>MAAA01010772.1_pt1 | contig 11324 bp, 8 predicted proteins | sample 1115971 | NCBI WGS metagenome assembly MAAA01 (sample SAMN04961123, study PRJNA320927) | seawater metagenome | isolation source: sample BD02T6 sea water enriched with oil for 6 days | place: USA:Gulf of Mexico | collected 2013-07-27 | reverse complement strand
CTGACAATTTATTAGTGTACTTCGCACTTAGCTTTTTTAAAAAACGCGACGCCTACATTCGCATGCCCCAAAGCATACAACGCAGTGTAAAGGCTTTTTTTGGTAACTACTCAAAAGCTCGCGAACTAGGAAAGGAGCTTTTATACGAAATATCGGACTCGAATAATATTTATGATGCATGCATAGAAGCCCATAAATCATTACCCGCTTGCCAATTAAATGGGCAACACGACCTAATACTCCACAAAGATTTCTTAAACATGAGTCCTAAGTTGCTAAGGGTATATGTGGGCTGTGCCTTACACATGTACGGAGAACTTAATGAAGTCAGCTTGATAAAGATACATATAACAAGTGGGAAAGTGAGTTTAATGGTTTATGACGACTGGAATAAAGACACCCCTCTATTAAGGGAGCGAATCAAAATTAAGATGCGAGACCATGATATAGACTTTTTTGATTATTATGGTGAATTTAAGCCCCTACCCCTACTAAACAAACAAGACTTCCTAGCGCAAAATGAGCCTATATAGTCTGGCCATACCCTACCCTACCGATAACCCGCAGTATTTTGACTTCCCATGTACTAATTTAACGTCCGTCCAACCAATGGAAGTCATATTTTGACTTCCATTTGATTTGTTAATAGGTATAATCACGACCCAATAAATCCTCCTTTGATAACAATAGGCATCCCGGATGGCCAAAACACTTATTGACGAATACAGCCATTCTTTTCCTGCGGTTCGCGGCGTCCAAGCAGGTCGACCCTGCTACATAGCCATGTGCCCTCTTCGTATCATTCCTAAGATTTTTGTTTTTGATGAAGATGAAGTGCCGCCCGAGTTAAGAGCTCAAAGAATTTTGAATAAATCTCGTATACCCGAGATGGCTGAATACCTAATTGCGAATCCACATGACTACACTCTATCTGCAATCACAGCATCTGTTAGTGAACAAGTGCATTTTGAACCTATGGCCGACACAGGGCCTGCTGTAAACTTAGGTATGCTGACTGTTTCTATGGATGCACAAATTTTAATCAATGATGGCCAGCATCGGCGTGCAGCTATCGAAGAAGCGATTAAAGAAGCACATGAACTGGGACATGATCATATACCTGTATTATTTTTTGTTGATAAAGACTTAAAACGCAGCCAGCAAATGTTTGCCGATTTAAACAAACATGCTGTCCGACCAAATGAATCCATCAGCACACTTTACGATCATCGCGATCCAAGCTCAGAACTTGCACGGCACATAGTTAAAAATGTTGACTGCTTTAGAAGCTTAACTGAAATGGAAAAGTCAAGCTTATCCAATCGCAGCACAAAGTTATTTACGTTAAGCAGTATCAAATTGGCAAGTCGAGCGCTACTAAGAAAGAGTGCCAAAGACTTAATTACAGATGAAGAAAAAGAACTCGCGACCGAATTTTGGACCGAAGTCTGCAATAATATTAAAGACTGGCAACTCGCCAAACAAAAGGCTGTCAGCACTTCAGAGTTAAGGCAGAACTATATACACGCCCATGGCGTTACACTTCAGGCTCTTGGTGCCGCTGGATCAGTATTACTCAGGCAAAATCCAACCAGCTGGAAAAAAGATATTAAAAAAATTAAAAATATCGACTGGTCACGATCGAATACTGAAGTATGGGAAGGCCGTGCGTTAATGTATGGCAAATTAAGCAAGGCAAGAGCCAACGTCGCCCTAACATCTAACCTAATTAAACAGCACATCGGCATTAAACTTAATGCCGATAGTCTGGAACTTGAAAAGCAGTTTAAGTCATGAGTACACAAGAAACTTTATATAAGACAATGGACGAAATGCTTGCTGCCACCTCGGTAGCCGGCAGACCATTGCCCGATCTAATTATCGAAATACAAAATCTATACCTTGAAGATGAAAAGCCTTGGGTAATTGGATTTAGTGGTGGTAAAGACAGCACCACAATTCTTTCATTAATATACGTCGCATTGAAAGAACTTAAAAAAGAACAACGCCATAAACATATTTATGTTGTGTCATCAGATACATTGGTAGAAACACCTATGGTTGTGGATATGGTCGCAACCACTATTGACCTTATCAATGAAGACGCAAAAAGAATCGGCATACCGATGACTGCCCATCAAGTTATCCCAAAAATGGATCAAACATTTTGGGCTAACTTATTGGGCAAGGGCTACCCAGCACCCACTCAAAATTTCCGTTGGTGCACTGAAAGAATGAAGATTGACCCTGTCAGTGAATTCATTCTAGACAAAGTGACACGCTTTGGTGAAGTGGTTGTAGTACTGGGGGCACATAAAATTGAAGGCTCTACCCTTTCACGTCACTCTTCATTACCCGGTGCATTTACCTACATGCCGATTGAAGACTGGTCTTTTGATGATGTATGGATGTACTTATTAGGTGCCCCTGCTCCATGGGGTGGCGACCACTTTGAATTATTTTCGCTTTATAAGGATTCAAGTGCAGGCGAGTGCCCATTAGTAATCGACACTAAAACACCTTCTTGCGGTAACTCACGCTTTGGTTGCTGGACATGTACGGTAGTCACCAAAGACCGTGCTATGGAGGGTCTAATAGATTCAGGCGAGACATGGTTACTTGAATTAAAAGATTTCAGAAATGAATTGTTTAAAAGTACCATTCCAGAAAATAAAGACAAATACAGAAACTACAAGCGACGCACAGGTAAAGTTCAGTACGCCAGAAAAGATGTTAACGACGATAGTAATACAACCGTTAAAACCATTCCAGGCCCCTACTGGATGAAGCAACGCCAAGAATGGCTTAAAAAGCTACTAACCATTGAGCGTAATCTCAATGCACAAGGCCGTGACATAACACTCATACAACCAGAAGAACTCTACGCAATACGCAGAGAATGGATGTACGACCCGAACGAGCCTGATTGGGCTGATACACTGCCAAAAATCTATCGCGACGTTTACAACGCCGATTTAAATTGGGCCGACCAAGATAGCGGTGCATTTACAGAAGCCGACCAAACCATACTTAAAGAACTTGAAGCCAAACATGATGCCCCTGCAGAACTTGCAATGAAATTGATAGAGCTAGAGCAATCAATGGACGGCCTAAGCAGAAGAAAAGGTCTATACAATAAAATGGGCACCTTACTCAACCGTGACTGGGGTAGCCTTGAAGACATAAAAGCAAAAATGGAAGAGCACGAGCATACGCCAGGTCTTAAAGAACTGGATAAAGGCTACGATGAAAAACTTGCTGAACTTGCCAAAGAATTAGAGAAAATATAGCCATGATATTAAATACACTTGGCCTACGTGACTTTGGCGTCTTTAGCGGCCAACACACAATAGACCTAGCACCCAGAACAAAGTACAACCGTAAGCGCCCTATCGTCCTTTTTGGTGGCCTTAACGGTGCAGGTAAAACAACTACGCTCACAGCTGTGAGATTAGCCTTGTATGGCCGTCAGAGCATGGGCCGCAGCATTTCCCAAGCGGTTTATCACGAGCAACTATCTGAATTCATTCACAAACCAAATAACAGCATACTGCCACCTTGTGCTGCTGCGGTAGAACTTGCATTCAGTTATGGTAAACACGGTGTACTAAATGAATATAACGTTGTGCGAAGCTGGGAAGAAAATAAATCCAAAGTAATTGAGCACCTAGAAATATTCAAAGACAACGTGTTACTAGAAGGCTTAAGTTTTGATCAACTACAAAGCTTTCTAAGTGAACTAATACCTATTGGTGTAGCCGATTTATTCTTCTTTGATGGCGAAAAAATTGCCGACCTTGCAGAAGATAATACAAACGAAGCGTTAGCAGACGCAATTAACCGCCTACTTGGTTTGGATATCATAGAGCGTTTACGTGCAGACTTAAGTATTTACTTAAGAGAACACACTCAAGATAAATTACCAAAAGATATTTCTAAGGAATTAAAGAGCTTAGAAAAGATGTACAAGTCGAATCATAACGAATATGAGAAGCACCTAAACATCTCTCAAGACATGAAGACAGAACTCGTAGCGTTAGACGCTGAGATCACAAGCACCAAGCAACGTATAAACGACCTAGGTGGGGCATGGGCACAGTCACGCCAAGCAGAAGAGATTCGAGCATCACAAATCATTGCTGAACGAGACAAGGCTAAGGCTGATATTAAAGATCTATTTTCAGACGCATTACCGCTATTAGCCGCACCTAAAGCGCTTAGTAAACTAATAGACAAGCTAGACGCTGAAAAACAAACAAAATCGAATATATCAACCAGAAAAGAACTCACTAAACACCTTAATAAACTGCGTAAAGCGCTCGTTAAAAACTTAGGCAGCGACAACAAAGGTATTGTTGAAAGCAGCATTAATGATACCTTCGCAAAAGCGCTAAATAAAAAAGGCGACATCACCATACGTCACGACCTTTCGGATACAGAATTTGAACGCGTAAAAGGCATTATAAAAACCTACGCCCCGCAACAAGCCGAACAACTTAGCAAGCTCAGCGATCGGGTTGAAAGCTTAGACGTCGACTTGCAAGTGGCCTCTAAAAATATAGCAAGGGCTCCAGACCAGTCACGACTAGATGATGTGGTCACTGAACTAGAAGCCCTGCAAAACAAAAAAGGCCATATAACTAAAGACATTGACGTCAGCCGCGATGAAGCCAAGAAGTCTCTTAGAGCGGCCATGGAGAACCTAAGGCGCCTTCGTGACCTAGATGCAAAGTACAGTAAAGCCATGTCTCACGGTAAAGCCGTCGAGCTGGCCGCCAATACACGTGGCATGCTGAGTGATTTTTCTGAAAAAATGAAACAAAGAAAACTGGCTACTTTAGAGCAAGAGTTTATAAAGTCTTTTAGTAAACTAGCCCGTAAAGATGACATGGATATTCAAGCCCACATTGATCCAATTAATTTCAATGTCAGCCTGACCGATGCTCACGGAAAAATAATTAATAAGAAGAAACTGTCAGCAGGTGAAAAGCAGATTTATGCCATCGCCATGTTAGAAGCATTGGGTCGTACATCTGGGCGTAATCTACCCATAATTATTGATACGCCTTTAGGCCGCTTAGACTCTAAACACAGAACCAAGCTGGTTAAAAACTATTTCCCAACCGCCAGTCATCAAGTATTAATTCTTTCAACCGATACAGAAATTGATGAAGACTTTTATTCTGAACTTTCACCAGAGATCTCACACGCGTTCTCGGTAGATTACGACAGCAAAAAAGGCTGTTCAGAATATAACGAAGGCTACTTCTGGCGCGCCAACTAGGCGCCAAAAAGGAATACTATTATGCTACCTAATAAAATGAAGATTTCAGAACGCGCTACCAATTCACTTAGACGTTTACAAGGCAATACTGGTTTAACCGCCAATGTAAGTGCTCGTGTAGCATTTTTTCTTTCATTAGAGAAAGGCCATCGTTATGATCCCAAAACGGATACCGTTGAACATACAGGGCGAGAACTTGATAAACATACTTGGCTAGGGGATAACGCTGAAATAGTAGAGATGCTATTGAAAGAAAATTACCCAAGCCTTACACAGCAAGAGCTTTATAAAGCTTGGGTAAGCCATATTGATGATGGCAGTATTCAGATTGAGAATAAGAAATCTTTGCTGAGTATTATTTAAGGGGCTGCAAAAAATTGTACCTGCTCATTATCGACACCCTAAAGTTCTCAGAACTCACAGTGCATTTATTGCTATACTACCCCCTGAGACCACTAAAAATCCGAGACGAGTTATCCTACCAGCCAGGCAGTAGCAGCATTAACAGTTGCCTAAAAAAACTTAAACAACCGATTTGAAGCTTATTTACCAATCAAGACTGACAATAATCGGATTTTAAGATGGATAGTTTTGACGTGAAATGAGGTGAAAAACCTCAAACCAATATATCCTGACGCACTCACTGGAAAAAGACTGGTCACTATTTTAATTACCCTACTGGCATTCGAAAGGTGATTAACATGCGATTGAGTCTTTGATCAACATTATTCGAAATTATTATGTGAATTTTCGCAGGACTTTCCTAGTGATGATATAGCACTAAAAGTCATTTATTTGGCAATGCCAGAAACATCTAATAAGCCATCCATACCAAAAGAGATTAGATCTTAGCGTTTAATGACTGATTTTGAGGAGCAGTTAGCCTCTAATATTTGAAACTGCCAGCTACACCACTTTCCTTTCAGAATCGGTAAAAGGTAAAAGGTAAAAGGTAAAATACCCAACATAATTTAAATCAACGGTGCTTCACTAACTACTAATATTTCCTAAAAAATGATTACGTAATTCCGTTTGAGATAACTCATTCAATCCAAATGATTGCTTTAGGTGAAGGGTTCTTAAATATTCTAACTTACACTCACCCTTCAAATAATTACCACAATCCGGATCGTCACCCAACATTAGATATTTATCAGACTGGAACCCAGTATTTGTAATTCCTAAAATAATTTGGATATTAAAAAGTGCTAGCCTAGATGTATTATCTAGAACTGAAAGAATCATTCTCTTTGATTTCGGATTAAAATACTCACATCCATATTCAGGATCTTCAACAATAGGAAATTTTCCATGTGCAATTTGATTTCTAATATTTCTAACCATTGATAACCCAAGTGATAGAGATGCATCACCCATTAATTCAGCGTCAATATCAAATAACACCTTAAAATCACTTAGAAGAACTTTCATATCGTTTACCAGATTATAATAGTACTTTGGTAACAACTCCCTTGGATATACATGCTTAATTAACCAGTCAGATTTCATCGAATAATTTCGTGGTTTATCCTCACCTTCAAACCTTTCATATTTTTCCTCAAATAGCGAACTAGAGAACCTATATATCTCTTCAAGAGCATTAGCAATGAAAATGAAGCGGGTTAAAGGTGTAATAATATCAGATTTATGACTAGCATCTGAATCGAGCTCTTCAACCATTGGCTCACAATAAAAATGTGAATCAATATACTTGTAAGGATTAAGATCAACAGATTTTAATTGGCTCGCTAGAGTTAACCATTTCGCTATATCTGCACTAGAAGCAGATCCTTCAGAAACAACTTCACCCTTTATAAATTTAAACACATCAACTTTATTATCCAAGAAATCACAAAATAATGCTAACTCATGAATATGTAATGACAACTCCCTAATGCCAAGGCAATGTTCACAGAATTGTTTTTTTACAGAAGAAATAAATTTATCATCCATTTTTTAATACACAACCTAGCTTGATCAAATATCATTGTTTCTTTCTTAACCAAATCCTTCAACAACAACTCTTCTTACAGCCCAGACATAGCTGATTTGTACTTATCGTCAATTTTATACACATTCTTCTCACCATCAAAAAATAAAAACTCTGGTGCCCAGCTACTTGTCAGGTTTTTTATTGCATATAATGCATCGAAAATCACATCTGAATATTCAAATATGATGAATCACCAAATAACTCGCTGATTTTTTTCGATAGCCTCCAGCCCATCAATAACTTCAACCCCAACATGTGCTAACTGTTGTTTCGTGAAAGTATTAGAGCTTCTAGTATTTCTTTGTTTTTTGGAGTTCTAGTACTATGCCCTGCCAAAGTAAGAAGCTGGCTTTCCGCAACAGCTAGTTTATTTACAATCATTGCCTCATTAACTGGATCCCAAAGAATATTTCTCCAATCATGTGAGGTTATATTCATATCAACCTCTAGTAAAGATACAACAGCCTCTTCTAAAGTGTTCCCCCTCTGAATGAGAACCTGGCAAGCTCTTGCAAAAGCTCTTTGCCCTACAGGTCTAAATAGCAAATGATTTTCGTTTTCTCTATAGTACCGAGGTGATTTTTTTCTTGAAACAAAGACCTCCTCAAATTCATTTGAATGCTTTAATAGCTGATCTAGGAAGTCAGCCACGTGTTCCAAATATTTCTCTAGTTCTTCGTCAGAGGGCCGTGTTTTTTCAAATACCTTTTTACCCTTAGGGAAGTATAAGTCTTTGACTATTTCATGCAGCCCAACAACGCTTGTTATTGTAGTCTCATCCTTAGAATTTATAGCCCCACTGCTAGAATAAGATATATGCTTTCTTTCATCCTCAAAAAGCCAATGGTGATCAATAAGCATCCGAGTAACTATTGCAAAACCGTTGTCTTCATCAAGTGCTATTATCGCAGCCTTAGATATCCTCTTGGCTTTTTTATTTACAGTAGTAAAAAGCCTTCTTGTTCTTTTCTTTCCTTCTACACTAGACTCATCATGAGAAACGAATATAGCACTCACCTCATCAGTAGTGATGACATCATCACCTTCAACTTGATTTAATGCTTTTTTAATTCCAGCAACCCTGTGCTGACCATCGATTGCAAATAATTTCTCTTCTCCGGACAAATGCAATAATCCCAACTTACCTTCAATACTTTCTTTCTGCTCATCGCTTACGTCTAAATGATCTGCAGAGAAGTTCACATTTAATGGAGCCCAATTTGGATTTCCATCATAAACACCAATAATTAAAGAGCCTAAAAAATGTTGTGGGTTTTCACGAATATATGCTGAAATCTCATCAGAGTGAGTATCAATAGCTTCGCGTTGAATCCAGTCAGACAGACCCTTTCTGTTATGAACCTCACCAGGGGATTTCACTAGTGCTTCAACATCTTTAAAAGACATAGAAGTCACATAAGTCATCCAGTCTCCAACTCTCGACCTAATTGCTGGTAGTAATGTAGTACTCATGGAAATGCCCTCATAACTTGACTCGTAGATGCTTCATATTGCTTGTTAAACGGAGGTCTTATTGCCGATAGCATGTTGTCCTCTATGCTTTCTGCCTCTGTAACATCGCCAGTAATAGAATAGTAATATTTAAACCGTCCATTCCATTGATTTAACATTTTCCAAATATGAGGCCGTGTTGAAACAAAAAAATCTTTAGATAACTCACCTATATAGGCGCCGATTCGATTATACAAATTTGTTGCTTTTCCTATGTAAAACAAGCCATTTGCAGGCTGTAAAGAAAATAAATTTGGTTCAACAACAAATGCATAGACCCCCGGCTCCTTAGGAATGCAAGCTCTAGGATTGGGGGGGAAATCTACACTTACCCAAGTAAGCTCTAAATCTTGAGCATTATCCCAAGCATCTGGATAAAACATCATCTCTATCTTATGACTTTCTATAAATAACAACTAACAACTAACAACCACTAATCCATATTTTGGTAGTCGATAAGTTCTAAAAAACTGACCATCGAACTTTGAATTATTATCGTTCCCAGACATACTACTATTAATTTTCTAGCGTAGGGTACCGTACACAAACTCTGGTTTTGATTGATTTACATTAGATAACTCCCAAAATTCTTTCCCATAATCTTTTTAACTCTCTTATCACCATCCACATACAAACTACAATATTTATCTAGCTCGCGAATGGCCTTCAGTTATTAGCCCAACCTAGAATCCAAAGAAGACACATCAACCTTTTTAACACTTAATTCTAAGGTGTCGCCATTTAAGTGATACCCAACAGATAAACACTGTCCTTTTCTTAAAGCACTAAGCACATCAATCCAATCCTGTCGGGATGACCCCTTAACAGTAACTTCTAGTATTTCAGCGTATTTTTTAATTTCTGTTTCAGCAGGTGCGAAGAACAATTTATGTGAAGCTTGAAACAATCTATCTTGCTCATCTTTTTTAAGATTACTAAGCGTTTGCGTTGCTAATATTAATGAAAGTCCATACTTCCTCCCTTCCGTTAACATTTTCCCTAATGGGCTTTCAAGACTATGGTCAAGGTTTTGTACTTCATCAAGAACCATTGGTAACGGAACATATTTCGAACCATTAGCGCACGCATATGAATAAAGATCCCATAATATAAACTCTGTCGCCAATTTCCATACATCCGAAGATAGTCCTGCTAATTGAATCAATCTAGTTCTGGATTTATCAGACTTATAAATTTCATCCCAGCCATTAGCACCATCCACACATGAGAATATATTAGCCTTTACCATTGGTAAAAGTTTATTCGCTAATGCCTCCCCTGTTTTATCGGCATTAGTTAAATCCAATAACATTTTTTCAAAATTATAGTCACCACCAAAGAGGCCAACACCCTCTTCCATTACTCGTATAAGGGTTGCTATTTGCTGTTCACCAATAGTTGAATACACTGAGTTAAAAACAGAAGATATTCTAGTAGCAACATCATAATCACTATCTGAAATAGACATTCCACTGATATTTTGAGTCTGTTTTTTAAATGGATCTAAACTTAGTGGTTTATGCTTAACCAGATCAGTTTTGGGACTCACATTTTCTAGGAATTCACTTTCTAAGTGATCTGGTAAAAATCCATTTGTATAATCAATCACTGATGAATTAATTTTATTCTTTGCCATATCCATTAATAAACCCTGGATACAATATGTTTTACCCTGGCCTGAACGACCAAATATTATGAGATGTCTATTCGGTAGAGCAGTATTTCCATACTCCCAATATACAGCTTCACCATGTTTAACATCTGATCCTATTTTAACCCTTAAATCACTAAGTAACTTAGACCTCGTAACTATCTGATCAGGTTCAACTTCAACCGCTTCCAAATCTTTATTAGTCTGTTCAACTACCTTTACTTCAGCGCTTCCATCTTCATCTTCATCTACTAATATGCCATCTATTAAAGATGAGTCCGTTAAGTAATATCTATCCTGTACTCTTGCGATTGCAGAAGCCCCAGTATTTTCAAGTAGTTCAGTCAGTGGGATATTGATTGTTTTTGGTATAAAACTAGAAGGGACTTCTAATACGTTAATGCCACCACAAAGCCTTTGGCATAATCCGTTAACTTACCGATTTCAAAATCGCCGACTAACCATTTTTCTTTTTCTGATAAGAATTGATCAAAGTATCCTTTAGGGTATACAGAGTACAGTTCGTATTTGTCTATTTGCATCAAGACTTGGCGAACAAACAAACTGCGATAAAGTTTGTTACTAAGCGCTATTCCACTTAGTAGTTCTTCACCTAGATAACGGCCAAGCTCTAATGCTTGTGTGATGGCTTTGTTTTTATCATAACTAACACCTGTTTTTACTTCTAAAGGCAGAAGATACATTTTACCATTTTTAAAGCCTACAAATAAAACATCATCCGATATTGCCCCGGCCTTATAACCTTGTATATGACGCGAGAATTCAGACTCCGTCATATTGAGCCCTATATTGCCCGAAACCCTTACGACTTCAGCAGCCGACATTGGAACCCAGGTAATAGACGATTTGGCCAACAAACATGA
>MAAA01014370.1_pt1 | contig 11325 bp, 7 predicted proteins | sample 1115971 | NCBI WGS metagenome assembly MAAA01 (sample SAMN04961123, study PRJNA320927) | seawater metagenome | isolation source: sample BD02T6 sea water enriched with oil for 6 days | place: USA:Gulf of Mexico | collected 2013-07-27 | reverse complement strand
AAAGACATAATAAAAGCACCTCCAAGGCCTTCGGTATTGTCAGCCTCTTCCTTTGTTATGCCTAAAGCATTAGCCCATGCTTCACCAAAAACTGCCCAGTGGTACCATGCAAACCCAAGCAAATAGCTTGCAATCGTTGCAACTGCTACAGCTATATAATTTATGCTTTGTAGTTCAGACATCCAGTTCATGTACTCTCCTAATCTTATTTGAGCGGCCTAACGCTAAGGTAACAGGCCTCGTTGCTGCGAAGCAGCGCATTTAGCGGTCCAGCCAGCTTGCTGGCGATTGTTGACTGTATTGTTATATTTTTTTGCTTGATAACGCATGGAAACAAAGCATAAAAAGTACTGTTGCATTACCAACAAACCAGCATACATTTTTTTCCCAGAACAGTTCACCATACCCATCAAAATTATCATAAACACCAATAGCTTGACTCATAGTACCGGCAATAAAATAAACAACCATGCAATTGAAAACCAACTTACGAAAAGTATCAGCATCTGAGTACTGACTAATGGCTTTACTAGACGCATCTTTAACACCTATCTTATGATCAAGTAAACGACGTTTAAGTTGATATGATAAAACCATTCCAATGATTGGAGCTATCGCAGTTACTAGTACGGCTACAGCTTTTATTATTGATGCAGAGTCCATTGATTTTCTCCATTTTATTTTTAATTATAACGAGGGTGTAGAAAAATACGATATTGAAACACGATTCCCTACTCCCCTAAAATTCCATTTAATTTAGCCCAATATTTTTGAGCCTGTTGATTTTGGCAACGATGTTCGAGCATATTGTTTATATTGTCAAATATAGCTTGAGTCCACCAAGAATAAGTATCTATAGCCTTCCTTAAGGCTCTATTTAGGCCCAACTTTCAACTTCACGGTTCTTCCAGAGCTTTTCTATATTATGAACCATGCAGTACATTAACCACTGCGCAGTGGCTTTAACTTCACCGCGTAAACTGATGCGGCTTAGCCCTTTGTTACTGGTGATATTTCCGAATACAGGTTCAATTACCCACATTCTTCGGCTGTTCAATCTTGTGGCTTAAACCGTAAAAAAATTAGCTGCCATACGTTCAGACATTCATTTGCCACTCAGTTATTACAAAATGGACGAGACACAAGAACGGCTCAAGAGTTATTGGGGCACACGGATGTTGCAACAACCCAGATCTACACCCATGTACTGGGGTAGCATTTCGCAGGTACCAGTAGTCCATTGGATAATTTAAATACGGATTAAATACACTGCGCCCGTGATTCATGCATTTATAAAACATAGAATACTTCAGTTCAAGTACCCGCCCTTTTAGGCGTCGTAAATGCTGTACTCTGATCCTGATCCATATCCAGATAATCCTGAATTTAATTCTGGAAACACTATTTAGGCCGACCCCTACTTCTACACTCCGGAGGCGCAGGTCAGAGGCTCTGAGTTATTTAAATTCACAAAAGTAGAATTAAGAACCTAATATCGGGGGCTGCCTAGCTGCCAAAAATCCTTTTTGGCAGCTAGGCAGAGGTACTGGTTATTCCTATTAAGCTGCTTTATCTATTAAATCAATGAAACCAAATAAGTCTTTCATCATAAGGTCAAACTCTTCAGACGCTTCAAGAGTACAGATATTCTTTAAAGCCTCAGTATCAATACTACGCCTATAGTGCACCCTGAATTCATGAGGGTACTTATTATCATCTTTATGGTGAATTTCTTCGACCACCTCGAGGTCTTGATTGATTCTAAGTATTTTACAGCTTTCAATACTTTCGATTGAATTCATTGGCTTAGCCAAAACACTATTATTGAGCAATTGTATTAAAAAGGCTTTTTGCTCTTCAGCCTTTTCTAGAGAAGCCTTACGATTATGGTACGCTTGAAAGTTTATCGTTAAGTAAATTTCACCTTCATTTTCACCTTCAAATACACTTGTCCAGAAATAAAAATCCTTGTATCGACAATGAGGTAGAATACGAAGCCAACCTTGATTTAGCTTGGTATGTAAGTGACTCGAATAACCTTCCAGCTCTTGCTTAACTCGGCGGTCAAACACCTCACTATAATAATACCCCCATAACGCTACTTGGTGATCTTCACCCTCGATATAATCTTCGACTAAGGACTCATAAGCTTTATAAGCATCTTCGTAGTCATCCATCGCTGGATTCCAAGACCCCCACAATTCTTTCTCCAGCCCTGCCAATAGAAATTCGTCCTTTACTTCTGGCTCGATTATTTCTAAATATTGCTCCAAATATAATTTGGTCGCTAACATATCTTTTTTCAGCGCATCGCTAACTGTGTCTCTTACAGCTTTTACAAGCGCATCCTTGGGTATAAATTTAAATTCACCCTTATTGCTAAGGTTATGCTTTTTGGAGCCTAACTCTAAAATAAAATAATAGGGTTTAAATTGTACGTTCTCGTAACATCCCTCAATGGTGTTTTGATAGGCTTCCAAGTCATTTTGCAAGACACCATTTAGTTTGTATTCGAACACCAAAACTCGACGAATTCTTCCGATCTTTAACTCAAAAGCATGATCAATTCTTTGCTTCTTATCCTCACCCGCTGGAATTTCGGTATACCGACTCTCCCCTGCTACTTTAGAAATCTCGAAGTCATCACCAGCGATTATGCGATTAAAGCCTTTATCATCAATTTCAAGGTGTTCTATGATTTCATATAGAAAATTCCAAATAAAATCTTTAGCCAGTACTACATTCCGTTTAGGATCCATTAAGTATTCAAGAAAATTACCATGACGAATTTCGTAATTTTCTAGCCGTAATATTTTAAATATATTGGTTTCTTGCCCAGCCTCTGGCTCTTCATGAACTTCATTCACTACCTCTGCGATATGAGAAATAGCTCGCTTCATACCTTGGTAAAGATCGGTTTTTTTAAAAGCACTCATTCTTAATTTCCTTCTTTTCCCTGTATATAGATGGGTAAATACAACTAAATATTCTAGTATGAGGCTAACAGGATTACTGCTATAAACAAATATACAGAACTACTGTGTATTCCAAGCACCTAGGTAAAATAATCACTATGCACCATTGATGAAAGGGACTGTAAGCAGGTTAAGTAAGTAGTGACACACCCTGCTTATCCCTTTGCTCACCGGCTTTACGTACAAGAGCGTTTACCCAAGTTTGATCTTTACCGCGTAATAGCTCTGTTTCTTGCCACAGGTCGATAACTTCTAATTCATCAAACTCTTTCTCATTAAATTTGGCGATCAGCGCTTTTAAACTCTCAAGAGTGTAATCATTAAAGAAACGACCCCAATCATCTAAGCACTCGCCTTCACCGTATTTAAAAGAAAAGTAAAATACGCCACCTTCTTTTAAAGCATCAATGCAGTTCTGCATCACATATTCAATCTGGCTTTTAGGGCAATGCAATAAACTGGCACATGCCCAAATACCATCGTAGGTATTCTTTGCCTTAAGTTGCTGATAACGCATATTCAAAACAGGTTGGCCAATATGTTCTTCGGCTAGCAAAGCGAGTTCTTTTGAAGCTTCTAATGCAGTAACTGTAAAACCAGCATCAATGAATGTTTTGCTATCACGACCCGCGCCACAGCCTAAATCAAGAATGTGCTGGCTACCTGAATTAGCCGAGGACAAAGTCGATAAGAAGCGCTCACAAACATGATTTACATCGTTCGCGAAGGTGTCGTCATAATAGGCTTTGGCATTTTTAGAATAGAACTCAGCCGTAGGCTTAGCTTTGGCTTGCTGCTTTAACGCTTCAATAATAGGAAGATCCGCAGGTGCCCACTTCAAGCTATCTAGCTCTTCAATAGGCAACCAACGAATTTCATCATGGTCTATTAGCTGAAACTCTCCTGATAAGTGCTTTACTTTGAAGGCTAAAAGACGAATGCGTTTATCACCGTAATCAAAGATGCTAACAGCCACGAATTCACCTATTTCAGCTTCAATGGTGAATTCTTCTTTTAGCTCACGCTTTAGGCATTGCTCTGGGGTTTCGCCAGGCTCGATCTTGCCACCGGGAAATTCCCAGTGGCCGGCTAGGTGTTTTCCGGAAGACCTTTTGGCGGCTAAAATACTCGCTCCTTTAACAACCACTGATGCGCTTACATCGACTACTTTAATCATTTAGTAAACTTTATCCTCAGTGATTCGATAATAAAGTCGACTTTGCTTGGTAGTCACTACTTCTATATCAGCATATTGTTTTTTTATCTTCATAATGTCATTTTCAGATAAATTAGACTTACACCCAAGTATAACTTTCTTCAATTTCAAATCATCACTAAAACGTACAAACTGAAGATCTACTCCATCAATACATTCTTCTACATAGCCATCTTTCTTCGATAGATCTATATGTAATCTATTTTCTTGTTCATACTTCCACCCTCGGTATTTTGATGCTGTTGAATTTGAAAAATTTTGTCTCAGTACCTCAGGTGTAACGATTAGCGGGTGCTTTCTATACTTTATTTTCTTTAGGAATTTACGATCTAACTCGAAACATAGGCAAATACCTTAATGACTATCGCCGTAATGAGACCAATGAACAGGGTTCCCCCAGTTCTTATTGAAACAAATCATCCCTAACAGGTCATGGAAGTGATTTTTGATACCATTAAGACACCCTTCCCCTAAAAAACCATTTTCGCCAACTAAGCTCACGTAGAATTCATAAGGGTCATTAAGACTATTAATTCTAGAAATTTTTAATCGACTCTTTTCGAGATTATCCAAACCATAATAATTATTTGTAAAGTAGTAAATTTTCATATGTTTCACATTAATATAGGGTAATCTACAACAATTCCATCAACTGTTATCTGCAATGAATATGGATTTATCAATTTTCTTAGTATGCGGTGAATATACCCACCCCGTGCTCTCGTAGTCACCTAATACTTTCACTTGAAGCCAGTGTGACACTGATTTATTCAATATTGTTAAATAAGTACCTTTTTGAAGACTACCCAGAACTACATGCGATTTTGCGGGTCCATTTCTCAAATTAAGATCATCTACTAAAGTTACAACATAAGATTTTTCTTCAAATTTACTTTCATATTTTATTTTTTTATTTTCGCTTACGATAAAAAATGAGTAAATTACTGCTGATAAAAATGTTAAGAACAATACTTTTCTAATAAATTTAATCCCATCAATCGACTTACTTACCAAATGAGCTAATTCACTTTCTACCTTATTAGCCGCAACTCTAACTTCATTGTCCTTATCCAAACCAACATATCTTTTAAACTCACTAATTATTTGATTTTGAATATGAATGAACGTTCGTTTATGGATATTCAATGATTTAATCACAATAACAAGCGATAGAAGTAGACCAACTATGACAGCCAAAGAATCATAATAATGATCAATTTTCATAATAGCGCTCACAGCTACAAAAGCAGCAGGAATAGTTAGCGCCTTTCCTTGCGCATTGGAAATTATTTCATTGATACTAGATGTGTACTTTAAATCTTGCTGATTAATTTCACTGAGAACTTCATCCACTCGAAACTTCTGTATAAACAAGTCATGGTGCTGACTATATTTTGACTTCCATAATCCTATATTTAAAATTATATTATAAAAAATACTTTTACTGTCAGAAGCTAAAGTTAATATTTCACCTAAAGATGAAATCATTACTGATTTTCTCTCTAAGTCTTGCATATCACCCATTGCAATATATCCAGACAACTCATCTGCAAGCTTACCTATCATTTCTGGATTATCTATTGAGGATAAACTTAACCAATCTACATCAGGTTTAAACTCATACTTCTTGACACTGACTTCTGTCTCTATAAAAAATAAGAGCGAATCACGGCCTATAGCAGAACCTGTTTTCGGCTCACAATGATTCGCAAGTTTTACCAGTAACCTCTTTAATTTACAATAAGCATATAAAATTGAATTTTCGTTATTCTTGTTCCTATCTGTACTCCTACTTTCAATAACATAGTATTCGTTAGGTAATTTCCCTGCCCGATTAATCTTATCTAATAGATTTACCCAACTACTAAAAATAAGGCAATCTTCATTCCAGAATTTTGCAGTTAAACCAATAGTAATAATGTCCCCATTAATAGTTCTATGGGGATCTACTTTATAACCAATTGAAATAAGCTGTTTTTTTATATTTTCTTCATTCCAATCTTCTGGAATTTCAAAAACCAGCTCATCACTTTCAGTCTCTTTTTGATATTTTGAAAAAGTGTCAAAGAAATCATGAAAGTCACTCATCAGTCTGCCCAGCTACCAGGCGCTCAAGTGCATCTCGTGTCACTGCATCCTCTACATCCAATGACAATCTATGAGTATCTATGTTGTATTCTACTGTTTTACCTGATCCATCTGCTCCAATTTGCGACCTATATATCTTCGCTTTAAAGCTTTCATCCCTTGCTTTTATATCAACCCAATCTGCAGCACCTGCAGACTGTTTTGTCGGTTCAATAATTTCATTTACACTATAATTTCTATTTACAAAATTTAAAAAAGTACCTGATAATTCAGATCCTTTCGGCAAACTTGACTCCACTATTACAGCAAGTTCCCTTAGTGATACTTGCTTTTTCGTTATAGACTTTGCGGCGTTTTTAAATGCTTCGGTTATTTTGCTTCTGGCGTCTTCATAAAAATCGTTTGATAATTCGTTTTTAGAATGATAATCAAAAAGTGCTCTATATAATTCATCTACAGATCTTCCATTATCAGCTTTAATTTCACAACCAAATGCATTCTTGAAAAATGCTCCCGTTGATGATCCCTGTATGAATTTTAAATACGTATCCCTATTTGGTGGATCAGGGTATATTTCATCAAAAAGAGCCAAGTCAAAAAGCGCAGCCTGTTTTAGAGCACTGATATTTACATGTTTTTCTTCTTCTGGTATTAATTTATCGTCAAATTTAAACCCAGATTTATTGTCAACCATAACAACAAGTAATCGACCAGTATCTTTCACTTTTGCACTGCTTTTATAATGCATAAATACAATATTTGCTCCAGCTACCTTATGAGCACCAGCTTCTTCTGCAGCCTCTACCAGTTCATCCATTAAAAGTTTAACTAAGCTTTTAAATGCCAACTCTGAAGAAATTAATTTCTTAAATAGTGAAGGTACAGAGTCTTCTTCATCTTGCTCTTCATAATAGCTATGGAACTTATTTTTATTTTTAAACCTCCTTTCTACTTGCGTAATAAATGAATAACAAATGTCATTATTTACAGGCCAAAGATTCCCAATTTCACTACTCAATTCAGACTTCAAATTCTTAGCTTTTAATTGTGCAGTTATAGCGGAAACTGCAACTAATTTCGGCCTAACTTCATCTACAACAACCTCATCGCAAACTACACATATAACTTCACCTTCTTTATATGTATTCCCGCACTCTTCACATTTGGACATTAATTGTTCCTTAATTTATTATCAAATTATTTTTCATGCTAAATAGCCAACACTAATGACCTCTAGCTATTCACTACAATTACCAAATCCTCACGATTAGTCTCAACAACAATCGGCGAATACCCATAAGCAATATCTTCAGGTTTAAGCACAAAGCGTTAATTAACCAAGACACCATCCTCTTCTATTTTTCACTGTTATACGTGTTGCACTAATACAAGTTTTCTATTTCGGCTCTCACTGGGATTGACTTTAAACAACCCCTAATAGCCCTAAATAATGCTGTGACTCATAGACTCGTTACTACGCCATAGCTACTTCTTCTTGTTCACTCACTTTTAGCGCGCTAGCGACTGCAATTGACTCCCTATACTCCACAGCCTCTGCTTTCAGTGTCCAATGAATATCCTCAACCCCTTCAGTCTCCACTGCTTTTTTAATTTCACTCAAAGGCAGTCTAAAGAATTCTTTTCTCGGGTTAACTTTATTGACAGATTTACCGTTAAAAATCCGATGTAACGATTTTTCCAATGCAGGTGCGTCATCGCTATACATCATTGCATGCACATCAAAACTGAATGGTACTGATGCATCTCCTAATTCTTTAACACGATCCATTGGCTCTAGTCGGCGGGTCATTCCTACTTTAAATACTTCTTCACCAAAGCTACCAATATTACTAATTACATATACGTGACCGCGCTTAGTTTGCTGTGCCATGGAAATAGCTCGCTGCCCCTTCTCTTCAGCCTCACTCAACTTACCTTCTAGCTCTGCTAACTGAGCTTCATATTGTTGCTTTTGTTCTTCAGAGGCAGATGCTAATTCTTTACGAGCTTTCTCCAAGGCCTTTTGAAGGACACGTTCTTCTTTTTCTGCTTCTTTAATGGCTTTCTCCATCTCTCTGCGTGCTTTTTCTTCTTCTCTAATCTGATCACGAATTGCTTTTTGTTCAGCCAGCTCTTGCTGGCGTAATTCGTGGGTAGCTACTGCCCACTTCAACTCGTCTAACCGAGTATCTAAATACTCCTGCAAAACACGGGCATTTCTAAATGGTGCACCGTTGTGATTAACCAACGCGTAAGCATCTATAATTTCTTGCTTTATTTTTCCGAAGTTATCCTGTTTAACTTTTGCTAAGGCTGAATCGACCTTGCCATTAAAAGCATCCACAGCAAAATGGATGGCATAAGCCCTTCTATTAGCTTCGGCATAATCACAATCAGCAGCACGATTTTCTTTGACCATTGCTTTAACTCGCTTACGCAACTGCTTCAATTGCTCGCCTGCTTCTTTATGACTATACTCATCTGCTAGATCATCAAGTACAGAGTGATTAGGGATAATGTAATCATCTTTATATCCCTCAATAGTATTTTTCATGGCTTTGATCGCAGATTCATAACTATCAGCTTTTTGTTTAGCTTCTAGTGCTTCTCCAGCAATCTCTTCCGCTCGCTTATTTGCATAGCTAATTGCTTGTTCAGCCTCTGCTCGTCCATTTGCAACCAAATCTTCAGACTTTAACTTCGCTTCATTTAATGCACTTTTGGCGATTTGCCTTAGTTCATCTGCTTCCATTCGCCCTTCAGAAATAAGACCTTCGGTATTTAATTTAGCTTCATGTAGTGCATTCTTTGCAGCATTTTTTAGTTCATCAGCTTCTGCCTGTAATTTTGAAGCTTCTTTCTCTACATCTGTTATTGGAGCAAGCTTTTTGGTCAGTTGGTCTTTTATTGTTTCAAGCTGCGATATGTTTATATTCGCAAGATCAAGCTTCTTCTTTGATTGGCTAGCTTTAAAACCATAAACGACAGCTATAACTATCGGTATTACAAATATTAATAGCGCTATGATCCCCGCTATATTTGATGGGTCTTCTTGTTGCATATTTTCTCTCCATTTAAAATAATATTGTTTCTAGGATTAGCTTTTTAAACTTGCTGCAGGAATTCACCAACCACAACCAATTCCTCACCATTACTTTTAATAACAATCGGCGAATAATTATATGCATTGGTTTCGGGCTTAAGCACGATGCGCTGATTCACCAACACACCATCCTCTTCTATTTTTTCACTGTGATACGTTTTAACTGTGTATGTGCCACCATGATCTGGATCTTCAATATCACGGTGCTGTACTAATACAACTTTGCCATTACGGCTGCCGCCGGGATTGGCTTTAAACAAGCACCAAGAACCATTAATGATTCGTTTGTTCATGGATTCACCCACTACACGGGTAACGAACATGCCTTGTGTGGTATTGATGTGTTCTGGTAGCTGCACCCATTCGCTTTCATCAAAGTTGCCTGCATTTTCTAAACTCTGCTGATCACTGAAGCCGCCTGCGGCGACTTCTAAATCAAATATGGGTACATAGCCTTGGTAGGGTTTTGCTTGTTCGAAACTGACTACAGGTAATTCTAGGCCTTTATAGGCCGTGCTTTCTTCTGCTACCAACGTTTCGTCTTGTTCTAGCTGCCTGCTGGTTATTTTCTGGAAGTGCTCTCTGGTTTCTGGGTCGGTGCAGTATATGAAGCAGCCTTTTTGGCCCCGTGTCATTAATGTACGGTAGGTGTTTTTAATCACTTCTGTGGCTGCGGCTAATGCTGCCTTGGGTTCTTTTTTTAATCGACCACGAATTCCGCTGAGTGCCTTGTCTCTGCCTGGGTGTTCTAACGGTTGTATCACTACCTCGCCGTCGCGGATAACAAAGTCGTTGCCGATTATCACGCCGATGTAATCCAGCTCTAAGCCTTGGCAGGTGTGTATGCAGCCAATTTGTTCTACGGATTTTTCTGCGATTAACCACAGGCTGCCGTCATCGGTTAAATTCCATTGTGCTTCAAAGTTATGCTCAGGAATGATGATATCCATAGCGGTTTTGTCTTTTTTACTGGCCCACTCCCAGCAGTACCCTGCCACCATGCGGGCTTTGTTATTGACGCGGTTTTTCTCGATTATGGCTTTGCGTAATTCGTTAGGGTCGTCGAAGACTTTTACGTCGTAGTCTATGTCTTCTAGTGTTGTGTTGGCAGTTTCTCGAATTTGTAGGGTGTTATCAATCCACGCTAGGTAGCCATCTGAGCCATTGCAGCGAAACTGTGATGATAGGTCTAGTTCGGTAACGGTGGATTGAAGCTTATCGGCCCAGTAGTTAATGGTTGCTACACTGCCTATGTCTTTTAAGGTGACGCGTTGTGCTTCGTCGATAAAAAAGATGTTGAAGTGGCTGGCGTTGATGAGTTCTTTTATTTGGTTTTCGCCCAAATTGCCATACAGGCCTGATTTTTCGTTTAGGCGATGGGCTTCATCCACCAGCAATGCGCCAAAGGTATTCTCGGTGGTGTCTATGTAACTGCCTGAGCCTTTGAACATATTGTCGATGTGGGTTTTCTTGCGGCTGCCGGTGAGTATTTTTTTAAACACTTCACGGGGGGCGGCATTTTTAGAAACGTATTGGGTTAATAGTTCACGCTTGGTGAGTTCGGCCAATAGGTTGATGGCCACTACGGATTTACCTGTGCCTGGGCCGCCTTTTACGATGAGGGTTTGCTTGTTGCCTTGCTGGGCTTTGTGGGCAAGGTCGAGGGCGGTCTCGAAAACTAGCTTTTGCTCGTCTATCATTAGGAATTCTGGATTGCCATCGAGCATGGAGACCAAGGCATCGGCTAGGTTTTTACTCGGTTTGATTTTGCCGTGTTCGATGCGATACATGATGTTATCGCTGTCGCCGTATTTTACCGATTGCTTTAAAAACTCGGCCAGTTTGAGTGCATCGGGTGAGATGAATACCGGGGCTTTTTTTATGTGCTCGGCGTAGAAGTCATCGTTTATGGCATGGCCTGATTTCATGTTGTGCAGGTAGGC
>MAAA01014523.1_pt1 | contig 11329 bp, 12 predicted proteins | sample 1115971 | NCBI WGS metagenome assembly MAAA01 (sample SAMN04961123, study PRJNA320927) | seawater metagenome | isolation source: sample BD02T6 sea water enriched with oil for 6 days | place: USA:Gulf of Mexico | collected 2013-07-27 | reverse complement strand
TTATTCATTATGAATACCTGTTTATCTTATGTACTTCTCCATTTATTTGGATTATTACTGTTTATTTAAAAGTCTAAGCCACACATATTGTGCGAATTAAACCGCTTATTTAGACTGACTATAATAGTCAGTTTCTTTATCCATAAAAAAGCCTGCTTTGCTTCGTTACAGAAGCTTAAATGCAGGCTAATTTTATTTTTACCTAATCCGGCTTATCTACTGATAAACCTATTACCTAATTTAAAGCTATACAATATCCATACATCAATATCCATACATCAATATCCATACATCAATATCCATACATCAATATCCATACATCAATATCCATACATCAATATCCATACATCAATATCCATACATCAATATCACGAATGATATTCGCCCAACATTTTGTTTTAGAGAATTTAACTTCTAGGGATCGTCACAAGCAGTAAATCTACGCGGTAACTCCAAAATACAGGAGGAATTGTAGCTTAAAATATGCAATTGTCAACTTTTATTTAAATTTAAAATAATTAATTATAATCATATCATTTAACTCAAGAGTTGATAAGCGTTTTTATGTAAATAGTTTACACAACTTTATTCGCCACCTACTTTCACTCTTTTTTATCACGATGAGCCTTCAGAACTCTAACTACAGCAACTCTACTATATTCAGAAAAACTATATTTCTGACTTAATTCAAAAAAACGAAAATTTCACCAATGGTAATCCTGTAAATACTCAATAGATCATCTAAATACACAGCAGATGGTCACATTTAAGAATCTACAACCATAAAGGGTGACTCAAATGATCAAGAAGCGTACACAACACATCAACATAGAACTCAATAAAACAAAATCAAAAAAGAAGTACTCTATTGCAGCAATTTTAGACAAAAATTTCAAACAAAGGGAAATAACTAAGTTAAATGGCGACTACGAAAGTATTAGGCTTTCTTTTGCAAACTTGAAGAGTAAAGAGATGAAATACTCCAAAGCTCCCAGTGACGTTATTCAGAAGTACAAGTTAAAAATAAGAGAATTAGATCTACGCTATAAAGAGGATATGGAAGAATTGAATATCAAAATACTCAAACTCCAGAAGAAAGGAATTAAAAAACTTAAAGAGGGAAAGCTAAAAATAAAGGCACCTAAAAATTTCAATTAAAATCCAAGATGAATTCAGCATACTATAGTTTAGGCTGGTACGATAATGACGGTATAGTCGATACTGTGTAACTGTATATCTTAAAGTCAGTTATATAGTATTCGCTATACCCTCTTCTTTAATTACCGACTATTTACTTGTATTCCCAAGCGCTTCATTACCCTCAAAACGGTAGTGGCCTGATAGGTACCCCCTCGCTCAGTTCTTAAGCCTGCGGTATTTAGTCCGCTGGCTATTTCACGTAACGAGCTTCCGCTAATTATCATGGGAGTGATGATATCGCGAATGGATTCTGCTCGTTCGATAGCATTAGCTTCTCTAACCTTGTTACGCTGGTTGGTTTTATCTCAGCTAGCGCGGCTTTTGTTCGCTTACTAATAAAGTCTCGCTCTTGTTCAGCAAGTGCTGCATATATGTGCAGCTGAAATTTATCGGCATGCGGCATTTGACTTACTTTTAGCTGTAGTGCTTTATCCTCGAGTAAGGCTGAAATGAAAGACACCTTCCTTGATAGTCTGTCAAGTTTAGCTACCAGTAATACTGCTTTATCCTTCTTGGCTAATACTATGGCCTTAGTCAGCTCATCGCGCTCATTGTTTGTTCCTGAATTAATATCGGTAAAAGATCCAATTACTTCAAACGGTATATCTGCATAGTTTTCCAAATATATTTGAATATCACGCCTTTGAGCATCTAACCCTAATCCGCTATCACCTTGGCGTTTGGTTGAAACACGACAATAGGTTACAAATTTGATCATATTGCCTCACTGTTACATATGACTACGCTCGTTGTGAGTGTAACACTGTATGCGGGCTACGGCACTGATTGATTGTTTTTTAAGCACAAACTATGAGCCAGCATATGAATTTTACTGGTAGGCGAACGACTTTCTCATGATTTAACCATCACTGGAATTTAAAACCCTGTGATAACACACTCTCAAAAATTAAATTCAACTTATGTGATAGTGCTTTGCAGGAAGCATGGGCTTACCATATGGGCAGGGGTTATTGGTAGAGGGTTAATAGAATAGCTTTCAGTCTCGTGGCGCTTAATGCTGCCTAATAGCATCACCAAGACCAGTTAGCTTTGGAGAACCGTCAACAGTCGGCTTTCTCCAGGCCCTCTTATGGATACCGATCATCTTCGTCCTGACAGCATTGGGCCTGCGCTGTTTCAAGTCTAAGCCTCTTTCAACGACTTCACGATTCCTACATGTTCTGGCAGCGGTCAAGCAGCTCTTCTCAGTCTTGTACTTATTGAAGTGGAACACTTTGAGAAAGAGAACCTTCTGTTTGGCATAGCCACCATCAGTGAACTTACCTTTAACATTCTCAGTGAACCTGACTTGATAATAAGCACTGCCACCTGAAGCAGGCTTTAAGACACGAGCGATATATTTGTTATTCCCTTTGTCGTAAGGGCTTGGTTCATTCATAGGTATAGGTACTGCCTGTGGTTGGTAAGCTTACATTATCACCCTTTGCAGGCTTTAAGCCACTATTGGCCCACTCATGGATTATTGGTAGGTGTTCATAATGCACAGGTTTATTACCTATCTCTTATAAATCTGTAAGTTTGGCTTTCCACATAAGCAGGAACTTCCGTACAATCCACTAGTAAGTATAAAAATCACCAGCAATTATCAAGGCGTTCATAAACATGGATTTTGTGAAATACACTAAAATTTTAACAGTATTTTTAGCGGTATTAACCGTCACAGGTTGCGCTAGCAATATGGTTCTATATAAAGAAGATGTTGCTGGCTTAGACTCAACACCCCCTAATGTACCCAATACTCCAAGCTGCAACTCACTAAAAAATGCATACTTAACAGGGAAACCAGTATACCTAAAAGAAGGTACACGGTGGGCAGATAGATCAGAGAAAGGTAGTCGCTTAATGTGCAACAAGTTTGACCCTGTAACCTGTAAAAATGTATCAGGAAGGATAACCACACTATCGAAGAATGACGAAGTAAAGCTAACACGATGTATATTGGATGCCATTAAAGCTCAGCCAACTAAACAAGTTCAAATAGAGAGCTCTATTATTAATAATCAGCCTACTGAAATGGAACTTGAGACAAATCAGCGCAATGAGAACTTGAACCTTGAGAGACAACGCGATGTAACCTTACTGGAGATTACTAAAAGGTTAAAAGGTGCTTCATTTCATGGAAAAAAAGCAGCCTCTATAAACTTAGATGACAACATGTACAGCCTTACTAAGGAAATTATCTATTCCGTCGATTCAAATGATTTTATTGGATACGTAACACTTGGATTAAGTGATAGGCCACATAGTAAGACCAAACAAAAATACCACTATTCTGTTTTGCAGGTTACTACAGATAGGGTTTATCTAGTATGTGATAGCGGATGCAATCTACCTGTAATTGGTATTATTAGAGTAAATAAGAGACCTTCACCGATTGAAAAGATAACCTACAATGATACTAAAGGGGTCTATATGTTTCTTGGTACAGAGACTTATCATACGAAGCGAAACCGTTTAGGGTACTCAAACGGGGAAGTACAGGCACTTCTATTTCATCGAATAACAATGAGCGACCTAGGCCTAGACAATGACTTTTTGACAACAACTCATAGCAATCTGTCGAGACTGTAAACTCATTCAGTGTAACTACGCCCATAAGCCTATCTTAGTCCCACTGGCTTTATGATGGGCCGTTACACTGATTTAGCTACAGTCTCTACATCCTCGAAGCTCAACAACTGCCGCCTATCAAATAGTTAACTTCATACGGTAATTTCTTTAACTTCAAGTAAAAAAGCCTTTGATGACGGGACTGATCTATAAGCGCACAAACTTTGAGTGTGTTAACTCAGAATTAATATTAGCAGTAATGGCGAATTATGTTTAAAGTTATTAAGAATCATATCGTAATACCAAAAACAGCAATTGAAGATTACAATATTCCTCTAAATATGTGTGACAGTCCTGAGAAGATTGCAGCGCGGGTTGTAAAGTTATGTAATTATACCTAGGTTGACAAGGTTATTATTTCAGAATTTATTACTACAGCATCAGTCACCCACAAAATCGTATTGCCTGCTATGTAGTCATGGGTATTACTAACATATTTTTTACATTTAACGGTAGCGGACTTTTACAAAAATATGAACATGATAAGTCGCGGAGACAAAATAGAAATTAAAGGTAAATATTTTTCAATGAACCTTGCCTCTCGTTCAGACCATATGGTAAATGATACTGTAATAATGCAATATCAAAACTTTGTTGATTTAATTGATAATTTTTTTGATACGATGAAAAATGACTACCTGATCGATTTGCTTTATAAGAATAAGCCGCATAAAAAAATCATCCATATTTTCGACACTCTTAAAGATGATGATTCGCACGACGACCTGTCAACTCGCGCAAATTGCATAGCCGCAAAAATGGAAAATATTCGCTCTGGTTTTGAGGTCCTTAAGGGCGGTCAGAGTGATGTATATAATGCCATTAGAAAAAATTTAATTAGGAACTCAAATTCAAGTTCGTATTGGGGCTTTGTTTTTGAGCTATCAATAGCGGCTCTGTTAACTAAATCAGGCTTTGAATTCAAAGTCTGCCCTACAAAGGACGGTAGTCCAGATTTTGCCATCTTCTATGAGGGTGACTGGCTTTACATCGAGTGTCATGCTGTTTTTAGAAATGCTAACGACATATCTGAAGAAAAGTTTAGATCTAAGGTTTTGGCTGGAGTTCGGAAAAAGGAGAAGAAGAAATATGCATCTTCGAATTGTGCGTTATTCCTTGATGTTACTTCGTTAGAATCATTACGCGAGAGCGGAATTGTTCAGACGAATGAAAATATTCTTTTGGACTCAAGTAAATTCGGTAATGTGACTCTATTTGTTAACTACATGAGATCTGAATATGGATCTCTTAAATTGAGCCATGGATGGGAGAGGGCTGACTACAATCACCAGAGCCCTAAACTAAGAGAGCTCCTAGACATTCTCATACCTAATCACGACGAAGGTGTAGTTCATGCTGTAGATGCCTATCTTGCGGTCTAGGAGGTGGATCTTCGTTAGGTTGATATATCCCCGAGTCTAAAAGTGGATGCTGAATTAAGGAAAATAGAAGAATACAGAAAATTCAGTGTAACGGCCTATTCTTAGTCATTACTTGCTCTACATGATGACAGTTACACAAATCAAGCTACAGTCTCGTAAAAAACCTACATCATATTCCGCCCAAATATTCTAATTTTTACTTTAGCAATAAAGCCTAGCTTTTCAAAATTTTTATTTTTTGATAAGGAAACAATAGTTTCAATTTTCAACCTTAATTTCTCTGATTCCTCAATAAAATTTGTTCTTTTTATTTCCAAATTATCCTTTAATTCTTTCATATTGCTCCCTACTCAATAGTTTATAGAAATGATTTTCTATTCCCAGCAAATATGATTTAAAGGATTTTTTAGATATCGCATCATCATAAACTCTAACAAAATGGCGACATTCTGATTTTACAGACTCTCTAAATAGCGGTAGACTTTTTGACCATAAATCGCTATTTGTGTGGTAGCTGCCAATTATTCTCATAATAGTATTGCTATTTAGCGCCTGCACCTCCCTTGATTTAGGCCAGCCGGGATGGAATTCTAAACTATCTTCATTGATAACCACGTTATACAAATACTGAATATTGCCTGATACCGGATCAGCCCAACATGGTGGATGATCCAATCCATTACCGAGTTTAGCTACTTTGTTTCTAAGGTTGACATTCTGTCCAACAATATCTTTTTGTCTCTGTAGTATTGTTTCCAGTTTTTCTGCCAAAGTTTCTTCAATCCCCTTCTCTAAAACTTCACGATCCTTGTCTTCCGGTTGGAGTTCATTAATGAGTTCTGATATTTCTTTTAACTCAATTAAGCTTTCAGCGACTTTTTCTGCGGAATCCTCATCTCCTAATTTTTCTCTTAACACTGTTTCTAATTGCTCAATCTCTCTGCTTAAATCGTTATTCCTCTCTAACAAAGCAGGTACTTTGCTCGCTTCGTTTTGTGAAATAGCCAACTCTGCAAATAATTCTTTGGGGTCGATTTTCTTTCCTAGACTGGTAAACTGAACTGCCTCGTCCAAGCTACTTACAAGGTTCGACACTTCTTCTTCCAACTCTTTATTTTCAACCTCCTTATTTTCTATTGACTCATTTAAATCATTCATTTTTAAAGAGGAGAATATCAATAGTATGAAAAAGAAAATAAAGGCCAATTCTGTTAAGGAATTCTCAACAATCGGCTGAGATCTTTGCTCATCCATTTTCGGCGATCTTAATTTCGTTTAGAGATTCAAGCTGATTTGCTAAAGCGCCATATACATTGGAAATATCCTTTGCCACTTGGCTTGAAGCCATTTCCGTTGCTTTCGTAGAACCTAACAAACTTTCATTTGCAACTTTACTTATGGTCATTGTTTCTTCAATTTGCACGTTAAAATCCTTCACTAGCTTAATAAGGTCATCTACTGGCCCCCTAAGATCTTTTAGGATTAATGCTTCATCACCAAAGCCTTCAATACACTTATTCATTCGTTTAATACTCTCATCAACAAGGTCGGTATTGGTAGACATAACCTCAGAAACCCCTGAGAATTCAGAATATGATGCAGTTACTGCCTCTTTCCACTTTAAAATTATGTCGGTAAAGCTTGATATTTCAGAACCAATTTTAAGTAATTCATTTTCGGCGACTTCTTTCGTATCCAGTTTAATATCTTTAATATCCCCTAAACTACTAAAGATTGAGGATGCAATCTGGTTTAGTGTCTCTTCATAGGATTTCGCTTGGCTTGATATTACTTTAGTCATTTCATTTTCAAATTTCTCGATATGATCTGAAATCAAAGAATTTGAACCTGACAATTGAATAGATAGCGAGTCATTTGACTCAATAATACCTTCATTTAATGACTGATAACTTTCACGCTGAGCTTCTATTACTTTTATAAAATCGTTAAAAGTTGTTTCTAATGGGCGAGGATTAACTTCGACATTATTTACTTTAATAGCCAGTTTATCGAAGGCTGTTCTCACTCCTTCTGCACCATCCTCCATAGATTTTTCAAATGAATTAGCCACATCTTCATTGATTTTTTGGTAGCCCAACAACGTGGCCTTTAGTGTTTCTTCTGTTTGCGCATGAACCTCAATTAGCGATGAAGTTGTATAAACTGTAAGTTCTTTTAATTTCTCAGACAAAGAAGTTATTGAGCGCTCAAGTTCATCTTCAAGTCTATCCCGACGCACTTTTGATTCAGCTGAAAATGCCGTTACAAACAACCTTGCTACCAATCCAACGATGGTTGTCATTAATGCTGCGCCAAAGCTTCCTATGATGGCGTTCATCTCAATTCCATCATTATTTGAAAGTGACATTAATGATGCTACCAATGAAATAAGCGTAAAAATAAACCCAAGATAATAATAACTATCACCTATTGTTGATTTTGGTAAGTCCGTTTCCGATTTAGCCATCCAAATAATATAGACAGCCATTATGGCTAATGGAAACACTATGCTTAAGAAAACGGAGTTAAAAAAGACTCCGATGAATATCCCCACTGAACCTATAATTACAGCGCCCGCAAATATAGTTTGTACCGCCAAACGGAATACTTCCGATTTCTTCTGACCACTAATAGAGTTACTGGTATCGATCATACCTATCCTTAATAAATTGCTTCAACACTTGTAAGAGTTCCACCACCAGACTGAACATACTTTTCCCAAAACATAATATGCCCTCTATTTTGAATATTACTCGCATTAGACCTATTGACATAAAATAACTGCAGCTCTACACCCTTTAAAAATGGTCTAACTTGTAAACCGTAGCCACTTGTTAAAAAGGTTTTCGACAGCTCTATTTCTTTGTAATGGGAGTATTTATTGGTATGGTGTAGCATATCAGAAATAATAATAACCCTCTTATCCTGCGCTTTGGAATCCATCATTGTATCTATTGAGGCATACTTTATCATTTCCATTATGGGGGACGTTTTCGATGTATCTCCACTTATAATATTGTCGATTTTTGTTCCAATCTTCCCATAAAACTTTTCTTCCCAATCTTTTTTTAGCCTTCTTTTATTTGCAATCAATTCACTCTTATCACTACCGTCACCTGGATTACAAACGGTAAGACTTTTATTAAAACTAGAGATATTTTCATCTAATACATATACCGAAAATCTCTCATCAAGTTTTGATTTCTCAAGCTCCATAGCGACTTTCTTTTTTATTACCATTGCCTGTGACGTAGATAACATATCTGTAGCATCAATCAGCAATATAGTTTCACGAGATACGACCCCATCACTTCTGCACATTGTAACATCATCTCTAACCGCAACTTGCTGATTGAGGTCGTACAGAAAGTAACTAAATAAAGACACCGCACAGATCACTAAAAATATTAGAACGAAACCTTGCTGATCCTTTCTCTTCTTTTTCAGTCGCTTTCTGGCGCTCATAATCTTGAGGCCTTTTCTATTTTGCTGTGCCAACTATCTTTAACTTTCAAAAGAGATGTCCTTTTATGCTCTATAACCTTAGATTTTTTTTCAATTTCCTTGGATAAATATTCCCTTTTATCTGAATAATCCTCACTCACCTTTTCTAGGACAAACTCTTGGTCATGTATTTTATCGAAATATTTTGGCCTAGGAGCTTCCCTTTCACCCGAGTTTTTCTCTCTATAGACAGTAATTATGTAATTTAAATTACTGTATAGGTTCTGAATATGTGAGCTATAGATACTTATTTGATGTTCAAATGCAGATATATAGGAATTAAGCTGCTGCTGTTTTTGTTTAATAGTTTTAAAGTCACTATCAACTTTAACTAAGCATTCATTGTGAATATCATCAACCTCTTCAATTAGTTGCTGACGAAAATCATCTAGCTCTCCTAAAGTATGGTTTTTAAGGCGAGATATTTTTCCATAACCTGGGTAAGGGTCATCGAATTGATAGCCTTTATATGCAGCAATAACATAGAAAATAGAACCAACCAAAAATAGCAACCAAGATTCGACGTCTGAAACAGCTAAGATCCCCCCCCGAAATGATTCAACTGCCAAGGTTGTCGCATTATCAGGGTCAATAGAGAGAGCCTCTCTATAATGCGCAATTAGGATATTGAACACAAAGGACAAGAAAATAAGGAATAAAAAGAATATTAACCCAAGATATTTACGAACAACTGAAAGGTGATTAAAATTCCTGAGTACTAAATAACCCGATGCAAATCCAAAGGATATATTTAGAAATGAAATAATAAAGGCAATACTCACACCACCTACCAAGCCGAGGTCATTACCTTTTGCAAAAAACAACCCATTAAATAGCGACTCTACACACAAGGCCACTAACAAGATTCCAAATGTCCATATACTACTATCAGGATATGTAGCCGTTCGTCTAAGATTATTTTCTTTCTTAAATTCAGCTAAATCTTTTTCGGCTGTTATAGCATCAACCCTACAACCATCTATTTCGGTAAGTTGAGGAGTTAGCGATGCCTGTACTTCACCGTCAAACCCCTCTAATACTTTTTCTATAGCAATAGATTGCTCTGCTATCGAAAGTGTATCAATGCTATCTCTTAATGCCCTCGTTGATTCCCCGACTTTAAGAGTGGACTGAATAGCGATGGTTTCAATATTGTGATGAAAACTGAGTTCATTAGAATCAAGCGCCTGAGAAGATTCGTCTGGAGAATTTTGCCGACCAGCCGTAATTGCTTTATCAAGGACCATATATTGATGCACCAAATCATCATTATCCAATGCTGGAAAATCTATGGGATCAAATTGGGAAACAATTGTGGTCTTTTGTAGTTTTTTTAACATGATGATAGCCATTGGTTCGAATTGATACAGGACGCAACTTCAACAAGACCATCATCTAGGCAAGAAAGGTAACATCCATATCTTCACCTAAAGTTATACATAATCATTAGGTACTTTCACTCCAATGATAATGTCCTAATAACAAGGAATAGACAAGTAAGATAAATAAGTTCTAAGCCAACTTCGCTTTATGTCTACTGAACTCCTTCTAAATACATCCTATGGTAGTAAGCATACCTTCAATTTATAAAGAATTATTAGTGTAATCAATTAAATCAATAGATACCTTTAACTGACTCAAAAACGCTTTGAATTCTTTCCCATAACGATCACCAGTAGTTGGGTCTAAACTAGACCTCCAGCCACCAATCAAATTCGCTTGTTCATTGGATACTCCATATTCACGACAGTTAGCTCTAAAAGTATGGCGCAAACTGTGGAAGTCCTTTAGTTGATTCAAAGAAACATCAGGTTTAAGACCCAACCTACTAATCATCCAATTAAAGCGCTTACTATAGATATAGCTATATCGACCATCATGAGAACGTGTAACACAGGAAAACAAGCGCCCTTCGTCTATATTATTAATAAACTTCATAAAGCCTAACTCTAGCAGCACATTTGGTATTTCTTCTTGAAGCCAGTATGAGGATCAATATTTTCATTGATGTCCATGTACCAAATCCCTTCATGACATCTAATATCCTTCACAAGAAGCTGGAGAATCTCATTAGCGCGCATACCAGTCGTGAGTGCGATTCTAGGCATCCAATAATCTGACGGACGCTTCTTATGCCGTGTCGCACTCATTATAGTTTTGATCTCATCTACCATATAAGGCTTACGGACGGCTTCAGTCCCTTCTACTTTGATCTGCACGCCAACTGTACGATTTCTATCCACCCACTCTTCTTGTAAGGCAAATTTAAATAGGGCTTTAACAAATGAGAACTTTTTACGAACTGTAGATGGTGTGATTCTAGGCAGGCTATCTTCTTCGGCTATCTCAATTACCTTATTTAAAGGGTACTTCTCAAACCTTTTAGTATTCGTGTAGTACTTAGGAAGCTTTGATAGCAGTGCAAGGAAGGATCTAAATTGCTCACGAGTAATATTGCTAGGGTTGGTGTTTTCACCCAATTCATCTAACAGCAAGTCATAAATATTCCGTGTCTCCTTCTCGGTGGTTTTCTGCCATTCTCTTTGCGATTGTTTATATCGAATGTAATCACTAACGATCTCACCAAGTGGTTTAAAGCTTTCTGCTCTTTC
>MAAA01014369.1_pt1 | contig 11366 bp, 8 predicted proteins | sample 1115971 | NCBI WGS metagenome assembly MAAA01 (sample SAMN04961123, study PRJNA320927) | seawater metagenome | isolation source: sample BD02T6 sea water enriched with oil for 6 days | place: USA:Gulf of Mexico | collected 2013-07-27 | reverse complement strand
AAACCCGCTGCCTGAAGCGAGAATTGTGAAAATCGGCCAGCGTCTTTGGCAAATAATTCAGTCATTTTTAATGACTGAATATTATCGTAATGCGTGCTAAGAGCTTTAAACTGAGTAAGTTCGTTAAGCGGAGCGGGAATTGAAGCAGAAACTGTTGACCTATCCATTTGTCTAATACCAATTAAATACACATTATAAAAGTGGCAATATTAACATCTGTGAACCCGTAGAGCTAATGTACAACAGTAAAAAGTATGAGTTTTCTTAGAACATATTTTATAATTAATCGCGACTAACGCTATAATTAAGCTTCGTAAAATATAAGGACGCGAAAATGGCCAGTGTGCTATTTGTAAGCCACTCAAAACGAGGGGCGTTTTATTATAATGATGCATCCGCCCGTTATCGCTGCGTATTTCCCGCTGAACACCTTAACGAAGTTGGTACCTTATGCCATGTTGTGCATTTTACGCAATTGAACAAAGTTCCATTACAGAGCTACAGCCATATTATTTTTCACCGCCCCCAATTTAGCTTAAAACTAAAATATTACATGGGGAAAATTAAACGGTTAAATATAAGCGCTATTGCCGATTTTGATGATTTACTCTTTGAGCCCCAACTAGCCGTACACAGCCCAGCGGTGCTGTCTGGGTATATGAGCCTAAACCTCGCCAAGAAACACGCACGGTCATATAAAAAAGCACTGCAATTATTCACAAACGCTTGGGTATCTACCGAACTACTCGCTAAACAACTTAAAATCAGCCAACCCAATATTATAGTAACTATTTACCATAATAAGGTCCCCACACGCTGGACTGAATTACAACCAACCATTTCAGCCCATAATCGAGTACAAAACAAGATTATTCGCTACATGCCTGGTACAAGCCACCATAGTCACGATTTTGAAAAAATTGAGGCAACATTGGCCACGCTACTGACTAAAAACCCCGACATTTGTTTAGATGTGGTAGGAGACTTAACATTTAATATAGAAAACTTTCCTAAAGGCCAAGTAAGCCGCCAAAAACACTTGCCCTTTGAACAGCTCCCAGAAGTGATTGCCAGCAGCTGGTTAACCTTAGCGCCTTTGCAAAATAACGCATTTAATGAATGTAAAAGTGGGCTAAAGTTCTGGGAGAGCGGACTGTACGGCGTACCCGTTATTTCATCCCCCCTAAAAGACATAAGCAGGTTTAACAACTCAGGCCTGCACGTAAGCGATAACTTGGAATTATGGCTGATTTTTATAGAAAAAATGAAAAACCCAATAAACTACCAACAAGCCTGTGAGAGTGCACAAAGTAGTGCAAAATCTGCTGTATTTGGCAAAACAGAGACCGATGCTAGACTTGAATTTATCGGTGCTAGAACCACAAGCTGCCCTACCTTAGACATAAACAGAGCACAGCAACAATTGCTTATGTGTGCCGCATTTGGCCCCCGCTGGCCCTCAATAATACTTGACCCCACCCACACTCAATATAAAAATGCACAACAGCTTGCAACCGACAGCCCACATTTTAATAAAAGCCTTAGCGAAAGTACCTTAAATCAATTGAAAAGCGAAGGTGCCCGTAAAATCGCGCAGGACGGCCCAACCCAAAAACACATATTAATGCGTAAATTAAGAAAACTATGGTTATCCCCAACAGATTTTTTTAAGGACATGCGAATAATTAATCGCTAATAGTTGCCAGCCATAAAATTGTGTATTCAATAAAAAGCACATTAACCGCACAAAAACAATGAACCACAACGGCTAATAGGCTGACTAATAACCATTCACAACATCAATAATTACGCATCAAACACTATACCCACACTTACATGTTACCTAAAAATTAACTTTGTAAAAAACATTCGAAATAGTGCGCCATCTTGTTTAATAAATAATCAAACTCAACATAAATAGCAACTATATATCAACGGCTAAGTAGCTTTTGGCTAACTGGAACTTTATAATTAGTTTGCACATAACAGGGGAAAATATAATGAAAAAAAGTTTACTATTGGCTTCATTGGCCGCGCTAAGCTTTAGTGCTTCAGCTCTTGAAACCACTATTTCAACATCCGAACTAGCATTTTCAGGTAACAACAGTGACACCATAGTGGTGAACATTGCTGGCCCTGAAGATTACAACCAACAGCTTACCTTTAACAGCAGCTCTGCCAGTATCTCGGTATACGACATAAACAGCCGTACTGATGGCGCCTATAACTTTGAAGTTTTAGCGACTCAAAAAATTGGTGAAGAATCTGTCACTAGCAGTAACGGCAGAAACACCACCGTAAAAAACGTTGTGTCATCCGAGACAGACAGTGGCCACTTTAGCTTGGTTAATGGCCTAATTGTTACTGCAACTGAAGAAGCTAAATAAGGATATAGAATATGAAAAAACTTATAGCGGCATTGTTAATTTCGACACCTTTAGTCACAGTTGCTGATAATGTAATTCTTGACGACCAGATTGTTGACGGTAGCCAGTGTGTGGGCTTCGACTGCGTAAACGGAGAAAGCTTTGGATTTGACACTCTTAGATTGAAAGAAAACAACATAAGAATAAACATTGATGATACCAGTAGCTCAGGCAGCTTCCCTAGTAACGATTGGCGCCTTGTTTTTAATGACAGTTCCAATGGTGGCGCCAGCTACTTTGCAGTGGAAGACTCTACAGCTGGAAAAACCCCTTTTAAAGTTGAAGCTGCAGCCCCTTCTAATACTCTATTTGTTGAAAGTACTGGTGATGTTGGTATTGGTACAGCTAACCCTGTCGTAAAAGTACACACTGTTGACGGTGACTCACCCACACTTCGTCTTGAGCAAGATGGGTCCTCTGGTTTTACCCCACAAACTTGGGATATGGCTGGGAACGAGACTAACTTTTTTATTCGTGATGTTACCAATGGCAGCAAACTCCCCTTTCGTATCCAACCAAACTCACCAGAGAGTTCCATTTACATTCGTTCCGATGGTGTAGCCATTGGCCAAGGAACAGCTAGTGCTCAATTGGATATTAAATCAGCATCATCAACTAGAAATATCTTTAGAACGAGAGCGTCAGATAATACCGTTGGATTAACGGTACATGCATCAGGTAATATTGGGGTTGGTACAGAAAGCCCTGATGCCAATCTTCATGTGCAAGACAGCTCAGGAGTAACGCAAATTCATATTGAAGAGAATCACAGTGACGTGAAAAATGGCCGAGTGCTATTACAATTAAGCAACAATGGTTCTCCACGATTACAATTTGAAAACACATCGACTAATGCTTCATGGCAGATCAATGGCAGTATCAATGATACATTTGTTATTACTGAAACCAGCACTGACCTACAAGAGTTTATTTTAGGTAAAGATGGCTCATTAACTGTTCTAGGTGACATTAAATTCACTAAGGTAGATGGAACCGTTATCTCCTTACGCGATATGGCTGAGCAGCTAGGCATGTAAACAAGTAAACAAAGGCTCTGATTCTCAGGGCCTTTTAAGCAATCCATTCACTGATTAAACTTTCAACACAAGATTTATCGTAATACTCCCAAAATGCACCATCAAAATTCAATAGTTTCGCACCTAATTCTTGAATTAGCTTAGGATCATAAAGCGCGTTGGTATTTTTATTTTCTAGCGGGAAAGAACAGTTTCTAGCATTATCAGTAACTGCCGTAAGCGCTATACCTTTAGACGCAATCAACTCTTCATACAAAATAAGTCTATCGCTACTAATGTTTCTATAAATTCTCTCAAAGTACCAGGACAATAAAAAAAGTTGTCGGTCAAATACACAGGGGATACGATTTAAGTTTAATCTCAATGTATCATCTATCATTTCTGCTGCAGGTGCCCTCCCCTGATTCGCGGGTATTTGAACGCTATTCCATGACGCCAAAATTGCAAGAGGATTTCGAACCACACCAACACACGTAAATGATTTAGAAAGAGGGCCAAGCAATGCTGAAAAAATAGCTGGGTGTTTTACACAGAGTTTAAAATCAACTTTAAGATTTTTTCTCACAGAGAATAAATTATTTTGAGAGATTCCTTTTTTCACCTCTCTAAACCCATTTTTATTTAGTACTTCACCATAGGGATTATCAATAGACTCACCACCAATATTTTTCGAACGGGCAAACTTTGTATTATTGATAGCTTCCCGACTAGAATTAAAAAATTTTTGGGTGTAAGAAACTATATCTTGATCAGACTTTAAACTCGCCAACTCAATGGTATCCATTGGCTCATCGAGTGCTACAGTATTTTCAAGTTGATTCAACAAGAAACATACTAGCGTAGTGCCTGATCTTGCCGGACCGGTAATGATTACATTATCGCCAAAATTATTCATGAAGAAACCTTAATAACTGGAGGTATATATGAAAATTTGTCTATCAATAATTGGTCCCTACTCATAACAAGCCGAACACTGTCAAGATTGTAATATTCACTTAATGTGTGTTTTCTTAGAGATACATTCGACTTGCCTGCATTTAGAATGAATTCTTTTTCAGTCAGATTTAAAGGTCTAATGTTAGAAAGAATACTAATTAAATCTAGCTCCAGCTGTTCTTGGCGAATGAAAAAGTCAACATGGCAAAGTCTTAAATCAGACTCAAATAGAATATTACTACTATCAAAAACAGAACTACAGCTCTCAACCCCTTCCTCCCAACACAACCGCATATACCTATAAGTAAAAAATCCAGCACTATCAGATAGACCGCTTACATTGCCATATTCGTCATTTAATTGTAGAGCAGTACAAGGATTATGAATTAACTTTAACCATTTCCGGAATAACGTTACATCGTCATTAGCATATAAGTTTTTCCAAATTTTTTCTTGCCCAACTCCATTCACATTAGAATTTGTTAAGCGTTGCCAAAGCCCCCCTCTCCCAGAAACCCCATACAACCATAGTGATAGATACCACTCCCAAGGATTACGAATTGAGGACAATATAAGCCTATTACGTAGCAGCATATTTTCAGTTAACGCATTATGCTTACCCACCTGAACTCCCTCAAAAAGATTACTTAGTATTGATGCAATATGAGTGCAAGCTGTTTTCTGTAATTGTAGATAAATAAATGAGTCTGCTATAAACATAATATTTAAAATTCGCCCTCCCAAATACGCTCAACATCTTCCATCAAACTGAGAAACTCTTCCCGCTCTTTATTCAAATTATGAGATTTAGCTGTTTCAATAGCATTTACTTTCATACCCACCATATCTCCATTTTCTCCACCAAATAACTTTTTTGCTACTTCATATATTGCTTTAGTTGTAAATTCGGGCATAAATGCATTATAGCCATTCTTACAAAACCCCCTATTCCCGACACAATCTGGAACGATAGGAATATGTCCCATAGCCATAGCCTCGACTGCTGGCAAATAAAACCCCTCTTTAAACTGTGGTAATAAGATTACATTTTGACTGAGAGCCATATTCTTTAAAAACTCTTCACGCTTTACCGACTCAACTATTATAGATACTACAGCCCCTTCCTGTAGCAATAACGCCTCAATTTCTTTCGCCATCTTAGGGTTCTTTTGCCCCATAATTGCAAAGTCAAATAAAGGAACATCTACTCGCTTAGGTATAGACGTCAGATCAATTCCATTTTCAATACAATATATAGGTCCATTGACTATACCTGTATTTTCAAGAGCTATCTTAACCTCTTTAGACACACAAATTCGTATCGCTTTATTCTTTAGATATTTGTAAATATCATGACTTTCATCAACATGCCTAAACCCTTGTATTAAATTTACAACTGGTTTGTCATGACTTGTAAGTTCCAGTTTATGCCAATCCGTGCCGGCAACAAATAAAATATCTGAATTCTCAGGGGAAAAATTAGTCTCTCGAATTTCTTCTTGATCCCACAGACCCAAAACTTTGAAATCAGTTTCATCTGAGAAGCAAATCTCCGGGATGAAATTTTTACTAAACTTTAGATGATTAAAATAATCGAAAACCTTTAAATGCCCTCCTTGAAAGACTTGTAAATCTCGATAGAAAAGTATTTTTTTAAGTTGATTATCCGGTTTTTCAAATTTAGTACCCGGCAACCAATCATCAAGTTTCCATTTCAATAGAAACTCTAGTTCGTTTATCTCATTTTTAAATAATCCTTCCAACTTCGCACGATCTATCGAGTTCATCTCAGAGTCATAAGAACCACTAAATACATCCCCTACGACATCCGGATTTGAAAGTAGTGGTAAACCAAGGAAACGACAAATATTTCTGAATGACATTCTTTGGTTATTTACAAATTCGTCATACTTAATAAATAATAGGTTATTATCTGGAAATATGGACCTTAATTTATTAATCTGATCAGAATAAAAACCTCTATCTATATAGGAATGCACCCTATGCTGATCACCATTACGCATTACCTCCTCTTCTAGAATAAGCGCGTCAGAAAAACTTCCTTTTACATTCCCTCTAGATCTTTCCATATTCCAATGAGAATAAGCTCGATCAATAGGATTCCTTAAGATAACAATAATTTTAATATCTGGGTTGTATTTCGATATTTTATCTAAGGAGTGTTTCCAGTACATATAAATGGGGGTTATCTCTCCCCTCAATTTCCCAGCCTTCAGAGCTGGAAAACAAGAATGGTAGTCTCTGTACCCTAAATCAAATATACATCTGTCTGAATCAAAATAATGAACTTCTTTTTTGAACGACATATCAACATTAGTCTGTTCACAAAATATATTATATAAAGCTGTTGTTCCCGATTTTTGAGCACCACATACTATAAAATCAATTAACTCAACTTTCGGTACAAACAGTTCATTAAACTCACTCACCGAGAATAAATCTAACATATTTACAGAAAACCAATAAGCAAGCTGCTGCAACTGGACAGATGAAATACCTATAGGAGCCAACGCCTCAAAACATGTATTTATTTTTTTTCTTGTAACTCCCTCTTTGACCATTATTCTATAGCTAGATTTAGCATCATTCATTCTAACCTTTAATTTTAACGTAATTAATTTCTTTTTAATGAAGGAAGAACTTTGTTTAGTTAAGCTGGAATTTATATAATCGATGGCTGATTGAGTACCTGTGTATTCGTCAATTACATTAATGAGCTTGCTCCTGGTCCAGTCATTATCACTAAGTGCTAAAGCACGTTCATAATTAATTATGGATTTATCGTATTCCTTAAGAGTAAAATATAAATCACCTAATTTAACCGAGAAAAGTGGGTTATTTTTATTACTTTTAAACGCCACCCTATAAAAGTATTCCGCTGTTTCAAAATCGTAGCGAGAAAAATATGTGTCAGCCAACAACATACGAATATAGGAAGGGGCAGTCTCTATAGCGATCGCCTTGACAAAATACATCTCTGCAATTTTATGCTGCCCTAAAGATGCAGACACTCTTCCCGCCCATTCATGCCCCGCTACTTTAAAGGGTTCTAATTCAATTAACCTAAGGGTTAACGGTAATGCGAACTTTGAAATTTTATAATCAGCTAAAGGCTTCAACTCTTGAAGCTTTAAAAGTAATTCATCAAAAGGTAGTTTCTGATAATCTATATATGGATCTTTAAACTGAGGTAAAGCGAGATTCTTTTCAGACTTATATTCTTTATTCGCCTGAGACACACTGAGCTTCATGCTTTCAAGGATTAAAGATATAGCTGTATTATCGCGGGGTTTTTCAATGAATTCAGGAACGTCTCCTGAATTCGGTGTATCGCACAACTGAGCCAATTGTTGAAAAGTATCGTTTAATTCGGATTGTAGTAATACCGGTAATTCCATTAGGATGGAGGCATCAATATTTTCAGATGCATACTCGGGTTTAACCGGTGAGGTAATTAAAGGTTTTAATTGGCATTCAAATTTATTATTTATTCCCTCTATTAAATCGTAACCTTGCATTAGTGCTGACTGTGAAACGAGTATACAGTTATCATTATTTGATTTAATAAAGGTAATCATCGCCTTGTTATATGCCAGCCACATACGGGCCGCAAGCTCTGGATTTTTCCAGAAAACAAGATTCTCAGACAAAGCCTTACCTGTAGGTAATCCATAAACTACGTCCATTGAGTGACGCTTTAATAACGACTGAATACACAAGCCCCAATGACGGTAAAGCAGCACAAACTTACCTTTACCTTTAAGTGCATCCTGCCAATCATTTAAATACAACGTCGCTCTAGGGTCTTTCATAAGCCAGAGAGACCCATCCAACTTGTCTCTGCAACTACAATATTTTTTTAATCGCTCAATCACAGAGGGATCATGATTAATTTCACATTCACCATGAAACCGCCAATTACTGCCAGACTCAGCTAAAAATTCGTCATGCATATGCATGCCTATCACGTCTTCAAAGTGACCATCTGGGTTTGAGATATCCCCTGCCATATTCTCAATGGCAAAAGGAATTCCAGATAGATGGAGCATCTGCGAAGCTAAAGATGTGCCGCTGCGGTGAAACCCAGCGCAAATAATAGGAGTATTCATTCATTTCTCACTAATTGCCTGTTATAGCAGTATACAAAACTATTAGGTGAAGGCACATAACTATCAGCAAACCAGCAAACAGCACTATAGGAATGATAAACAAACCTTAAATAGGAGTTAGTTTTTGAGAGGTTATTAACTAAGATCAATGAGAATTCAAATGAGGGTCCCACCCTACCTAATAGTAATGGGCCTTTACTGAACTATCACTTAGATTATCTAGATCACCTAGTGACTCAATTCCTTAAAAAAATCACTCCAAGACACACTAACCTTTCCACAAACAATAAAAAATGGGTTTAATAGTTCTGGTTTTTGCCCGTACATTAACGATTTTAACTGTGGATTTAATACTTTGCCTCCGGCCATTTCAACTAACGCTTGTGCTGCACCAGTATCCCATTCGCAGGTTAATGCTAAACGGGGATATAAATGAGCAGATCCCTCAGCTACTAAGCACAGTTTTAACGAGCTCCCCATAGACAAGGTTTCTACTTTACCCAGCAACTCTGAAAACTTATCTAGAGCTTCAGCGCCATGGCGACGAGAGCCTACTATTTTCCAGGCTTCATTATTATCAGGCGTTTTAGCCACACGAATAGCCACTGGAACTTGACTACCGTCTTGGCGAAATGCCCCCACACCTTGTGCTGCAAAATAGAAACGATTTAACGGCGGGCAATACACCACCCCCAATACCGCTTTACCATTTTCAATTAATGCGATATTTACCGTAAATTCGTCATTTTTATTAATGAACTCTTTAGTCCCATCTAATGGATCTATTAACCAGTATTTGTTCCAGTTTTTACGTTGCTCCCATTTAATACCATCGGCTTCGCCGGATTCTTCCGACAGACAAGGTAAATCACTAATAGCCGCCAAACCGTCAATAATAATGTGATGCGCTGCAAGATCAGCTTCCGTTAACGGGCTACTGTCTCTTTTTTTATACTGTTTATAATCGGTTTTATATATGGACATAATGGCCGCGCCAGCTTGGCGTGCAATATCTATAGTTTGATTAAGCAGCTCTTTATAAATTACATTTTCACTAGATACTGGCATTATCACTTTCCTTATAAGACTTTAGGTAACCATGGTCATCTAAAAACTTGATAACTTGGTTAGCAGCATCGTCTACCGATATATTATAATTAACAATGCGAATTTCTGGGTCAATAGGGACTTCGTATGGGGAATCTATACCCGTAAAATCTTTTATCTCACCCGCACGGGCTTTTTTATATAAACCTTTTGGGTCGCGCTTTTCGCACTCTTCTAGAGGGGTATCAATAAATATCTCTATAAATTCCCCCTCTGTTAACATATCCCTAACTACTACGCGGTTTGCTTTAAACGGCGAGATAAATGCGGTTAACACTATAAGACCCGCGTCCACCATTAGGTTCGCCACTTCACCCACACGGCGAATATTTTCGTTTCGGTCTTTTTCACTCAAAGCCAAATCACCACATAAACCATGACGCACATTATCGCCATCTAATAAATAGGTGTGCTGAAAGCGCTCTGCTATTTTGCTTTCTACAGCCCCTGCAATAGTAGATTTACCCGAGCCACTTAAACCTGTAAACCATAAAATACAAGGGCGCTGTTTTTTCATACAAGAACGTATAGACTTATCGATCGGGTGATCGTGCCAAACAATATTCTTTTTCATGTTTTCCACTCCGATAAAAAAACGAATATAAAAACGTGCATGTACGCGATAGGAATCCAGGATTTATAAATAATTAATAAAGTAATTCGATCGAACCGCAATGAGTAATAGCCCATAAAATTAAAATATATACTTACCATAGACTTTCATAGGTCTAAAACTTATTACACAGATATTCAGCATGCACAAATAAAACCTACTCTTCATCCGCCCGGAAAATCCCAATTTATGACGTAAAGCACTCAAAAACCACAAACGTTATGAGCACATACTGACCATTGAGAATTTATTGGTCGTAGTTTAATATTAGCTAGCTACACTATTACTAATAAGCTGTATTGAGAGATCAAATATAACCATCACAGGATTGTTATTTACAAAGAGAAAATATATTGTAAATCTCAACCACTATGCTTTATCTTAAACTCACTTAGTACTTCTGAATATAGTATTCTGGCGTAATCAAAATCATAGTTATTATTCGCCAAAAAATGAGAGGCGTTTGAATACTCATCCAACAATTCTTCATTATCATATAAATCAATAATTGAACAACACCAATCATCAGCTGTTTCTGGAATAATACAATTAGATCCATCGACAAACGAAATACCTTCTGCAGCCACCCCTGATAAAACACACGGCATCCCATAAGATATAGCTTCTAATACTTTTCCCTTAATACCCGCACCAGAAAGCAAAGGCGCGACAAATAAGCGGTTATGTTTAAATACATCGTCTAAAGATTCAACAAACCCAATAATATTTACATTTTTATTCGAGGAGAGTTTATCTTTAAGCGTACAGGGGAAGTTACTGCCGTATATATTAAATACAATTGACGGATCTTTAGATACTACCTTTGGCATCACATTCTCAACAAACCAGTTAACAGCCTGTATATTTGGTTTGTGATTATAACCCCCTAAAAAACAGATACCATTTTTAGATGCAGGCGACACCTTTTCCTTTTTATCTAATACCCAAGGATTTAAAAATAATTTATTACAAGGGATAAAATGAGATTCAAGAGCTGTTTTTTCTTCCTTTGTATAGATAAAAGTTTTATCAGCCTTTTGAATAACAGAAAGCTCTCTATCTCGTATAGATACCAATAATTCTAAATCTATACTCTGCTCACTAACCGACTCCCTAA
>MAAA01014367.1_pt1 | contig 11379 bp, 6 predicted proteins | sample 1115971 | NCBI WGS metagenome assembly MAAA01 (sample SAMN04961123, study PRJNA320927) | seawater metagenome | isolation source: sample BD02T6 sea water enriched with oil for 6 days | place: USA:Gulf of Mexico | collected 2013-07-27 | reverse complement strand
AGGAAGAGGCCAGTGATATTGAAATGGTGAATAGCATGGAAGCGGGCACATTAATGGATGCAGCCAAGCCAGATCGTGGTATGCCCAGTGAGCGCCCCGAAAATATGACTCTGACCCAAGACAATGAATACGCCCGCGCATTAAAAATTGAGACCGAATTAAAAGGCGGTAAGTCCGGTGGCCGCGCCATGCACAGCACCACTAAAAACCGATTGAAGAAAGAACTGGCCGACATTAAAGCCAAGCTGCCAAGCGCAGAACAGGCCCCGGCCAGTATTGCCAAACTGGACAACATGATTGCCAGCTTAGAGCAAAGTGGTGAAGAGGGCAGTGAAAAGCAAATTGCCTATTATCAAAGTTTCAAAGACGCCATTAATAAATTCGTTCTGAATGGCAAGCGCGTCCGGGGAATGAGCTTGGCCGATTCTAGCGGCCCTATTCCAAGCCAAATCTAGCCCCGTCTAAATCCTAATTCGAGATCAACATGAACGATAATTCCCAAGAGTATCTGGCGGCATTGAATGCCCAGCTGGACGAAGAAGAGCGCCTTGCATCTGAGCCTGAGGCTATTGTTGAAGAGCCACAACAAGGCTTTGGTAGTGATGCTGTTGATGCCTTTCAAAAAGGTGCCTATCAAGGTGTCGCGGCGGTGGGTGAAATATCCGAACAGTTTACCGGTGTTGGTGAAGATGTACGGGATTGGGCGCAAGAAGGTGCCGATGCTCAAGACGAAACTATGTCGGATGTGGGCCGTGAGTCCATGGGCAAACAAATATTTGCTGATGACGGTGACGGCGGTGTAGTCCTGGGTGAAGGTGCCGGGGATTACCGTACTTGGATTTTAGGGCTAACCAATGTGGCCGGCCAATATGTGGACATGGCGTTAGGGGGTGCCGGTCTAGCAAAAGGTGCCGTTCAAATAACGGGTAAGGCTGTTTTCAAAAGCACAGTAAAAGCGGCCGGTAAAAAAGGGGCCACCCGAGAGCAAGCAGAATTACTGGGCAAACAAGCTCTTGAGAAGTTTGCGAGTCGTGCCAACGTGGGCAGCTTCACCATATTAGGTGGCAGTATGGCCCAGGGGCAGGCCGTGATAGAAACCCGTGATACCGCTATGGATATGACGGATGAAGAGCTGGACCAGTCTGAATTTTTCTCCAATGCCTTCTATTCGCTCTACGATGAAAACCCCACTAACGATCCCAGGGTGATTGCCGAGTATCGCCTGCAAGCCAAAAAAGACATTGCCGAAGAAGCCGCCGAAGCGGTGGCGTTCGATCCTCAATTATTAGCCTCCAATACGTTAACCGAATTAATCGGTGGTAGGTTCCTCGATAAGTTATTACGTGGCGTGGGCACTGGTAGCCGTGTCAGTAATGCCGCTAAGGGCTTTGCCCAGGAAGGTGTAACCGAAACCGCGCAGGGCGGTATGGAAAAGTATTCCATCAATAAAGCCGTGCAAGAAAACGTAGACCAAGATCAAGAGTTAATGGATGGCGTGGCGGCCGGTGCACTGAATGAAGGTGTCATGGGTGGCATGATGGGTGGCGCCATGGGTGGTATCTTGCCAGGTAAAGCTGAAGGCGCTCAAGTCAATACAGAAAACCCTCAAGCTCAAAGCGGTGAAGGCTTAGAACAAAGCGCCGTTGTGGAAGATGCCCAGTTTGAAAATATGGACCTGGGTAATGAGCCGGTACTTGCTTTGACTGCTGGTGAGCAGCAAGCGCCCGCCAATGATGCAGATACGATTTATGCTGGTGAGGGTGATGCCTGGACCGCGCCAAGATTAACCGACCAACAAGAGGATGTTATTGCGGTGCCTGCGGTGGATGACAGCCAGATAAAGAAAGTGGGCAATAAGAACAACGGCATGGAAGGTGAGCCAACCGTAGTAGGTCACACCGATACCCCCAAGCAAGAAACAAAGGATATATTTAGCCGCTACGAGGCAGCAAAAGCGCAAGAGCTGGAAGCCAGGGCCAATGGCGTGGACTTTGAGCCTGTAGATATTGAATCGTCTACCGGCCTTGAGCTGGAACCCAAGCAGGACGGTATTGATTATGTGGCGCCAGAGTCAGCGGCTAACAACCTGGGTGATAAAGTAACGGATGCCATTCGTAAAGAGCGCATGCCGGAAGGTTTAGATAATGATGCGCGTATATTGCGAGCTCCATTTAGAAATGAATTAACACTAGCCAAGTCTCACATTGATACTTTGCGCAAAAATAAAGCCGTGGTGCCTGCTTCTGATAGTTTAATGACTGCCCTGGGTAAAATCGGCGGCCTGAATATTAAAGATATGGTCAGTGAAGGTGTGGACCATGCCGACATGACCAGTGTAAACAAAGCCAATTTTGAATCTACCTTTACCAAAAACGGCCTGAGTTTAGATGCCGCTGCAGAAAGTCTTTCCCAGCATGGTTACTTTAAAGACGGCAATATAAAGCAGCAATTATTAGACAAGGTGAATGAATCCCTGCGTGGCCAGGAGCATTACTCCAATCAAGTGGATTACAACGCCATACAGTCGCAGGTACGTTTTAAAGCGGTGGCCGGTGATGTAAAGACCATGGGATATAAAGGATTTACCAAGGCAATGGACAAGGCCATGCAAGGGCATAAGCTGGGCCAGCGTGAAGCCCGTGTGGTTAAAGCAGTGATGGATACCCTAAGCAGTGAGCGTCAAGAGTATCTTGAGCAAACCGTGCGCCCCATGCGTGACCGTGTGCAGGCCATACGCAAGATGGCTAATGATGGTGTAGACTTATTCAACAGCCCAGCTTATAAAGTTGAGCTTGATCGCCGTAATGATCCATTAAGCCAGGCGCAAGATACCGATGCCATGGCGGAAGTGATTGCTGAGGCATTTGAAAGCGGGCTTAGCCAGGACGTTATTGAACGCGCAGTGGAAAAAGCCGATGGCGATATGGTGTTCACCGGCTTATTGATTGATGAGGCCATGGCGGGCAACCTGGCGCCGTTAAACAGTACAACAACATTAGATGAATTTTTTGGGGTAGAAAATGACACAAACCAAGAAGACACCGGCAGAACTCAGAGCCGGGATGAAGCACTTTCAGGGTCTAGCGGACAAATCAACGGGCCAGAAGCAGCAAGCGTATCAGGCGATAGCGAACAAGCTGGAAGCGAAACTGAAGCCGATGGCGACTTCTTAACCTCATACACTGAAGAAGATTTAGCCAAAGAAGAACAGCAACGCCTTGATGCTGAAAAACAAGCGCAGGCCGACACTAAGGCCATTGAAGATAAGGCCAAGGCCGATACTGAAGCCAAAGACTTCTCTTTATCTGGCTCCGATACTCCCGCCGATATAGCCGCCTCCCGAGGGCAAGAAGACCTGCTTTCCCAGTCTGAACCAGAAGCCAAACAAGACGGCCCTACCGATGCCCAGAAAGAAGCGGGTAACTATAAAAAGAAACACATTCGCATGCATGGCCTTGAAATCAGCATTGAAAACCAAGCGGGTTCTGTTCGTTCTGGTACGGATGAAAATGGTGATACCTGGGAGAATGAAATTCATTATGACTACGGTGATATTAAGTCTACGATTGGTGCTGATGGTGATGCCATTGACGTATTTATCGGCAAGAACCTAACCGGCACCAAAGTATTCGTAGTGAATCAAACTCATCCTAATGGCGCGTTTGACGAGCATAAGGTGATGTTTGGCTTTAACACTCAAGCTGCCGCCGAGTCTGGCTACCTGAAAAATTATGATGATGACTGGTCTAATTTCGATGATGTGGTGGAAACCACTGTTGATGATTTTAAAGCCTGGTTGAAGGGTGGCGATACTAAAAAGCCGTTTGCTGGGATTCAGAAAGAGAAACAGGCTCCACAAAAGCCCCGTAAAAATTACGGATGGTCGCGCACTGAGCTTGCTAAGAATTATACTGCCGAAGAGCTTGGGCAATGGGATGCTGAGTTAGAGCAGGACCCGGACAATAAATACGAAATAGACGAGCGCCCTAGTTCGGAAGTCATCTATAAGCCCGATGCACTGAAGAAAATGGACGCCCTAGGCTGGGCCATTATCAATCGGTTGAAAATGGATAAGCAGCCTAAAGAAGTTGCGCCGGTTGAACAAAAGAAGAAGACCAAACCACTATCTAAAGTAGTAGCCAAGGCTGGAAAGGAGCCTGAAGGCGGCTTCACTGATGCAGACAAGGTGCCAGAATCAATAAGCCCAGCTGATTTTGTTAAGGATGCCAACGCTAAAGACCTTAATGCAGGTCCATATCCGCTTGGTTACCACAATGCAGTTATTCGCCATGCCAGGGAAGGTACCTTGTCGCTGGCTGACTTCAAGGCTGGATTTAAAACCTTGATTGAAAATGAGGCAGAAATTAAAAAGCGCCTCAACAAGTACAAAAAAGCCAATTTAATGGGCATGGCTGGACGTCACTATTTTCACGGTGAGCCTAAAAAAGCGGAAGCCCTTGATGATGTTTGGGAGCGCCTGGTAGAAAGTTATCACTTGCATAAAGAAATGCCAGATCGCGGCCCTTATGATCCATTTGATACTGAAGAGGTTGCCAAGTGGAAGGCTGATCAAGACAAAAGGCGTATTGAAATAGCTGAAACTATGACGGCTGATGACCTGAAAGAATGGGCCAGTAAATACAGTGACAGCAAGAAGAAAAAAGCTGAAGCAGAAAAGCAGCATGAAAAAGCCCTGGCCGAGCCAGAAACCATTGAAGAGTTTCGCACCTTCATTAAGAAAAAGGGCACCCGTGGCCTAAGTGCTGACCAGATGGCGAATTGGGATTCGCTAATTAAAGAAGACATTTTGGCTGATGTTGCCAAACGACTTGAAAAAGAAACCATTATTGATGCGGTTGAAGGTGATGTGTCTTACGAGACTGTAAACACCAAACATACTAAAAATGGTCATGATTTATATGTTGTTCGCTTAACAGGTGAACGCCAAAGTAAAGACAAGTTTTATGAGCTAGAAAACAAAGCCCGCTCAATCGAGGGTGCCCGCCGTGTATATTCTTCATACGCTAGAAATGGTGCAATCCCTGGCTTTCAATTCAAGTCAGAAGAAAACCGGGCTCAGTTTTTAAAGGTGATCGATGGTGAAAGCGTTAATGTAGGTCAGAAAAACAAAAAGCGCTATGAGCATAAAAAAGATAAGCGTGTGGCCCGTTTGCTGGAAATGGCTGACGATGTAGAAGCCAAGGCTGAAGAGGTGCTAAACCAAGATCGCCAAACCAATACTGCTCGCCGTGCTGGCATGGCTGCGAATGTAGAAGAAAGGGCCCGTGACCAGATAAATTTTGCAAGGCAAATGCGTGAGATTGCCAGTGCAGTGGAAGCGGGTCGTGCTGAAGGATTGGCCAATGTAGGTACCCAGGCCCAGCTAGGAGAATTGAATAACATATTTAATCGTCTGAAATTCGAGGCTCAGCGTAAAAAAAGTGATCTGATTGAAAAGGACAATATGTCTCGCCCGTATTGGAAAAAGGGTGTGAGCCTTAATGATATGGTGAGTTTTGCCAAATTCAGTGATCCAGAAATGAGCGTTGACCAGTTGTCTAGAATTATAAATGACCTTGAGAATACCAAAGGTTATATGCAAGCGGCCAAGTCAATTCAGTCCCGTATTAAGGGAATGGACATTAAAGACCGAGTTGTTTTGACTGGGCATAACTGGGAAAAAATTGTTGAAAAGGTAAAGGCTTTTGCCAGAAGTAAAAATAATACTTCTTATCAGGCTGAATGGTTAAGAGAAATGTTTTTGACCAAAGACCGCTTTGATAAAATGGGAATTACCAATCTAAATATGTTGCGTGAGGCATTGCGTGAGCTGCAATCGCTTGATCAGTCAGAGAAGGCCGAAGCTGACCCATTGGTTGAGCTAGAGCGCTCACTGATTGGCAAGTTTAAGGATAATGATTGGTTTAACACGCCTGAAGCTGCGGCTGAGTATGTGGTTGATTTGGCTGAAGTAGAGTCAAGCCATAAGGTGCTAGAGCCTAGTGCCGGGTTTGGTCATCTGGCCGATAAGATCGTTGATGCCGGTGTAGCCAAAAAGAATATTGATACAGTTGAAATTGGCAGTGACCTGCGCAAGGGGCTGGAACTAAAGGGTTATAAGCCAGGGTCAGGTGATTTTCTTGAATACGATAGCGGGGACTATGATCGAATTATCATGAACCCACCGTTCTCCAAAGACCAAGATATAGCACATGTTCAGCATGCCTATGAGCTTTTAAAGCCTGGCGGCAAGTTAGTGGCCATTGTTTCCAGTATGGCCGGTGACCGCGTAAATAAGAAGAATAAGGCGTTCCGTGAGTGGCTGGATAACCTGGGCGCGACTGAAGAATTATTGGAGCAGGGTTCATTTAAAGGTGCCGTGAATTCTACCGGGGTAAATACCAAGGTACTGGTGATTGATAAACCGGATATCGATAATGAAACGCTCGCCAGTCTGGCTGACCCTGGGCAACTGGAAAAAATAAAACAAACCCTACTGGCACTGAGCCAGGAAGATAAAAAGAATCCCGGCATTGACCGGGATTTTTTGTTAAAGCACGTTGAAAAAGTAACGGACTGGGTGGATGGCACTCAGAAAGAGCTTGGCGAAAAAATTAAGGTGGTGGCCACATGGAAAGACTTGCCCATTAAATTGAAAGTGTCCTTGGCTCAAAAGGGATACCTGGGTGGGGTGCGAGGGGTTTACTCCGATGAAGGCATGTACTTGATTGCCGATCGTATTCAAGACCAACAAATGGCGGTAGAAACAGCCTTGCACGAAATGCTTGGTCACCACGGAGTAATGAAGTACCTGGGTGAAGACCTTGATTCCACTATCGATGCCATCTTTAAGGGACTGGGGCGCCGGGCATTCAAAAATCTGGCCACAGAGTACAAGCTTGATTTGGCTACCCAAGACGGTAAGCGTGTGGCGGTGCTGGAATATATCGCTCACTCTTCTGAAACCGGCAAGCGCCAGGGCTTAGTGAAACGGTTTATTGCTGCCATTAAAGCGGCATTGCGTAAGATGTTCCCAAGCTCTCGCATGTTTGCCTGGTCGGATACTGATGTATTGGTATTGATTGAAAATTCACGTCCCAAGGGGCCAAAAGGCCCTGACGGTGGTAAAAAAAGCACGGATGATATTCTTGCCCGCCTGGAAGATGGCCCGGTAACCTCGGATCAATTCACTGACCTCGATGACAACCAAAAATCCTTCTTAAACAAAATCGGCCGGCCAACTATTCAGCAGGCCGCTATTCATAAAATCAAAGAGCTTATGGATGGTTGGCGCCTGAAAGTTCGCCAGGGTTTGGTGGATCGCTTTGCCGCCTTGGTGGATTTAGACAAGTCCGTACATGGCGAAAATGTCATCAAGGAAAATACCACTCAATCCTCCTGGGCCCGTGCGCGCTTGAGCAGTGCGGCATCCGGCGTCATCTCAGCCATGATGGACGGTGGCCGTGTCTACTTAGACCCAGATCAAGGCGTGGTGGATGTAAAAGAAAATACCAATGGCCTAGTGCATACCTTAAATAAATTAGGTTCAGCGGCGGAAGTTGAACGCTTCATGGGCTGGATTGCCGCCAATCGTTCTTCTAAGTTAGCGGCGGAAGGTCGTGAAAATTTGTTTAACGGCGATGAAATTGCCGCAGGCATGAGATTGCATGAAGGCACTCTGGAAGATGGCCGTGACCGTGAATCGCTTTATGGTGAAGTGTTTAACGAATTCCAGACCTATCGGGATGATGTACTGGCCATAGCCGAAAAGGCCGGAGTGATTACCCCTGAAGCCCGTGACATGTGGGCAAATGAATTCTATGTGCCGTTTTACCGGGTCATGGAAAACATGGACGATATCAAGGGCCCAACCGGCACTGGTGGCATTAGTCGCCAGCAAGCCATTGTTAAATTGAAAGGCGGTAAAGAAGAGCTTAACGACTTGCTGCAAAACACGTTAATGAACTTCCATCACTTGATTGATGCCAGCCTTAAAAATATCGCTGCACAGCAAGCCATTAAAAATGGCGAGCAAGCGGGCATTGCCCAGCGAGTAATAGAAAGCCGTAAGTCTGATCAGTCCACCTTTGTCCTGCAGGATGGCCAAAAGGTCTGGTATGACATTAGTGATGAGATGGTATTCAACGCTATTACCAGTCTATCCAGTACCGGCATGAACAGCGCGGCCATGAAAGTTATGCGCGACTTTAAGCGGGTGTTCACCAATTTCACCACTTCAAGTCCTCAGTTTATGGTGGCTAACCTTATTCGAGACTCATTACATGCTGTGGCGGTCACCAAGCTGGGTGGCAACATTCCTAAAAATGCCTTTGGCGGCATGAAGACCTATATGGATGATTACCAAAAGGCTCGATTAAACGCTACCGGTGGTGCCTTTCACTTTGGACATGCGTTTGGTGAAGATGCCTCTGCTATTAAGTGGGGCATTGATAAGCAGCTAAACCGAATTGAACTGCGTGATCCTAAAAAGGTATGGGGTCTGGTAACTAAGGCTTGGGACAAGTGGCAGGGTGTCGGCAACGTATTGGAGAACTCCAACCGTGCCAGTGCATTTAAGCAAAATGAATCCAAAGGCAAAATGTTTGCTGCCCTGGAAGCCCGTGATTTGATGGACTTCTCGGCCCATGGTGCGTGGCCTGCCATTCGTATCCTGATTGATGTGGTTCCGTTCTTAAATGCGCGCCTGCAGGGTCTTGATAAAATGTGGCGCGAAGGTGTTAAGCCTGGTGCCAAGGTTGTTCGTGAAATGCTGGGCATTAAAGACGCGGATATCACCGACAAACAAGCCGCCAAGCGTTTTACCGCGGTGGTGGGCTCGTTGGCCATGGCCAGTATTGCGCTTTATTTGCACAATCAAGACGATGACGAATATCAGAAATTAGAAGACTGGCAGAAAGATACTTACTGGTATTTCAGAGTTGGCGATAATGCGTTCTTCTTGCCTAAGCCGTTTGAGGTGGGGGCCATTGCCACCATGGCGGAGCGTATGACTGAGCAGGTGACGGATGATAAAGCCACCGGCAAACTGTTTGCTGAGCGCCTGGGTCACATGCTGGGAGATACCTTCAGCTTTAACCCGGTACCGCAGATGTTCCAGCCTATGCTGGATGTGTATTCCAATAAAGATGCCTTCACCGGGCGTGATATTGAATCCATGAGTCAGCAGCGTTTGAGCCCCCACATGCGTACCCGGGCCAACACTACTAACCTGGCTAAGGGTGTGAGTGCATTACTTGAGGGCAGTGTGGGTTCGGTATTTGGTGATGAATCGAGTCTTGTTCTTTCGCCGGTGCAGATAGATCACATGATTGGTGGCTACCTGGGGTGGTTGGGCAGCTCGGTATCGGCCGGCACGGATGTATTGGTGAAAAAGGCCATGGGTGAAACCTCTCCGGAAAAAGAGTGGTACGAATATCAGCCAGCGCGCCGCTTCTATCGTAATCTTGATTTACCTGGTTACACCAAAACCCAAACCCAGTTTTACGATACCTTGCGCGAGCTGAATCAAACCTATGCCGACATTCAGGAATACAGAAAATTAGGCATGAAGGATGAGGCCAAAGAGTTGTATCAAGCCAGCAAGGGCAAACTTGGGCGCCGTAAGGCCCTGGCCAAAGTTCAGCGTCAGCTGGGTAAGATTAATCGTCGTATTAAGTTAATAGCAGCAAGTGATAATTCAAGTGAATGGAAGCGCCGGGAACTGGACAAGCTCAAGTTAATTAAAAATCGTTATATGGAGAAAATTAGCGCTTACGTTGAGTAACGCCGCCAGCGGCCATCATCAAGAATAAAAACATTAGGCCAGGGATGGCTGAACCGATGGCCAGCATTAAGATGCCCACAGGAATAAACAGGGCTACCCCTATCACTACTTTATTGGTGCGCCAGTTGGGTGGGAATAATCCGCTGCAGCACACTAATATCACCGCAATACCCAGGGCGCCAACTATGGCCCCCACAATCTCTTCCGTTGTCATTCATCATCCTCAAGCATGGAATCTATAAGGTTCTCAATAGCCCGCTTTTGCCTGTCCGTTGCTCCAATGAGCAATTTCATAAATTTAATTTCTACTCGCTTATGGCCTAGAGCTTCTGTCGTTATGGCTTTGCGCTGCTCTAAACTGTAATCGGTTGAGCCGGGCAAATTTACATTTTTTCGGTATCGCTCTACCGGTCCACCTAAAAAAAGCCAATAACCGGTAATACCGTATAGATCGCCCAATAGGTTGTAAACCTTGGGGTGTGGGTAGCTCTTGCCACTGACCTTTTCTTTAGGCGTGCCGATATTCTCCCAGCTACGGAAGGTATCTATGTTGACCGGCTTCAAGCCCTGCGCTTGTAAATATCCATTTAGAATCTTGCAGACGTGATTCCCTTTCATTCCTGTTTCTTTTCGCGCTGCTCGTAGCCTGCCACCAAAAGAATTCAAGTCGAGTTTCGACTCCTTTTTGGCAACTTTTGAAATCATGCACTTCATTATAGCTGTTTTGGTGTAAAAACTCCGTAGTGAAGCTTTTATTTGGTGGTGGGGTATTCCAAGTCACTAATGGCCATGGCTTTATATAAGTCCCTGAAATGGAGCAAAGGAATAACGATAATGCGCAGTGAGCAGGTGAGTATGGTTGATGAAGGAATTAGGGTTGTATCCGACAGCGGAGTAACCGTAGTGAAGTGGTCAGAGCTGATGAAAGGTCACCATATGATTAAGGATGGCATGGCGTTCCGAATTGGTATTCGGGTTGGCATGCATATGGAGCAACAGGCGGCTAACGATGAATAATCTAAGGGGGTGAATAGGGGATGGCAATAATGCCCGGGGCTATGCCTTGCTGTAAAAAGCTAGCAAATGCTAGCAAAATAAATAATCAAGATTTTAACGTAGACCGGCCAATTTTTATTTCACGTCAATTTGGCCGTTAACCCACATTTCTACAAGTTTCCCTAGCACGTACTGCCGTTTCAAACCTTTGGTAATACAAGCGCCGTCAAATTCTTCCTTAAGCTTGGTTGGCACCCTGGCATACAGCTGGGACTGATCATCATTTTCAGTCGTTTTCTTTGCCATGTGGGCTCAATCATATCGCTTTTTTACACTATGGGTAATCGGCCGGCTCATAGCGAGGGCCTAAAAAGTGTATTTTGTAACAGGGTTAGTGTGTGATGCAGTTCAAATTATGTGCAGACATTAAACAAAAGCAGGAACTTTTAAGGGATCGGCAGGGACACAGTATCTATGGAGCCAATTTTCACCGGCGCGATTAGTATCTCTGTTTTGTAGAGAATTTATATTTTGTATGTTTTGCGCACAGCTCCTCATTGGTATTGTCATTTACACGGAGTTTTATTAGTTATGTTAGT
>MAAA01025709.1_pt1 | contig 11397 bp, 9 predicted proteins | sample 1115971 | NCBI WGS metagenome assembly MAAA01 (sample SAMN04961123, study PRJNA320927) | seawater metagenome | isolation source: sample BD02T6 sea water enriched with oil for 6 days | place: USA:Gulf of Mexico | collected 2013-07-27 | reverse complement strand
GAAATGCACGGCTGGATTCATTACGGCGGCGGCATGGAATTATGGCAAGAATTGTATGCCCCGTTTAATCTTATTCCGTTGGCCGGTGGCAACACGGGTGTTCAAATGGGCGGTTGGTTTAATAAAGAGATTAATAGCTTAGGGGATTTAAAAGGCTTAAAAATGCGTATTCCAGGTTTAGGCGGCGAAGTGCTTGAACGCGCAGGTGGCACCCCCGTAACCTTACCCGGTGCTGAATTGTTCACGGCTTTGCAAACCGGTGCCATCGATGCCACTGAATGGGTAGGCCCATACAATGACCTAGCCTTTGGTTTGTATAAAGCGGCAAAGTTTTATTATTACCCAGGCTGGCATGAGCCAGGCAGCATGTTGGAATTCACGGTTAATAAAACCGCATTTGAAGCTTTGCCTAATGATTTGCAAGTTATCGTGCGTACCGCTAGCCGTGCTGTAAACCAGGATATGTTAGATGAGTATACCGCCCGCAATAATCATGCGCTTAAAGAGCTGGTTGAGAAGCACAATGTGCAATTACGCGCCTACCCTGATGATGTATTGATGAAGTTGCGTGATCTATCAGAAGAAGTTTTAGAAGATGTGGCGACTAAAGATGCCATGACTAAAAAAGTGTATGAGTCGTTCAAAGCCTACAAGCAAAATGTGATGGATTATCACAGTCTGACCGAGCAAGCGTTTTTGAATGCCAGAAACGCTAAGTAATCATAGATCCCAATAGAAGCTGTAATGGTTTTTATTGGGAGCCATCCCCCACGTACCCCGCCATACCAACGATACTTTCAGCCTATTTATAAGTGTCAATATCCTATCTATAATCTTATTCAATAGTATTTCTTAATAAGGTCGAGTTTAGCCATGCGATGGTTCTTATTTATTGTCTTTCCCGTATGTATAAATGCTTTTTCCGAACCGTTAGAGTACCCAATTAGCAAACATGAAATTGGTCCGCATGTAGAGTTGAGGGTGAATGGCATTACAGATTTAAAATTACCCGTTGAAATTTTATCAGACTCTAAGTTAATTATTTTAGATGGATTGATTATCCAAATAAAAGACAGGGGTGACGTCACAATTGAAACAATCACAGCTGAAAAAATAGGCTACCCAAACACAGATATGCGTTTGTGGCCTTCATACGTCATGGGTTACCAGAAGGTCGTTGGTAATAGCGAGTATTCAAAAGAATTGAACGCTGCTATGAAGGTATTTAAATTAAATTATAAACCCTATAGAACCGGCGTATTCAAAACTGAAAACGGAAAGGGGTTTGTAGCAATGGGTAAAGAAAATTCTGTTATATATTTAGTTGGAAATGATGTTAGTCAATTCATAACATCTATTAATATTAAACACATGACGGAAGATGATATTAATAATTTAATTATACAAGGATTGTTATAAATGGGTGGTTTAACCAATGAAGAAAAAGAGTCTCTAGCTAAAATACTTCAAGCTATGTATGGCCACAGCGTAGACTTAGTTTCATTAAAACCTAGGTTTAATGAAAGAACAGTAGAGGCGGTTGAAAAGGCCCTGAAGGCTGCAGCAGGATGCAATGCGAATATGAAAGACCTAGTAGCTTCCTTAATTGGTGGATCTAGCCTAGTTGCTTCCGGTTGGCTTAGACGGATGCTAAGAAAAGTAGAGCGGAAAATAGAAAGCGATCGGATTAAGTTCGATGGTTTTGCATGCAGGGTAGTAGGTTTAAGTAAGTGGAAATCTGAAATTGCATTAACTACCTACTATTAGTCGAAATTAGTAAGAGGAATATAAAAACGGGAGCTTAGGCTCCCATTATTGTACTTGCTGGCTAAGCAGTATCAATCCTCAGGCACCATCCTAATCCGCCCACTCTCATCAATCGCCACATACGTAAACGTAGACTCACATACCTTAGTGATTTCGTCGTAATAGGTATTTTGGCTCCATACTTCTACCCGAACCTGTACCGAACTGCGGCCAATTTCTAAAACCTTGGTATAACAGCAAATGGCTTTGCCGGTTTTAACAGGCGACAAAAATGCGGTGCTCTCACAGCCCACCATAGTGACTCTACCCTGAGCAATCATGCGGGCAGTATCCTCTGCCGCCATATCCATTTTGTTTAATACCCAGCCACCACTAATGTCACCACTGGCGTTAGTATCGGCGTTATTTGGAATTAAACGCAAGGTAAGCCTGCCGTTGGGCAGGGGAGTGTCTTCAGTAAGGTCGGTCATAAGATACAAATTTTGATTATTTTTAATGTATGGCCGTTTTACTCCTAAACATTCACGAACTCAAGTGGTAGCGCATGGAAAAGTGTATTTAATAGAAAATTATGCACAGGATGTGCGGTATGCCGTGGTGCCAAGGATGGCAATGAGCGGCGATGCACAGGATGTGCGGTATGCCGTGGTGCCAATACTAACAAGGATGTGAGGTATTAGGGTAATGCAGGATGCAATTACCTAGGATGGCAATGAGCGGCGATGCACAGGATGTGCGGTATGCCGTGGTGCCAATACTCACAAGGGTGTGAGGTATTAGGGTAATGCAGGACGCAATTACCTAGGATGGCAATGAGCGGCGATGTACAGGATGTGCGGTATGCCGTGGTGCCAATACTCACAAGGATGTGAGGTATTAGGGTAATGCAGGATGCAATTACCGAGGATGGCAATGAGCGGGGGTAGGGTAATGCAGTACGCCGCAGTACCCAGATTGGCAGAAGCGGCGTTAGTAAGGGTGCACGCAATGGATTAACCATATATATAGTGCGGTAACCAAGTAGCCAAACTAGGCCAAACAGCCAGCAGCAATAACATGCACAACTGAATCACAATGAAGGGCAGTACACCCTTGTAGATATCCATGGTCGCTATGCTTTTGGGGGCCACTCCACGTAAATAAAATAAGGCAAAACCAAAGGGCGGTGTAAGGAACGAAGTCTGCAGGTTAATGGCAATCATAATACCTAGCCAAACTGGGTCCAGTCCCATGGCCAGCAAAACGGGCGCAACAATGGGCACCACCACAAAGGTGATTTCAATAAAGTCTAAGATAAAACCCAGCAAAAATATCACTACCATTACCACTAGCGTGGCGGTAAATACGCCGCCTGGCATATCATTAAAAATCTCTTCTACCAGTTCATCGCCGCCGTAACCACGGAACACCAACGAGAATATAGCGGCCCCAAAGAAAATCAAAAACACCATGCTAGTGACATTTAAGGTGCTGTCTAAGGTTTCTTTAAGTTGCTTAAAGCTAAGGGTTTTATTCCACCAAGCTAATAACGTGGCTCCAAGGGCACCTATGCTGGCAGCTTCGGTGGTAGTGGCCACACCCGCTAAAATACTGCCCAGTACCGCCACTATTAACAATAGGGGCGGCACCATATGCTTCATGGCGTCCGCCCAAGTGCTGTTGTTGTCTTTAGGGATCGCAGGGGCCATTTCAGGTTTAAAGTGCGATATCACCGCCACGTAAAGGCCATAGGCCAATACTAATAACAGGCCGGGAATTAACGCACCCATAAACAGGTCGGCCACGCTGATGCTTTCGGGGCTGAAAATCCCCATCTTTAACTGAGCTTGCTGGTAGCTACTAGACAGTACGTCAGCCAATAAAATTAAGGCCATAGACGGAGGGATAATTTGCCCAAGGGTGCCGGTGGCGCAAATAGTACCGCAAGCAAATGACGGGTTATAACCATTTTTTAGCATAGTAGGCAGGGATATCAGCCCCATAGTTACCACCGTTGCTCCCACAATACCGGTACTGGCGGCCAGCAACATGCCCACAATAATCACAGACAACGCTAAGCCACCTCGTAAATTACCAAATAGACCGCTCATGGTATTCAATAGGTTTTCGGCAATTTTTGATTTTTCTAGCATCACGCCCATAAATACAAATAGGGGCACGGCAATGAGTATTTGATTGCCTAAAATACCAAACAACCGATTGGGCAGGGCTTCTAAAAAGGCACCATCAAACTGACCTGTGCCAGTGCCTATTAAGGCAAACATTAACGCCACGCCAGATAAGGTAAAAGCCACTGGGTAACCCAGCATTAATACAGCACACACCATAGCGAACATTACAAAAGGCATATATTCCATGTTAAACGCCCTCCCCATGATTGTTCGATTGGGGATCCGAATTTGTGTCTTTAGCCATCCTCGCTAGGATGCGTGGGTCACCCTTTAGCAATAAGACATTACGCAGTATCTCGGCCACGCCTTGCACCATCAGCAATACTGGCTGAACCAGTAATAAGCTTTTAAGCAAAAACAACCAAGGCAGGCCGCTGCTCTCTATGCTGTGCTCGTTTATGGCCCAGCTACTGCTTACATACGGAATACAAATAATCAGAACAAACAGGCAGGTAGGAAACAGTAAAAATACGGTACCCAGTATGTTAACCCACTGTTTTTTGGTCGCGCTCATGTGCTGATAAAACACGTCTACCCTTACGTGGCCGTCGTGTTTAAGGGTGTAAGCCGCGCCAAACATAAAAAGCGATACATGCAAATAGGTCATAATCTCTTGCAGGGCAATGCTTGAATAGTTAAAGGCATAGCGTAAAAGCACCACTAAGGCAGTACAGAGCACTAGGAATAAGCTTAAGTAGCGGGTGGTTAACCCTAGGCGCTCAATGAAATTCGAAATAAACAGATACAGTGCATACATGGCTGAGGTTGGGTTCTTGTTATATCAATGGTAATGGCGGGCATTATAGATAGGGTGAAAAAAAGTACAAACAATAACCTTTTATGACATCTGTAATATTACTGTCACAAACTTGAAATATATTACACAGCGTAAACACTAACTAATACTCTTAACGACTATCAAGAGATGAACATGAAACTAAGCAAAATTATCAGTGCAGTTATGCTGGCAGGTTGTGTTGCCATGCCAAGCTTAGCGGTAGATGTAGATAAAAGCATTCCTACCTACACTAAAGCCAGCGGCGTTGCGGGCAACGTATCAAGTGTGGGTTCCGACACACTAGCCAACATGATGACCCTTTGGGCCGAAGAATTTAAGCGTCAGTACCCTAATGTAAACATCCAAATTCAAGCGGCTGGCTCGTCAACTGCGCCACCAGCTCTAACCGAAGGCACCTCAAACCTTGGGCCCATGAGCCGTAAGATGAAAGACAAAGAGCTTGAAGCCTTTGAAAACAAGTTTGGTTACAAACCTACTGCGATCCCGGTAGCCATCGATGCGCTAGCGGTATTTGTGAACAAAGACAACCCAATAAAAGGTTTAACTATTAAGCAAATAGACGCCATTTTCTCTACTACCCGCAAATGTGGTGAAAATAAAGAGATGAAAAAATGGGGTGATGCTGGTTTAACGGGCTCTTGGAGCAACAAAAAAATTGAACTGTACGGTCGTAACTCAGTATCGGGTACCTACGGCTACTTTAAGAAAAAAGGGTTGTGTAAAGGTGATTTCAAAAACACTGTGAAAGAGCAGCCTGGTTCTGCGTCGGTAGTACAAGCGGTATCGGCTTCATTGAACGGTATTGGTTACTCTGGCATGGGCTACAAAACATCTAGCGTGCGTGCGGTTCCTTTAGCGAAAAAAGGCAACAAGTTCATTGAAGCCAGCCCAGAGAATGCGGTAAACGGTACTTACCCACTATCACGCTTTTTGTTCATGTACGTAAACAAAAAACCCAATCAGCCATTGCTGCCGATTGAACGCGAATTCGCTAAAATGATTTTGTCGCAACAAGGTCAAAGCATCGTAGCTAAAGACGGGTACATCCCATTACCTGCAAAGGTAGTGGCAAAAACCTTAAAGAAATTGGGGCTTGATTAGTCCTTATATTTAACGAAGAGCACGCTCTTAGTTAAAGAAAAAAGACAGCTGCTGCCCAGGTTCAAAACATGAAATGGACGGCGGCTGTTGGCAAATAGATTGAAACTTGGTTTATGTATATCTGCATAGGGCATGGATAAACTAGGGGCACATCTACTAATAGATTGTAGTTTCTGGCTTTACGTCTAGTTTAGGGGCAAGGCGGGCTTTTGAAGAAATGCTTATTGCCTTTCAAGGAAGACCAACACCGAGCCTGAGCTAGACGTAAAGCCCCGAAGGGCGTGTCCGATGCATACATTTACTGCGTTGCAGCCCTTGAAAATGGAACAACCATTTAACTGCGGGCCGCGCCTTGTAACTGCACGCATCGGTCACGCAGAGACAGCAATCTATTAGTAGATGTGCCCCAAGTTGCAAACAGCAAAATAGCTAATTTAACGTAACGAAATACATAGCTAGATCATGAGTAAAAAGTGAATTTATGACGACACCCTTAACGCCAACGCTGGACTTTAATACACCAGCATTACGCCGTCACAGGAAGTTACGGGCACTTAAAAACAAGCTGGCAGGCTGGGGCATTGCCACCGGTGGCTTAAGTGTTATTGGCGCTGTACTGCTTATTTTCTTCTACTTATTGTATGAAGTGGCCCCTATGTTTGTGTCGGCCAGCATCGAGCCGGTTAATAGCTATCCAGTACCTGCTTTAGTAATGAATGGAGATGTACAAGAAAAAGCCTCACAAACCATCATGCTGGCCATGGAAGAGCAAAGCGAAGTGGCGTTACGTGTGCAAAAAAGCGGCGCCATGACATTTTTTAAGGTAAGTGATGGCGCTATTTTATTAAATGAATCGTTACCGTTAAGCGGTGCCATTACCGCGTTTGATGTAAATACTCAGGCCAGTGGCTTAATGATTTTTAGTAACAAGCAAGGCGAGGCATTACTGGTAAAACACAGCTATAAAGTCACCTATCCCGCAGATGTTCGACTCATCACCCCGCATCTTGTTTACCCCTATGGTAAAACGCCCCTTGAATTAGGTTTTGGCGAATCAACGATCCAAGATATTACCTTACGAGATGGTGAAGAGGCCATGGTCATTGCCGGTGTAAATAGCGAAGGCGAGTTACAGGTAAACCGCTATTTAAAAGAAATAGATTTTTTAAGTGACGAAGTTGTACTAGAGAAAGAAACCGTAAACCTACCCAGTATTGCCGGTATTATTAACCAAGTTGAAATCGATCAAACCATGCGTTGGTTATTTGTATTGGCCGATCAACGCTTACTTCACGTAGTAAACCTAGAAGACGAGACCCTAACACAAACCATCACCCTAGATGCCGTGGGCACCATTAGTAGCATGGCGTTTTTATTGGGTGAAAATTCATTGCTCATTGGCAATACCCAAGGGCAAGTCAGCCAATGGTTCATGGCACGTCAAGACGAACAATGGCGTTTAAACATGGCACGCAGCTTTGTTTTAGAAAATAAAAGTGCGGTACAGGCCATCGTAAGCGAACAGCGACGCAAAGGCTTTTATGTGGCGGGTGAAGATGGGCATGTGGCGGTGTATCACAGTACCGCACACCGCTCATTAATAGATGAAAAACTGGTTGATGGCGACATCAGCATGTTAAGTGTAAGTCCTCGCGCCAAAGATATTCTTATTGAAACCAAGCAAGGCATTATTTACCACTTTAAAGTAGATAACGAACACCCTGAGATTTCGTGGAATTCTATGTGGGATCAAGTGTGGTACGAAGGGTATGAAAAGCCTGAATACATTTGGCAAAGTTCATCATCGTCAAACGACTTTGAACCAAAATACTCACTGGTGCCCTTGGCATTTGGCACCCTAAAAGGGGCATTTTATGCCATGTTATTGGCTGCCCCATTAGCCATTGCCGGTGCAATTTATACGGCGTATTTCATGGCGCCTGCCCTGCGTCGTAAAGTGAAACCTATCATTGAGTTAATGGAGGCGCTGCCCACCGTTATTTTAGGATTTTTAGCCGGCCTAGCGTTGGCACCCTTTTTAGAGAATAACTTATTAGGCATATTTGCGGTATTAATAGTGCTGCCGATTGCTATGTTAGCCTTTGGATTTAGCTGGGCTAATTTACCCGCAAAAATCCGCCACCTTGTGCCCGAAGGCTGGGACGTTGTGTTGCTGATACCGGTGATTATTTTGGCGGGTTGGTTTGCCATTGATATTAGCCCCAGTATTGAAGTCTTCTTTTTTAATGGCTCTATGGTGGACTGGTTAAACAATGATTTAGGGGTCTCGTTTAGCCAGCGTAATGCACTCATTGTAGGTTTGGCCATGGGCTTTGCGGTTATCCCCACTATTTTCTCTATCGCCGAAGACGCTATTTTCAGTGTGCCAAAATCGTTAAGTTACGGCTCGCTGGCCCTAGGCGCAACACCTTGGCAAACCATGGTGAAGGTAGTATTGCCCACCGCCAGTCCAGGTATATTTTCGGCGCTTATGATTGGTATGGGGCGTGCGGTGGGTGAAACCATGATTGTATTAATGGCCACCGGTAATACCCCTATTACAGACGTGAATATTTTTGAAGGCATGCGAACATTAGCGGCCAACATTGCAGTGGAAGTGCCTGAATCTGAAGTGGGCAGCACCCACTACCGCATTCTGTTTTTAACCGGCTTTGTACTGTTCTTATTTACCTTTATATTTAATACCGCGGCCGAGACAGTACGTCAGCGCCTACGTACTAAATACGGCCAGCTGTAGGAGGCCTACCATGAGTAATCGATTAAATATTAGCTTTAAGGATTGGGTCAAATCGGGCGCGCCCTTTATTTGGCTGAACGCCGGTGCGGTGGCTATTAGCATCATTATGGTTTTAGGCTTGATGGGCTTTATTGCCAGCAAGGGTCTTGTACACTTTTGGCCGGCGGCCATTGTACAAGCCCAATATACCTTGCCAGGTAATGAGCCTGCCAATATCGTCGGCCAAATTACCGACAGTGAAATGGTCAGTGCCGAGCAGCTACTAGCCATAGGATTAAAAACCCCAGACGGCGCAATAGAGGCTAAACGTTTATTGTTAAAAGTGGGTAATCGTGATGTATACGGCGGTGACTTTCGCTGGGTGCTAGAACATCACTTAACACAGCAAAGCCTGCCGCAAAAAGCCATGGCCATTGAGCGCCGTGAATGGGGTAACTTTTACGGCTTTTTAGGTGAAGTTTATGAAGGGACTAATAAGGTTGCAGATACCAATGAAGACGATGTTAAAGCTTGGCAGGTTTTTCAAAACAAAATTGAACGCGCCCTTACTATTCATGACGATATTATGGATATTCAAAAAGGCGAGATCGGCAGCATTAACTATCAAATAGAGCGCTTAAGGTTAGAAGAGCGTGGTTTAGAATTGGATGAACAGCTAACTCCTAAGGAAGTGGCCCGCTTACAAAGCGAGCGCGACGCGTTAAATGCGCAGTATGCCGTACACCAGGTCACCCTTAGCCATCTATATGAAGAACTAGAGCGTGACCATTTCACAGCAACTGAGATGACCGGCCAAATCGTTGAAATTAAAATGTCAGAAGTAGTACGGGCCTTTCGCCCTAATGCCATGACAATGAGCGAGAAAATAGCGCATTATTTTTCAAAGCTGGGTGAATTTTTAGGCTCAGACCCAAGAGAAGCCAATACCGAAGGCGGCGTATTCCCTGCCATATTTGGTACCGTGTTAATGGTGATACTCATGGCCATTATGGTCACGCCCCTAGGTGTTGTGGCGGCGGTGTATTTACGTGAGTACGCCAAACAAGGCTTCACTACCCGCGTTATTCGTATTGCGGTGAATAACTTAGCCGGTGTACCGTCTATTGTTTACGGCGTATTTGGCTTGGGATTTTTTGTATACTTTTTAGGGGGCACCATAGATGAGTTGTTTTTCCCTGAAGCATTACCGTCACCCACCTTTGGCACATCGGGTTTGTTATGGGCGTCTATCACGCTTGCACTGTTAACCTTACCCGTAGTGATTGTGGCCACCGAAGAAGGCCTTGCGCGTATTCCGCGCATGATTCGTGAGGGCTCGTTGGCACTGGGTGCCACTAAATGGGAAACCCTAACCCGCGTAATATTACCCATGGCCAGCCCAGCCATGATGACGGGTGTTATTCTAGCCGTTGCCCGTGCCGCAGGTGAAGTGGCCCCGTTAATGTTGGTGGGCGTAGTGAAGCTTGCACCTACTTTGCCTTTAAATGGCAACTACCCGTTTTTACACTTAGATCAAAAGTTCATGCACTTAGGGTTTCACATATATGATGTGGGTTTTCAAAGCCCTAATGTGGAAGCAGCCCGCCCGTTGGTATACGCCACGGCGCTATTACTAGTCATTGTAATTGCACTGTTAAATTTATCAGCCATTTATATACGTAACCATTTACGTGAAAAATATAAAGCCTTAGAAATCTGACGTACAGGATGTACTAACACCGTGGGCGCATGGATGCGCAGGAGCGGTGCTTTCGCAGTTAGCGATAATTGAAATTATAGATTTAAGCACAGCCAGCAACACTTTTAATGTACGGGTTGCCGTAATTGAGACAAAAAAATGACCGAAACAACGAAAACACGTACCCATAGCATAGACATGTCCGCTATGAATCGTGAGCAAAAACACTTAAACATCGATGCCGAAATAGCGGCGCTAACCGTAAAAGATTTGCGCCTTAAATATGGCGAAAAAGAAGCGTTGCATGGAATAGATATGATTATTCCTAAAAAACGCGTAACCGCGTTTATAGGGCCATCGGGTTGCGGTAAATCAACCTTGTTGCGCTGTTTTAATCGTATGAACGATTTAGTAGATGGCTGTGAGATCAGCGGCCAAATACTTTTGGATGAGCAAAACATCTATCAAAAAGATGTGGATGTTGCCGATTTACGCCGCCGTGTGGGCATGGTATTTCAAAAGCCCAACCCGTTCCCTAAAAGCATTTACGAAAACGTAGCTTACGGCTTGCGCATTCAAGGCATTAAGAAAAAACGCCAAATTGATGAAACTGTAGAATGGGCATTAAGAAGTGCCGCGCTTTGGAATGAAGTGAAAGACCGTCTGCATGAAAGCGCTTTAGGCATGTCGGGTGGTCAGCAGCAGCGCTTGGTTATTGCGCGTACCATCGCCGTGAAGCCCGAAGTACTATTGTTAGATGAGCCTGCGTCGGCCTTGGACCCTATCTCAACCTTAAAGATTGAAGAGCTGATTCACGAACTCAAAAATGATTTCACTATCGCCATTGTTACGCACAACATGCAGCAAGCGGCACGAGTGAGTGATTACACTGCATTTATGTACATGGGCGACATGGTAGAATTTGGCGATACCGATCAGTTGTTTACCAATCCAAACAAAAAACAAACCGAAGATTATATTACTGGCCGATATGGCTAGTAAAGGCCAAGCTATGCGTTGGAATTTTAAGGTCGCCGTAAATGCATCCATGCAGGCTAACGCTGACGTCGTGTCAGCAAATCCTTAAAATACCAAAGCACATCTTGTCTTGCGAGTGGTGTTG
>MAAA01014364.1_pt1 | contig 11417 bp, 11 predicted proteins | sample 1115971 | NCBI WGS metagenome assembly MAAA01 (sample SAMN04961123, study PRJNA320927) | seawater metagenome | isolation source: sample BD02T6 sea water enriched with oil for 6 days | place: USA:Gulf of Mexico | collected 2013-07-27 | reverse complement strand
ACCTCCAGCAAAACCTATCAATGCACCCACATCAACAAAAGAAACCGAACCACACAAATATCAATCCACAAACCAATGTAACAACCGTGAAACGCCCTTACAGCTTCCCACTATATATAGCCCCCAAAAAAACGTAGGCCGGAAAAGCCGAAGGCGCCTTCCGGCAATGAAGGAAAAGCAAAGCGCCTTCCGGCAATGCAACCCCCACCGTTACAAACCCATCCACAATTAACATTCCATTCCTCCCTCTAATGCCGTATTATCCGCCCAAAATATGAAAGGCCTCACAGAAACACATACAAACCTGTGTTGGGCCAACACTCTTGCAGTAAGCCCCTCTATTTTGCCGCAACAGTAAAACCACATATTAAAAAATACATTAGTGCTGGACTAAGCACAGAAGTATCGCTAGGGAGTAGCGTGTAAACTGTTTTTAGTGACAGTTAAGCCTCCTTGCATAATTTGCCAAGCGGCAAGGATTGTTATGAAAATCATGGTTGTTTTTGGTACTCGCCCTGAGGCCATTAAAATGGTGCCCGTTGTAATGGCACTAAAAGCACGCCCACAAGACTTTGACGTACAAGTGTGTGTAACCGCCCAGCATCGTGAAATGCTAGACCAAGTATTGGCCCTGTTTGAAATTACCCCCGACTTCGACCTCAACTTAATGACCCCCGGCCAATCATTGGGCGGCTTAACATCGCGCGCACTACAGGGTCTTGAAGAAGTATTCCAAGCCCAAAAGCCAGACCTAGTCCTAGTGCATGGCGATACCACCACCACGTTCACCGCATCGCTTGCAGCCTTTTATCAACAAATTAAAATTGGCCATGTAGAGGCAGGTTTACGCACAGGCGATATTTACTCACCTTGGCCGGAAGAATTCAATCGCCGTGTAACAGGCATTGTTGCTAACTACCATTTTGCCCCCACAAAAGTGTCTGAAAAAAATCTTCTTGCCGAAAACACTAAACCAGAAGCAATATTAGTCACTGGCAATACCGTTATTGATGCCTTGCAGTGGGTGGTGAAAAAAGTAGAAGAAGATAAAACGTTAACGGCGCAGCTTACCGCTAAATTTGACTTTATTGAGCCGTATAAAAAAATGATACTGGTAACAGGTCACCGCCGTGAAAACTTTGGTGATGGTTTCTTAAATATATGCCAATCATTAAAAGAGCTGGCACAGCGCGATGATGTGCAAATAGTATATCCGGTGCATTTAAATCCTAATGTTCAAAAACCCGTCAATGACATCTTAGGCGAAATGGACAATGTTCATTTAATAGCGCCGCAAGACTACCTTCCGTTCGTATACTTAATGAATCAAGCGCACATCATATTAACGGACTCAGGCGGCGTGCAAGAAGAGGCGCCTTCACTAGGCAAGCCAGTATTGGTTATGCGCGATACCACAGAGCGCCCAGAAGCCGTTGAGGCTGGCACTGTTAAGCTAGTGGGAACTAACGCCAATACAATTAAGCAAGCGGTAATAGAGCTGCTTGATAATGATGAATCGTATAAAGCTATGTCGTTTGCGCACAACCCATACGGTGATGGCCAAGCCAGCCATCGTATTGCTGACTTTATTGCCAGCACACAGCAAGCTAGCAGTAAGGAATTAAAAGCATGAAAACTGAATTAAGTTTTAAAACCGTAAGTGTTATTGGCTTGGGTTACATAGGCTTGCCTACAGCCGCTGTTATTGCATCCCGTGGTATTAATGTAATTGGTGTAGATGTTAACCAAAAAGCGGTTGATACCATTAACGCAGGTGATATTCACATTGTAGAGCCCGACCTAGACATCGTGGTACGCGGTGTTGTATCTACCGGAAACTTACGCGCTACCACTACACCAGAACCTGCCGAAGCATTTATGGTGGCGGTGCCTACGCCGTTCCATCACAGTGATGACGGATCGCACAAGCCGAACCTTGATTACATAAAATCAGCGGCCCTTGCCATTGCACCTGTGTTAGAAAAAGGCAACTTGGTTATTTTAGAGTCTACCTCGCCAGTAGGCGCCACCGAAAAGATGGCCGCCTGGTTAAGCGAGGCGCGCCCAGATTTAACATTCCCACAAGACAAAGGCGACAATGCCGACATTAAAGTAGCCCATTGCCCAGAGCGTGTATTGCCAGGTTATGTACTGCAAGAGCTAGTAAGTAACGACCGTGTAATTGGCGGTATGTCAAAGGCGTGCAGCGATCGCGCGGTAGAGCTTTACAAAACATTTGTACGGGGTGATTGCATTATTACCAGTGCGCGCACCGCCGAGATGGCCAAATTAACCGAAAATTCATTCCGTGATGTAAATATTGCCTTTGCCAACGAGCTTTCAGTTATTTGTGACAAGCTTAAAATAAATGTGTGGGAGTTGGTTAAGTTAGCCAACCGCCACCCAAGGGTAAATATTTTAAACCCAGGCCCGGGTGTGGGTGGCCACTGTATAGCGGTAGACCCTTGGTTTATTGTGGATAGCTGCCCGGATGAAGCAAAAATAATTAAACAGGCACGCTTAACCAACGATGCCAAACCTTATTACGTAATTGATAAAATCACTGAAGCGGCCGACCAATTTAAAAAACCGGTTATTGCTTGTTTGGGTTTAGCCTTTAAAGCAGATATTGATGATTTACGTGAAAGCCCCGCATTGCAAATTGTAGAAGAGCTTGCCAAAAGAAATATTGGGCAGGTAATTGCAGTGGAGCCAAATATTCATGAATCTGAAATGCCTAAATCGTTAGTTGATGCAGAAGTGCAATTAACCAGCTTGGAAAATGCCCTTGAAAAAGCGAATGTCGTAGTTGTGCTTGTAGATCACAAAGAATTTAAAGCAGCAGATGCAGGGCAGTTTTCTGCGAAAGTTGTGATTGATAGTCGTGGGATATTTTAAATGACTGAAATGACGGCGTTCCAGCTTGCTCGGTCAGACTTATCTCGTTTCGGGAATGGATCTGATTTCTCCTTAATTCTTAAAGCACTGCTAGGTAACAATAGAGGTTTTAAATATACTTTTTGGTTAAGGTTGAGCCGAAGTGACCGTGTTTTAGTGAGGCTGATTGCAAGATACATGCATCGCCATCTTTCTATCAAGTATGCAATACAAATCCCTAAAGAGACCGTTATCGGGCCTGGCTTATATCTAGGTCATGCGACTACTGTTGTGATTAGCTCCACTGCCATAATAGGTAAGAATTGTAATTTAAGTCATTTTGTGAGTATAGGATCTAATCACGGCAAGGCTGCAAATATAGGGGATAACGTTTATATAGGACCTAATGTCAGTATTGTTGAGGATGTTTTGATTGGCGATAATGTGACAATAGGTGCGGGCAGTGTAGTTGTAAAAAGCATTGAGCCTAATGCGACGGCTGTGGGTAGCCCTGCGCGCGTAATTAATTACAATGCGCCAGCGCAATATATTAACAATAGGGCAGTCTAGATGAATCAACCAGCTAAAAAAATCTTACTTGTTATGCCGCTTTCAACTACAGATTGGGGTAGTAGTAATGCAGGTGGTGTGGATTCAGTCTGCCAAATGATGGCGCAGTACATTAGTGAAAATACTAATTCTGATTTTTATTATCGCATCGTTGCAATTGGCCTGCTTTCGGCGCCGAAAGAATTCAATAAAATTATTAGATTGGCCAGTAATGTTGAACTGATATGGATACCGAGAGGAAAGAAAATAAGCAATAAGATATCTGTGCCTAGTTTTTTTTATTATATATTTAAAGTGAGGCAGCAAGTAAAGGCATTCAAGCCAGATATTATCCATACGCACTTGTGGAGCACTATATTAGGCTGTAGTCGAAGTGTTCAAAGTATAGTAACTGTGCATTCCTATAAAAATATCGGTCGGCGTTCAGTATCTAAATGTAATGATTTTTTTTATGCTGACTTGATTCCACGGTTGTATCCTTTTTTTGGAAAGAAGATTGTCTGCGTGGGTGAAGCATTAAAACAAGCAGTATCAATTGACACTACACAATCTGTCATATCAATTGAAAATCCTATCTGCTCCGACTTTTTTTACGGTAACAGTCTATCTAATAGCAACGAAACACTCCTCCTAGTGACCTGTGCCGTATTAACGCCAAAAAAACAAATAGAAAAAACAATCTTATTAGTGTCGGCGCTAATTAATAAGGGTGTTAAGTGCCACTTATCTATTATTGGCCCAGAGACAGAGGCTGCTTATGCAAAGCAATTAAAATCACTAATACAGCAAGAAAAAACAGAAAAATCGATTAGCTTTTTAGGCAGACTAAATAAAGCACAAATTATAAGCTGTTATCAAGAAAGTGATATTGGGTTGTTCTTCTCAAAAGAGGAAACTTTTGGTCTAGTACCACTTGAAATGCTAGCAACAGGGCTGCCTGTTATTAGTACAAAGGTCGGTGTTTTAGAAGAAAAAGAAGAGTATTTTTCCGATATTGGTGTTTTATTTGTCGATGTTCACAGCGATAGTTTTTTAATCGATGCAATTAAGCTTGTTGAAAGTAAAAAAGAAGTTAATGTGAGCTCATTAAAAGAGAAGTACACGGCGAGCTGTGTGGTGTCGCAATACGAAAACGTGTATAGAGAGCTTTTAATGCATGCTTAATAAGCTATTAAAATACGCGCCTGTTCAAATGTTTGCAGCTCTGAGTGTGTTTGCATTAATTGCAATACAAACAAAATACTTAAGCGTAGAGGCTTACGGAATATTAGCAATGTTCATGCTAATAACAGAAATCACGCGTTCATTTAGTATGCAGTGGGTTGCTAGTAGTATGCTGCGTTTGTATCCAAGTCAAACAACTAAGATTAAAGCTGAATATTTAGCCGCAGCTATTAATATGTTGATTATGCTCTTTATCCCTGCTCTCGCACTGATTGCAGTAGGGGTGTTTTATTATGAGCTATTTGGGGCTGGTGTTTTTATGTTGCTAGCTGGATTTTTATTAATAAAAACAATTTATTTGTTCTTTATTGATATTGCCAGGCTTGATGATAGGGTTAACCTCTATAGAAACTCCTCTTTAGCACAGTCTATCAGTGCCGTTATTTTCACACTGCTGCTCTTAAAATCGGGTGCAACAATAACGGATGCACTAATTGCACTAATCGTAAGTTATTTATTACCCGCGCCATTCTTACTAAAAAACATAAAGTTCAATTTCAAAGCGAATAAAAAAACATATAAAGGACTAATTCAATATGGAGGCCCACTACTATTAAGTGGGATTGTTTCCATCCTAGCATCTCGGGCGGACAGGTTTTTTATTGCAGATGGTATGAACATGACAGAGTTGGGGGTTTATTCAGGGATATCTAATATTTTGTTTGGGGTTATGGCACTAATGTTTATGATGGTTGCGATGCCTTTATACCCAGAGCTCACCAAGGCGGTAGGCGATGCTGGTAAACTAAAGCTATTACATCAAAAATATTTAAATATGCTAATAATTGTTACCTTACCTGCACTGTTAGGAATCTGTTTTGTTGCAGATATTTTAATTAAATTATTTTTAACTCCTAGTTATTTAGATCATGGCGTTGAGCTATTTTATGTATTGGCAACATCAGTTTTTTTACTGAATATACGAGGCCACTATATCGATCACGGCTTACAATTTACGCTAAATACAAAGCTTATGCCTATAATTACTACGGCAGGATTAGTGCTTAATATTCTTTTACTTGTGTTGTTGATCGCGCCTTATGGATTGTACGGCGCTGCATGGGCAGTGCTGATCACAAATTTAGTTACCGTATTAATTAGTTTTTCTATCTCTATAAAGTTGGGTTATAAATATTCCGCTGATAGTAACGTAATAAAAACACTGTGCGCATCATTAGTTATGTGTGCATGTATTTATGCTACCAAGCAGTTAGTTGGTGAATTAGATATGCTTTACCAGTTAATAATACTAGTTACTTTGGGTGTGGGTAGCTATGCACTAATGCAGATTGCATTGAATACGTTAAATCTTAGATCCTCCTTAAGTAGGTTGTTCGCATGAGAATTAACAAAGCAATTTTTAATGTTGTTATTTTAATTATACTGGCTGCTTTTTTCTTGGGTGCCTATCTATTAGAAAACCTAGGCGTTCAGTATGTATCGGAAGGTGGTACACCATTGCTTAAAATTCATGTGTACTCTTACCTCATTATGGCCACGGTCTTTATTTGTTTAATGAAATTTGGAATAAAGGGATATATATCGGCACTGGGTGAGTTTAAACAGGCTTGGCTTTGTGCTTTTGGTTGCATCGTATTCGTCATTTTATACGGTCTGTACAAACAGGGTATGTCAGGAATGGCTTACTTAGTTGATTTTATTTTTACTCCATTACTATTTGTACCTATATTGCTTTCACTCACAAATAAGCAAAAACATTTTGTCATTACATTGTTAGCCTACTTGATATTGTTTAACGCTTGCCTTGCAATTGTTGAGTTCTCTCTTTCATCTCGACTAATAGTCGTTGAGTTTACAAGTTTTAGTCATTTTAGATCAACAGCATTACTAACCCACCCTCTTAACAACGCCCTCATAACAGCAAGCCTTACAATGCTATTGATGGACAAGACACGCCTACCCTCAATTGTGTATTTCTTCATCGTGTTTATCGCGTTGTTCGCCTTTGGTGGCAGGGGATCAACAGCGATTTTCTTATTCGCTTTTGCGCTGCTTGCATTACCTTCAATCCATACTTTTTTCATCAAAGGTGTCGTAATGTCTAAGCTACGTTTCGCGCTCTATCAAGCAGGATTATACATTGCAGCATTAGCAGCTGTTATTGCGTTAACCGCAACCCCTATCGGAGATAGGATTTTATCTAAGATGTATGTGGATAACAGTGCCACGGCACGCTTTAAGGTATTTGATTTTATAGAGCGGATGTCTTCTAACGAATTTTTGTTTGGTGCATCACAATCCTCCAGAGAAAATATTAAATTTTTCAGTGATATTAATGTGATTGAGAATTATTTAGTTGGATGGATCGCGAATTTTGGGCTACTAGGTCTTTTGTTGTTAGTTGCTGGTGTGTTTTTATTGCCCATTACAATGGCAAGAAGAATGGACTCTAAAGCATTACTATCAATGTTTATTTTATTTTTTGCATCGATAACTAACAATGCACTTTCTACAAAAACAATCACAGTTTTATTAATGTTAACTGTAGTTACATGCTTAGTGCAGCAAGTGAAATTATTTTCTCCGAAGGAAGCACGTTAAATGCCAAACGCCATTTTTTTTTACCGAATAGCTAGATGGTTGTATTTAAAAAACATCCCTCTATTACCTAAGTTTTTTCAGTTGATCATCTTTGTTATATATGGCTCAAGAGTACCTTATAAATGTAGTATCGGAGTTGGAAGTTTCTTTGTAGCGAAAGGAATGGGGGTTCAACTTCATGACAATGCGGTTATTGGTAAGCATTGCAGTATTGGTTTTGGGTCTAAGATGCTGGGAAAAAGCCCGTTTATCAATGTTCCAAGAGTTGGCGATAATGTATTTATCAGTTCAGGAGCAGTACTAGTTGGGCCTGTCGTAATTGAAAATGACGTTATTGTTGCGCCTAATGCAGTGGTTACTAAAAGCGTACTTAAGGGTTCCATTGTTGGTGGTATCCCTGCCAGAATTATCGGTTCTGTTTATGATCTTCCATATAAAATTTCAGATAACGAAGCAACGGACAACAGCGTTGCTCCATTCATGGTTAGTGCCAAATAATGTTCGGATTAAAACTGTATCAATCAGCACCAATAATAATACAAAGTTGTTTGATTAGTGCCCGAGCTCTCGTTAGAAAAAAGCTAAGAGAGAATAAACATACCGCTGAATTAACTGAATCACTTTTAGGTCTAGAAAGAAGTGATTCTGCACTTGAAAAATACCGACAAGAAAAATTAGATTCTGTATTAATCAGCGCAAGAAAGAATACTTCTGCTTATGCTAATACGCCTCTCAGCATTGAAAATTTTGAATTTGTTAATAAAGAAAGTTTATTAACAAATTCGGCTGCCTTTCTTAATAAATCCCATTCTGGAGTTGTGATAAAAGGTTCTACGAGTGGCACTACGGGAACACCATTAAGTATTCCTCAAAATATGGAATCAGTGCTTACTGAGCAGGCATTTACTTCGCGCTATTTAAAGTGGGCAGGTTTTAAAGAAGGCGATAGGCGGGCTTGGATTCGTGGTGATTTAATAGTGCCCATCAAACAAACTCAGTCACCTTTTTGGCGCTACTCATATTTTGAAGACATGATTCTATTATCATCTTTTCACATGTCTCGTGATGCGTTACCACAATACATTCAAGCAATGGTTAGTTATGGTGTCGATATTATTCAAGCCCTACCATCTTCAATTGTGATGCTGGCTAAATATTTAGAGTCGGTTGATAAGTATTATCCTGAAACTCTTAAATCGGTGATTACGTCATCGGAATCTTTAAGCTGGGAAGATAAACAGCTTATTGAAAAGCGTTTTAAATGCATGGTATTTGATTGGTATGGTTTGTTTGAGCGAGTAGCTGCTATTGGCAGTTGTGAGTACGGGCGCTATCACATTTTAACTGATTACTCACATGTTGAACTTCTACCAGCAGGAATCGTAGATGGCAAGCAACGCGCTGAAATTGTAGGTACTAATTTTAATAATTCCCTGTATCCACTTATTCGATATAAAACTGGCGATCACGTTATCTTATCGGATGAAATCAGTTGTCCTTGTGGGCGTGTGTACCCTATGGTCGAATCCATAGAAGGTAGAACGAGTAGTTATTTAATAGCAGCTAACAATCAAAAAGTTTACAGTGTAAGTCATATATCTAAAGGAGTGGCGGGCCTCCTTAGTTGTCAGTTTATACAAAAATCGAGAGGCGAGATAACAATACTTGTCGTCATTGATCATAGGTTTATAGCGAGCGAAGAGAAAAAATTAATAGCCAGTGCTCAACTCAGGCTGGGTGACATTGTAGTAATAATTGAAAAAGTAACATCGGTGCCGCGTACAAAAAACGGCAAAGTTCGTCAGGCCATCTGCTTAATAAAGGATTAGTTTGAAAATTAAAATAAATATTACCGTTGCAACAAGTGTGAATGGCAAAGGTGGTATATCAACAGTATTAACTGGCTATCAGAATAGTAACTTCTTTTCTAAAACTGATACTCACCTAATCGCTAGTCATAAGAGCGGAAAGTTTGGGAGGTTGAGCCTGATGTATAACTTCTTTATATCGATTATAAAGTTATTGGTTTTATTCACGATATTTAAAGTTAGTGTTGTTCATGTGCATATGGCTTCTCGTGGTAGTTACTCACGTAAATCCCTAATCGCCAGATTGGCAAAGAAGCTTGGGGCAAGTATTATTATTCATCTTCACGGCGCAGAGTTTAAGGTTTTCTATGGTGAAGAGTCATCAGGAAAAAAACAAGAATATATTAGAAATACTTTTAATATGGCAGATCAAATAATTGTGCTTTCTAGCCAATGGCAGCAGTGGATGAATACAATAGTTACTGATACGTCCAAGGTATGTGTTGTTTATAATGCGGTTCCTGAAATTAAGTTGCCTAAAAAAACAGAAATAAAGGAAGTTGTATTGTTTCTAGGGAGGTTGGGTAAGCGAAAAGGTGTAGATGATTTAATTCAGGCTTTTTCGATTATTAATAAAAAATACCCAAATGCTGAACTTCATCTTGGGGGCGATGGCGATTTACCATTTTATCAAAAACTAATCGATGATTTGAAATTAACTAATCAAGTAAAGCTTTTAGGCTGGGTGGCGGGTGATGAAAAAAATCAATGCTTTGCTAATGCCACTATCTATTGCTTACCCAGCTATAACGAAGGTTTCCCAATGGGTGTATTAGAAGCGATGAGCAGTAATGTTGCTGTTGTTGCCTCTAAAGCTGGCGGAATCCCTGATGCAATAACGGATAAGCAAGAGGGTTTGTTAATTGATGCTGGAGACGTCCCTGCTTTATCTGGTGCATTATCTTCTCTGTTAGCCGACGCTACTCTTAGGCAACAGTATTCTCAGGCTGCGCTGGTAAAATATCGAGAGAATTTCAGCCCACAGGTAATTAACGCGCAGTTGCTTTCTATTTATAGCGAGCTAACTGATTGATGGATATTATATCGTTAAATAAAAAAATAATATCGTCAGTTAAAGATGATAATTTTTCAGGCTTTGATCCTTTTGATAGTTTAAATAGCCTTTTTTTTAAATCGTTACCATTTTTGCGTAAGGGTTTATTTGGTTTGGCGTGGATTCAGTTTCATAAGCGGTCAACCTTCAATTTACGGCCTTTATTTGCAGTTCCTGCAGGACGAAACCCTAAAGGTATTGGTTTATTTATTTTGGGACTTCTACAAGACTACAAACGTACAAATGATAACTCGCATCTTAATGAAGCCATAAAGCTGGGCGATTGGCTGTTAACTCAGCAAAGCGACAAAGCCACTTGGCAACACGCTTGTTGGGGTTACCACTTTGACTGGAACGCCCGCGCTTTTTATGTGCCCATTGGTAAACCTAATGTAATCACCACTATTTACGTATCGCAGGCTTTGTATGCATTGGGAGAAGTAACGGGTGACAATGCCTATACCAGTACCGCACTAGATTCAGCCCATTTTATTGTTAAAACACTGTACAGTGAAATAGATGGTCGTCAGTTTTTTGCTTATATTCCAGGTGAAGAAACCTTTGTACATAATGCCAGTTTGTGGGGCGCAGCTTGGGTGGCGTTTGTGGCTAACGTTACTAATAACAGTGCCTATAAAGAGTTGGCCTTAACGGTAGCAAGGCAATCGGTATCCGAGCAGAGCGATGATGGTTCCTGGGTGTATGGTGCACGCCATCATCATCAATTTATTGATGGCTTCCATACCGGTTATAACCTTGAAGCGCTGCATGTATTACGCACAGTGCTGCAATCCACCGAGTTTGATGCGTCTATAACGCTTGGTTTGGCTTATTACAAAAAAGAGCTATTTGAAGAAGATGGTACGGCTAAGTATTACAATACTAATCGCTATCCGTTAGATATGCATTCGGTGTCACAAGCGGTATTAACTCTGCTTAAAGTAAGCGGTAAAAAGGAAGATGTTGAGTTGGCAGGTAAAATTATTCAACGTTCAATTGATACATTGTTTATGCCTAGCAAGAAGCGCTTTGTGTATCAAAAGCATAAGCACTTTACCAATAAGATAAACTATATTCGCTGGACGCAGGCTTGGGTTTATTATTCGTTTGCTTATTATAATCGCCAACTAGACGCTACTAAAATAAAAGAAGGTCACCATGGAACGCATTGAATTTTTGGGCTCTCCAATGGATAGCGCTAACATGGCCGAAACGGTCACTTTTATTGGCGATCGAATCGAAAAGAAAGAATTTTTACAGCA
>MAAA01014362.1_pt1 | contig 11457 bp, 20 predicted proteins | sample 1115971 | NCBI WGS metagenome assembly MAAA01 (sample SAMN04961123, study PRJNA320927) | seawater metagenome | isolation source: sample BD02T6 sea water enriched with oil for 6 days | place: USA:Gulf of Mexico | collected 2013-07-27 | reverse complement strand
CTTAGTATATAGTGCCGCCCAGCTCGAAAGAGCTTAAGTCGGGGCGTAGCGCAGTTTGGTAGCGCACTTGCCTGGGGGGCAAGGGGTCGCAGGTTCAAATCCTGCCGCTCCGACCAATTTTTCCTTTAAGATCAACACCTTACAAATTCCCTTTCTAGTCACACCTCATTTTCCGAATACGATCCGAATATCTTTTCCGAATATACAGCCTGTAATTTTGTACAGTTTTGACCCTATCTGGTCGCCTTAATTATGCTTGGTTTTCTGTCGTAAACCGCCTGCATTTTCTTACTTCTGTGGCCACCTGATTTATCTGCGTGATCCGTTATCCCTTTCGCTTTTATATCGTGAAACGTAAACGATTCGGACAGCTTCACAGTCACACCATTAATTTCTAAACCTGTTTCTTTGGCGAGCTCACGAACCCGGCGCCAACCACTTTTTAAGCTGGTGGCTGAAATGTGCCCACCGGATTTACTTTTGAAAACCGGCTTGTCTTTAATTCGGATAGGCGCGTTTGGATTGGTCTTTTTCCGGGCGTCATCCAAGGCTTTTGCCAGGCGAGGGGACCAGGCGGTAATTTCATTTACTGAGCTCTTGGCCCGCTCAACAAATACGCCATCTTCTAAAATGTTCCGCTCCTCAGTCATGGCCCTTACTTCGATGCCACGCATACGGCACAAGTATGAAAACTCCATCATGGAAGCAATCCATGGATAGCTGCTTTCCTTGGCCACCTCGTAAACTAAATCGTATTCCCAGTCTTCAATGTATCTATCGCGCGGTGTCTCGGGGAATTTTGTAACTTTCTCACATGGGTTTAAGCGCATGTAATCCCGCTCGATTGACCAATTAAAAAGGCGCGATAAAAAACCATGGTCTTTGTTTGGGGATGACGCTGAATTCTTTTTTAGGTGTAGGGCATCCATGTATTTTCTAATGTGCCCGGATGTAATGTCTCTGGGCATCATTTTTCCAAATACAGGTTTGATGCGCTTGAGCCTGAGTGTATCGCTCTCGCGTTGGCTATCCGATAGCTTGGCCCACTGCACGCTCCCCATATATAGGTTTAGTAACCACTTCATGTCTTCTCTGATGACGCTGGCGGCCTTTGCTCTGGCATGAGCAGCGAATATATCGTGCTTGGTCTTATCCGTTTCTACAGGCTTGCCCTGGGCGCCACGCTCAACCTTGCCCAGCTTAATGCAGCCGCCTTCTTTGGGGCGGTATTCGTATTGGCTTTTACCGCGATAGACGCGGCTCGGTAGCCAGTTGTCACGGGAATTACTTCTTTTGCGTGGCATTACTGGGTCAGCGCTCCAAGGTCGAAACCGTCACCACCGGCATTCTGTGCGGCGGCAAGGGGGGAAAGGGTGTTGTTGATGGCTGTCCATGTCACCATGGGACGGCCATCGTGTCTTTTAATATATCGTACACCTGAGTCGCGCAAAATATCACATTGCTTTACGGCCAGCTTGCAGCCGGTAATCTGGATCATTTCATCAGGTGTCACCAAATCATTGTGGTTGTTCACGCGGCCACCTCTAACAGCTCAGGGTTTTCGTGGATATTGCCGATCACTTCAGTTAAGTCCTTCCACATCTGATTTTTAAACCCCCAAGACCTATCAATGCCAATACCATCACCCTCATCAGAAATGAACTCGGTGTCCCAGCATCCAGCATGGTTATGCCATACAACCTTTCCAGTGCGGCCACGCTCGTTCTTTAGCAAATCCCCTTCATATATCTCCTTGCCGTTTTTATCCTTCAGTCCGGTGTATTGCATGAAAATATATTCATCAACACAACCCAGCCTATTACCTTCATACGCGTATATTTCATGAATCGTTGCCGTTACATTACCCATCTGCTTGAGTGGGGCCAGCCACGTTCTAAATTTAACGCCCCTCATGCAGTCACCTCTTTAGCTGGTGCCTTTAGTTTATTGGCCCTCACTGATAAATCAAAATAGCTCCTAATAACTTGCACATGATCACAATAAGGGTGCTCCGTCATTACTCGCCTTAAATGCTCGGCAGCCCCAAAGATTGCGACTTTCTCCCACTGGTATTTAGATTCATCGATCTCCTTTTCTGTATAATAAATACCAGCAACACATAGTTTTTCATGTGATGATAATTTAGCCTTACATTCATCAAGCTTTGCCTGTAGCGCCTCAATCTCAGCGTCTTTTCTAGCAAAGTCTTCTTTTACTTGATCCCATTCAACTTTCATAATTTAGTCTCTCGGTTATCCGCGTCCTTGCGGGTAGGTGGCTAGGCTGCTGCTTTAACTCTTGAAGCTGACAGTGCTTTATCTAATCCGCCCAGTGCCGACAATAGCGACTCACAAAGCGGTACCATCCAGTTACAACTCACTGCAAACTCATGGGCGAATTTGGCTTCTTGCGGATCGCTAGAGCTTGGCGCGTCATCATCTTCGAGCAATAATTTAATGCGCTTAACGGTCAGGTCATCATTGAGAATGAAGCTAATGTCTTCACGCCATATCAACGCCAACTTATTAACCAGCTTGCCAGCGTCCAAGTGCACCGTCAGCTCTTCGGCTAGTAAATCCTGATTGCGAACTTTTACCGTGCCCGCTTCAGCTTCTTTCAGTTCCACCTCTTCACCCAGGATCCAGTCTTGTGGCACTGTGGTCGAATCTCCTAGCCAGTACGTCATGGTATGACTGGGACTTGAATCAGTGTTTACCAGTGAGATTGGCAGGCTGCCCAGGGTTTCACGCAAGAAAGCGGTGGTGTCATCAGCTGCCGTTGCACTTGAGGTCAGCACAAACAGCCAGCCTTGCTTTGGGAATAGCAATACAGGGATTTTTGAGGACGTAGTGAACGCCTTGGGCAGTAGCGCTAAAGTAATATCGTCTTTCATTTGCTGGCGGATTTTACGGCTTGGCGGATAACCCTCGCTGGTTTCAAATGCTTCAATCTCAGTTTGCATGTGCTCATTGATCACGGACGATGGCAGTAGACGCTTTTCCTGCTTCAGCATTAACAATTGAGCCCCGTGCGCCTCATACACAAATTCATCTTTATGTAGTGGCGGTACCCAGCCCTGGCTGCTTTGCTGTTGTGACTGGCAAGGCTCAAACTCTTTAGTTCCCAGTAGGCCGTCAATATTGCCAGTTAAAGGCTTGCTTAAGACGTACCAGATAAAATTCTTAATTTGCATGCTTGATCCTTTTTTATTTGTCAGGTTATTGCTGCGAGTATCTTTCCCACTTGTATTCAGGAAGCCCTTTTCTTTTTCCTTTATCTACGGTCTTACCAGTTTTTTTCAGGCATCTAATTTCCAGTCCTTTAAATTTTTCTGAGCTGCAAAGATCAATGAAATCCTGGCAGAAGTGAGGTGTGTCGAATTTGTACGAGACTGGCGAAAGTCGATTCTTCCCATTAAACTTATCTAGCGCTAACGTAGCTGTCTCAGCTTGCCATTCATCCATTGACAAGCCCTTTGAAGGAAAAGCCTTCCTGATGCCGGTCTCAATGGCGGTTAAGCTCACTCCAAACACTCTAAACGCACTCATATCTCACCCCTTTTGCAGTGTGGTTTTGTAAAATTAAGCCGTTAACTTCTCGGCACGTTCATCTTGGATGCGCTGGTAAATCTCCTCACGGTGCACTGCTACTTCTTGAGGTGCATCGATATTCAGGCGAACCTGGTTACCGTTAACACCCAATACAGTGACGGTTATGTCATCGCCTATTTTGATGCTGGCGCCGATCTTTCGAGCTAAAGTTAATCCCATCTTCATTTCCTTTTTATTGTTGTGGCCCATCATTGGGCCGTGGTTTGAATTTAAGCTGCTGCGTTAATTTTCTTAATTGCGGCATCAATACCTGCAGCCATGTCGCTTAATGCGTTGCGGCATTCAGATACGAGGTCGAAGTGCTCAGCATTGACGCACTCAGGAAATTGAATGCCCTTCAATTGGAAAAGCAGCACACCTAGCTTTTCCTTGTCGTTGTCATCTTCTTTGAAGGCGGATTCTTGAGGCGTTGCTGTATTGAGTGCTTGATTAAGGTCGCTCACAATTTCCAATGCGGGCTTTTCGGCTGTGGGCTGGACCGCTACAAGGTCAGCTTGGCGTTGTGTTTCAAGCTCTGCTTGGCGTTGTGCCTCGGCTTCTATCGCGGCTTGGCGCTGGGCTTCAGCTTCTTTGTGGTCGGCAATGCGGCCCTGTACTAAGCCTCGGAATGCCAAAGGCTCTTGGTTGATTAGCTGGCCAAGGTCAGGAAGTAGGTGGGTGTATTCATTGCCCAACTCAGTAATGGTTTTGATATTGGTGCGCACGGTATCGGCCATCTCATTGACTGAAATTTTGCAGCTGGCCAGCTCGTCATTGATAGCGGATTGCATGGCATCCACATTCTTTTTACCTTTAATTGCTCCGGCAAAATCCCCTTGAATCAATGGCAACCATGGCTGAGTGAAGGTGGCGTTTATCTTGCCAATGTGATCCAGCAATACCTTGTCGGCGGCCTGGATCATTTCAAGCTTGATTTGTTCTTTACGGGATTTAACTAGCTTATCCAAGGTAAGGCGCTTATCACGCATGGCTTTGGCCAGGTCGGCTATTGTCTGGATCGCCGCATTGATGTCTGAAACTTGACCCAATACCAATTTTTCAGCGTTCTTAAGTTCGTCTTCAGCCTTCTTGCAAAATTTAACTACGGCCTCTGCATCGGCAAAATCTTGATCTGTGCTTAGATCGGTATTGATTGAATCAATACGGGCCAGCAAAGTGTCTTTATAGGTGGCAAGGTTTGAGCTTTTCACGCTGCCATTAATTTCAATAGCCAGGACGGGCAGGGCGTCAATGCGTTGGGCTTCTACCTTGACCGTAGGGGCTTTTGCTTCGTAGCCATCCAGATCAATAGTAAACTGGTCCCATGCTGCTAGAACGGCTTTAAGGCGCTCTGGCTGGGAGAAGTATTTGTGAATAATGCGCTTGTCTTTGGTGCCATCGGATACAACAAAATCACAATAGTCTGCGCCGCTCACATAAAGCTGCTGCTCTAGCTGGGGCCAATGGGTGTCTGGTAGGTCGTTATGAGCTTGAATAAAATCAACAAGCGCCTGATTCCAAATCTTATGCTCAAACAAGAACGTGCCCAGCATATCCATGCCGTCTAAGCTGGCGGCTATTTTTTGGTTGGTATCGTGGTAACCAGTAACCGGGTAAAGCTCTTCGCCAAACTCGCCTTCAAAGTTGACTCGGGCCAGCTCTTCAGTTTTATGGCCATCATCAAAGCGTCTTTGAAGTTCAGGTGTTACTTCTTCGGTGATGCCAGTGGCCTTTTCCTTAAGCAGCTGATCGCGCTTCTTGTACTTGGAAAGACCCATGGCGGCCGGCGCATCGGATGCGGTGAATTTTTTGGCGCGGAAGGCATGCCACTCAGGGCTGCCCTGTACTAAATTAACGGTAATCATTACGCGACTTCCTTCAGTTGGTTGATTTGCTCATTGTTCAAAGCACCCTTGCTTTGCACCGTGGTAATTATTTCTTCAGGTGTTTTTGAGCCGGATTTAATAAGCTGCTCCCATTTAGGGAAGTTTTGTTCAAACTTGTCGGCTGGGTAGATAGCCTCGCCTGTTTCCGGTACCGCATTCAATTCACGTTCCTGGGTAGATTCCTGAATGCGCTCGCCTTCGTCTGGATCAACGATGCCGCTAAAGCCAAAGGCATAGCGTGCAGCCTGAATAGTGGCTTTATGGCGAAGCATGCGAGCTGGCCATTTCTTCCAGGGCTCGCTATTTTTTGAGCACTCACTTAAATACTCTGTAACTTCGGTGGGGTGCTGGCGGTCTTTGCGATACATGCAGCAAGTAACCGAAATTAGTTTCCCGGAATCATCAAAGACATCTTTAAACTGCATGCCGTTAAACTGGGAATGGCTATTGATTATCTTCAGCCAGCCATCAATAGAAACGATGGGCTGAATGCCGCCACCCTTGGCTGGGAAGGCATATATTTCCTTGGTAAGCGGGTTTAATCCATATTCATTGGCAACCGCCAGGAAGGAAATAAACTGCTCATTAGTGGGCTTTACAGAGCCCGGCATTAACGTGTTTAAGACAATGTTGTGTAGTTCATTTGGCTCTACACTAAGGCGCTCTGCCATGAGTACCACTTGGTTGTTGTTCATGCTTCTTTCCTCTCCATTTCAAATTGAATTTTGGCCATATCGTCTGTGACTTTTGTAAGGTGGCAGCTCAAGGTATTGCGCAAGAATGTGCCGGCGGTTTCATCGGTCAGGCCGCCTTTGGCCACATCGTGAATCAGTAGCAGCTCAAGGGTGGCGCTAAGGGTTTCAGTATCCAGGGCTTCGGCCACTACGTCAGATAATGAGTAGGTGGTGTGATCCAGCTTGATTTCATCACCGCTCAAAAGCTGAGTCTGAAAATCATCAGCCAGGGTGCTTAGGTAGTCGGCTTTGTCCTGGGCAGCATCTTCAGCTGCCAGGTGGCGGTGTAGATCGTTGGTGACTGCGCAGGCTGTCATGGTGACTCCGTTTGTAAGTTTTACTTAACTGTCTCTAGGTTAGGTAAAGCTTACTTTCGTGTCAACACAAAAGTTAAGGAAAGCGAACTTTATTTTATTTAGGTATAAAAAAACCCGCTGCTAGCGGGTTTGGTGGAGGGGCTATTAGGGAGGGAAGTTAATCTACTCTGCTTTGGTATGCCCAGGTAGGATCAATCGCAACCACCTGGCCAATATAGTCATCTTCGGAGACAGAAACAGTTTCCCAGCCTGGACCGCTAGAGATGAATTGAAGTTTTATCCCCATTGGAGACATGCTAACCATTCCAACAACAGGCATATCATTCACCCAAAACATTGAGTTAGAGCCTTGTGTGATTTTGGGTATACCTGAAATGTAGAGTCGATCACCCTTGCTGATCATGGGCTCAAGGCCATTCATATCTTCAGAGAACGCTATTATGCCTTCCCTGTACAGCTCAGGGACGCCTATTGTAGGCACGTACCCAAGATCGGTGCACTCTTCTTTATCGTTTAAAAGGTTTCTTAAGTTAACGCGATCAAAAAGCGGAGCAGTCATAGGTGCTGTATACGGTTTGAAGTGTATCTCTTTATTGAAATCCTTTGTTCCGTAGTCGCTGTGAAGTATCCAATTAGGTGACTTATTAAGAGCTTCGCTAAGCATGGTCAAGTTCACCCCATTAGGCTTAGTGTCGCCACTTTCCCACTGTGAAACAGTCACCTTGCTCACACCAATCGTTTTAGCGATATCGGCCTGAGTAAGCTTTAGCTCTTTTCGTCTGCTTTTAATTCGGTCTTTCATCATAGTTTGTAAATAATAACGTATTTTTAGTAAGTATTGCTTGACTCGATTATTCGTATAACCTAACTTAAAGTTAAGTTTTACGAATTTACAGGTTAGGCGAGGAATATGACTAAAGCAAAAGCGATTGAGCACTTTGGCAGTGCCACCAAGTTAGCCAGTGCAGTGGGAGTAACCAAGCAGACTGTTTCGCAGTGGGGTGAATATCCCCCAGGCGGCAGACAGTTCCAGCTTCAAATCATGACCAAGGGCAAGCTTAAAGCCGAGGCCGCCAAGTGAAATGGTTCAAGCACAACTCAACCGCCAATATGGATGCCAAGCTGCAAGAGGTGTTGCTGGATTATGGGTTGGAAGGTTACGGCCTGTATTGGTATTGCCTGGAACTGGTTGCCGGAAATGTTGAGCCAGAAAACCTCACATTTGAGTTAGAGCATGATTGCCGAATCATTGCCCGCAACACTGGTTCTTCCGAGCAGCGTATTCAAGAAATGATGACGCGCTTCACCGACCTGGGGCTTTTTGAAAATATTGAGGGGCGCATCACTTGTTTGAAGCTTGCAAAAATGAGTGACGATTACACATCTAAGTTGGTTCGCAAGAAACCACTGCAAGCCCCTAATTCTAAAGGGGACCGACAAACTCCGACAAACTCCGAGAAAGACCCTCTAGATAAGAAGAGATTAGAAGAGAATAAATTAGATAAAAACAAAATAGATAAAGACACTAACGGTAAAAAAACTACCTTGCCTTCGGTACCCAAAAAATCAAAAGACACTTTTGACCTGCCAAATTTTATCAGTACTGACCAATGGGCTGAAATACAAAAAATTAAGAAATCTGCTTGCAAGCAGGCCATGACAGATCGAGCTGGAATTCAACTGATAAACAACCTCACCCAAATACATGGTGCCGGTTACAACATGGAGCAGGTTTTAAACCTCTGGTCGGAATATCCCCATTGGAAAACCATGACGCTGGAATACATGAATAGCAAATTGGCCAACGTCCAGCACACACAACAGAGCGCAAAAACATCACAGCGGGACCATGCGGCCAACACCACAATTCAGGAACGTGTAGAGGATTTAGGGTGGGCTGACGGCCTGTAAAGCATTGCAGTAGAAGTAGGCGGTAGAAGTAATAATAAAAACTAACCAAAGGTAAAAATAATGAACGGATTAATCAAAATAAAAGACCTCCAGCGTCCACACGACTTTTTAAACGGTCGCTTTGCTCGTGTTCACGACCACGACAAACGCACTCAAAAACTGGTCATTCAGCTTGATCCTGTGTCGGCTAAGGTACTTGGTTGCAGCCAATACTCGTTGTCGATCAAGAAGGTTGACTATATTTCGGATGGCAAAAGCGTTTTATCTAGCTCATTAAATTTACTTGCATGGCCCATGTTGAATATCGACGAAAAGGCTGACGCCGTGAATGTGGTTTTATCGGGCCTTAAGCGTGAGTGGTATGAAAACTTTGAAAACATAATCACCAAAGGCAATGGTCCTGAGTTTTTGGATGCTTTCATCCTTGAAACCACATTTCGCCGAGAAACTCATAATCGGTATGGTGCAAAAGCCATTTTCGAGGAGCTGAGATTTCATACTTACCTGAAAGACGAATCATCAGAATTCAAAATCAACAACAACTACACCAGCTCTATGTCGTTACTGGTAAGCAAGTTGTTTCCTGAGATAGGTGGGTTTTTCACCCGCCGGCCTAATCATCTGAACGAGGTGGCGGCGTAATGCCTTGGGGACTTTATGCTGTGGCGCTGGTGTTCGCCATGGCAGTGCATGTGTTTTTTCTAAGCCCGGTTGATACCTACCTGGCCACGTACACCATATCAAGCAACAACCACGTTAAACGCATAAGTGGCCTGACATTCGCCACGGATGGCCGCGCCCCTGATGAAATTCAAGCCAGGACATTGGCGGCCCGTAATCACGGGGTAACGCCTGCTGACATTGGATCGCTAAATATTCGCCGGGTTTACCGTTATTGGAGGTTTTCACTGTGAGCAATAAGTGGGTGGTCAACAGCGAGAAATCCAAAGCGGATTTTATGCGTCATGTTTCGGACATGTACGACCACCACAAGTATTTAACCATTGAGGTGAAGAAGGGTAAGCCCAGAACGGGAAGTCAAAACAACGCACTTCATCTCTTCCTTAGCCGCCTATCTGTGGCCATGAATGAGGCAGGTTTGGATATGACTACCGTACTTGCTCATCACGCTGACATCCCTTGGGACAAAGAAGGCGTGAACGCAAAAGAAAGGCTTTGGAAGCCAATACAAGAATCACTAACGGGTTTGAGCAGTACCACCAAGCCCAAAACTAGCCAGTACCCAGAGATTTACGAGGTACTGAATCGATACATGGCCAGTGCCCACGGTATTTCAATCCAGTGGCCGAACAAGGAGAGTGCAATTGCGTAAGTGTCGATACTGCAAAAGCGAATTGCCCCAGGTCAAGAACTGCGAGAGCCCGGTGCAGAAAAAAGGGTTTTGCTCAATTGCGCATATGGCCAGCCACGGCATTGCAAAAGCCCGGGCCAACAAAGAGAAAGCCGATCGCAAAGAATTAAAGGCTCGAAAGGAGAAGTTTAAAACCAGAGGTGATCATGCCAAAGATACTCAAAAGGCATTTAACAAATTTATCCGCGTTAGGGATGTGGATCAGCCATGTATCAGCTGTGACACGGTAAAGCAGGGCATTAAGTACGATGCTGGGCATTACCGCAGCGTGGGGGCTTGCCCTGAATTGAGATTCGATGAACTCAACGTACACAGGCAATGTAGCAATAACTGCAACGTGAATAAGTCGGGCAATGCCATCGAATACCGCATTCGCCTGGTTAAAAGAATTGGGCAGGAAGCGGTCGATTATCTGGAGGGACCGCACGAAGCCAAGAAATACACCATCACAGAATTGAATGAACTCAAACGGCAGTACAACCAAAAATGGCGTGAACTGGAAAAGCAACAGGTGACCTAGATGGATAGCGAAAGGAAGTGCACTACATGTCTGGAAGAAAAGGCACTGGCTGAATTTGAGAAGTGTCCAAACCGGAAAGATACCTGGAGGCACACCTGCAAAAAATGCCGTTCAGCCAGGCGCCGGGAAAATTTGGATCATGAGCAGCGCATGCGCATGGATAGCAACGGCCTGAAATCAGCCCATGAAATCTGGGATAACGCGATTAGGAAAAAGGGGGGAGCGTGAAAAAGAAGTCTAGCGAAATGACTGCGGAGGAGCTAACCAGCAGTAAGGGCTATAAGCGCGGGATTAGTGACCGTACAAAGAACCTGGGTACACAGGCTAATCCATACGCCATCACCAGTGATTGGCATTATCGATGGATAGCAGGCTGGCACGACCAAGACATAGAATTTAAGTTCGAATTGCAAGCAGCAGGATAATGACCGATATACCAAAGCAGTTAGCAAAAGAAACCAAAGCAGTACTTATAAAACTCAACATCATAAAAGGCAAATAACATGGCAATAACCATCACCGGCAAGCTAAACAAAGCGGCCAATGAATTTCAGGCAGGGGACTCCACCGGCTTTGGCATCCGCCTGGGGGTTCAGTATTACGACCGTGAAACAGAATCCCGTGAGTGGACCAACTACGAGTGTGCGGTGTTTTCCAATAACGCCAATCAAGTGGATTTCTTGCGCAATAATTTGATCAAGGGCGCCGTGATCGAAGTCACTGGCCAGCAAGCCAAGATCAAAACCTTTGATGGCCAGCAAGGACAGTCACATAGCATTGAGTTGATCGATGCCAAGCTGGGCTATGTGCATTCCGGTACTCAGGATTCCCAGCAGAGTGCACCGCAAAACAGTCAGCAGGCACCCAGCCAGTCATCGCCACTAGGGTATTACTTTGCAGACGGTTCCACCATGAAGCCGGATGAATCTAACTACTATATTCAGCGTGGTGCAAGGCCCTGGGCAAAGGGTACGGTTCCACCGGTTTACGCCTAAGAAAATAGACTGGTTTTATTCCCCTAAGTCGCCATTTCATGCGGGTTTGCTTGACCCTGCTATGCTTAAGAGTAACATAGGGGAAAGTGTCCGAATCGAGTTGTAGAAATGGCAAGAACAAGAGCAATTAGA
>MAAA01014360.1_pt1 | contig 11470 bp, 7 predicted proteins | sample 1115971 | NCBI WGS metagenome assembly MAAA01 (sample SAMN04961123, study PRJNA320927) | seawater metagenome | isolation source: sample BD02T6 sea water enriched with oil for 6 days | place: USA:Gulf of Mexico | collected 2013-07-27 | reverse complement strand
CTCTGGAGAAGTTAATTAAATATATTGAATTGATTCGGTGTTTCTATTATATGAACAATGATTCGTTGCAGCTACGGACTATGAGTCACATTTTAAATATTATATTAAAGAGAAGTATGCCTAATTAACGCTTTTTCGAGCATATATTCATTCAACCCTAGTGAGGATTTTAACTATTTAGAGGTACTCCGGAATAGAGGAGGAAATAGGTGCACCTAGCCAGCGTATGGGCTGTGGGGGCGATGAAAAGTCAGTTCAATAGCGGAATCAAAAAACCTAAAGGCTAGGGCCTAAAATCAAAGGCTCTGACCCCTTTGATTATAAAAAAAATAGAGGAGGAAATAGGTGCACCTAGCCAGCGCACGGGCTGTGGGGGCGATAGAAAGTGAGTTCAATACCAGCATCAACAAACCTAAAGGCTAGGGCCAAAATCAAAGGCTCTGACCCCTTTGATTCCAATACATCCAGCTGAACACCCATCAACTCCTCTAGACACATAGGGATCAGGTGATGTGCTTCAAGATAAGGTTTTTTCGTAGCATGAGAAATAAAAAGTGCATGAGAACTGTCATTTTCACATTGGTAGCCAGAAGCATCAATTGCAGCTAAAGCCTTCTCCCTATCTCTTTGGTATATCTCTCTTTCTTTAAGCGTAGTTCTTTTTAATATATTACTTTCATTAAGTGAAGCCTGATAAATAAAATCAGAATCGTCATTAATGACACTATGATTAAAGTCATTCCATTCACTCTCTGGAAATGCCCCGATCCATAAGTCTTTATCTCTCACAAATATGAAGAGAATGGCACCAGATTCTGGCTTAAAACCAGCTTCTGACGACAAATAAAGCCTTAACTCATTTTTTTTAGGTTTGGGGTAAACGAGGTTAAGCCCTACTTCTTTACCTGTAGGGTAAATTTTAAAAATTTTCCGTGCAGCCTCTGGGTTTTTCTTAGCACCACCAATAAAAATATTATTTTTTCCAAAGTAATCAACTAACAACGATTTTTCGTCAGCCTTGGCAGTAACTTGAGAGTCTTAAAATTCCCGAGCAGTGACCTTGGAATACGCTCCTTTTTCAGCCCCAAAAATAAATTTATAGCTATTTGAAAACTCCATTTAAATCCCTTTATATTTCAATATTCCGACACTTCAAAACTTAACTTTTAACCCTTGGAAATAGCTATACCCGATCTCTAGAGGCTCAACAACGGGTAACGCTGCGGCAACTCACTCCATTCTTTTGCTGTTCTCAATTTATTAAAATCGGTTAATAGTACTTCGAAATGCTCAGGCGTTGAACGTGATAAAGGCTCTGATATCTTAATTGATTGACCAAGCGTGAATAACCAGTAATACTGATTGGAATCAGTCACTTCACTGGTTCCGGCTTGCGCTTCCGTTAAATCCCCCCGCTTAACCAATTCAACTTTTTTCACCGGATAAACAAACTGCACCGACAGCATAGTATTATTACCAACATCAGTTATCGCTACAGACAAGTACCTAACTTCGTTAATAACATGGCGTTCAATTTCCTGCCTATCTGTTGCCAAAAGCCTCGTATGATAAAACGCCAACTTACCGTTACGCTGATCTTGCTGATATTGCTCGGATCGCCCCGGTACATACCCAGAAAAGACAACCGTTAAATCACTATACAATGACACCTCAGTGCCCCGATAAGGTATACGCGCTGGCTCCTCTACAAAATGGTTATCTGTATCATTGTGAGGATATGTCATAGCAGATCCACCCAGCTTACTTTGAAGGAACTGGCGTAACCAATGGGCGCCACTACCATCAGGCGATGGCAGTAAACTAAATGCACCTATACCTATTTCATCGATAGATTCCTGATAAGGATTATCTTCGCTAGGCTGGACATAATATCCGGGGTAAAGCACATAGGCACCAAACACGGGCCGGGATTTGTTCAAGCCTTTCGCTGGGTTTTGATCAATATGAATCAATGCGTCCCTGTAACGATGCATCTGATTAATTGCATCGTCCGGAACTAGATCATCGCCATCATCAGTTTCAATTCTGTACTTAGCATCAAAAACCCACATATGCTCACGACCATCTGAAAATTTGGCACTTAAAACAATATCTGGCTTTTGGGTATTCCGCCACGTTCTAATAGGACCTGTTCGTTCATGGAATCTAGGCTCGTGGGTAAGTTTGAGCTTAATACCATCTTCACGCTTAAAGTTAAATGAACCAGCTAAGCCGTCATTCATATCAACCCTTAAGCCTTTATCTACTAATCGTCGCTTGTTATTGGCCTGCAAAGTGAAGCCCTGATCTAATAGGATGTCGTGAATCTGCAAGAAACACCAAACCTCATATAACTCTGCAATATTACGCACCGACAGGCTTGCATCTTCACTTAGTAAATCCAGATACCACTTTAACTGCTGCCATGCTCTATAGACTTTGGCATAACCTGATTTTTGCTGTAACACCAATGATTCACGAGCAAGCCCAGAAAACTCGCCAACCTCAAGAAACATATTGTGGCGCGATACCTTTAACAGCGCTTGGTGCCTATTACTCAAATCAGAAAAGAAGCTACCCGATAACCGTTGGCCTGCAGATTTTTCGTCTAATAATCCGGCCTTATCACTAATGACCTGCAATTTATCCATACAGTGATGGATTACATGTTTAATGAAACGGTTTTCTACGGTATCAATAGTCAGCTGTTTTTTCTTCACGTTAAAACGTTTGTCTATAATTCCACTATTAAGTGACTCTTTCACATCGCGTTCAAGTCGTGGTCCTAACCGCCCTTTGAGCTGATGTATTTTAAGGGTTTTAGTGACCTCAACCAGCCGACTATGCGGCGCATGGGTAATATGCCTAAGCCCATGTTCAAAATTAGTCCACAGCGATTTGAACTGGGCCAGCCATAGCAATAAAAACTCTTGCCGAGGCTGCCTTACAGCACGATGACCTTGCTGTGTTTTCTCTGCTAAAGAGAAGCGCCACAAAGGATAGGTTTCATCCAGTGCTTTATTAATCTGTGCTAGGTCGGTGGCCATATCCATTTTGGTTGGCAGCACTTCAAACGCTATATTCTGTTTTTTGGTCTTTCCATCAAGCTTGTATTCAACATCAAAACGAAACCAACCAATGTCGTTAGCCGTATTAATGGTTGCTCTAAGTGATCCTGTTTTGGCGTTGTAACGGAATGAGTCCTCAACGGACCGCAAGGGATGATGCACCGTTGGTTCATGGCCATCAAAACCAAGCTGTACTTGATCATTAAAAACAAACTCAATGTCGTAAAGTTTATTTTCAAAGAATGTTGCTTTCTGGCAGCAATACTCCCCAATAGGCACTGTACTAACGCCTGTATAAACTGCGGGAGAAAAAAACAACTTAGAAGAAGGTGTTTCAAGCCCCCTATCAGCCATGGTTTTAGAAAGCTGATTCCGAGATTTATCTACATTTTTACACCAGACATTCATTTCAAAATCTGATGTTTTAATTTCAGCCAATACAGGCATAGCCTCGCTCCCGCCTACGGCCAATAACTGGTAAAGGTATTTATCGCCAGTCTATCTTTCATCCACTCAAGCTTAGCTTTACTTCGGCAAAGAATATCACTGGTATTGGTGCCATCAATATTCATACGAAAGAAGTCCTTGCGCCCATCATTCCAAACTAGGGGTAAATTAGCTTCCAATACAGTCATTAGACCATCAAGTAATGTCCCTTCACCCCCATCTGTTAATAACCGAAGTTTATCTTCATCACCATCAATACGCGGCAATACCTTCGTCATCAAAAAATCATCCCAGATAGCTTGTAACTCATTATCATTTTTGGGATTTAAACATGCAACCTGAAGTAATAACTCATTAAGCGCCCTATAAGCCAGTTCAAACGGTGTGCGCTTCAGAACTGAGTTAACTGACTCAAGAAATGCTATCGACTTTGTACCACCCGCATCCTCTGTACTTGCTAAGTCTTCTTTTAAGCAATGAGTTAAGGGGGACCATGTAAATACTACCGGTTCAATTTTCTTATCAAAATAGTCAGCATAAACATTTGGGAAGAATTCACCAAAATCTAAAGTAATAGCCCTATCAATTACCTTCCTAGAAAAACCATGAGTGGTTTCATCCATATTAACTGTGCCAGCCACTATTAGATTTGGCGGCAAGGAAATACCGTGCTGAAGGAAATAATGCCAAAGACCATCATTACTACTAAGACCAAGATTATTAGGTAACTTAGTATCTGTTTCTATTAATCCCTGAAGCATATTCGCATTAAGCAGTGCCTCACATTGATAGCCGTTCTCGTCAAATTTGCGGCTTTCAAGCACCGATAAATAATCGGCAAAATACTGTTCTACTGGTGCAAGGTTCATTTCATCAAGACATAACCAATAAGGGATGCTTTGCTCGTTGATGTCACCCATACCTTCTTTATCGGCATTAGGTGCAGCAACCTGCCAAGCTTTGACTATAAAAGTGAGTACATCTGTAGTCACATATTCAGCATGACCTGATAGCCGAGTGATGTAACCGAGCAAGTCTGAAGGTTCATGCCAGTCTGGGCGTACAGGGACTAAGCAATAGTTATTTAGCGTTGAATCCGTTTCGCGAGCTTGCTCACGAACAAAACGAGTTTTGCCCGTACCTGAAATACCCGCTAGGAGTAGGAAAGGCTTTGGGAGAATTGTTACAGATAATTCCGAGGAGACATTTAATAGTTGATGGTTATCATTAAAATTTTTAGAAGTAACTCTTTCCCAATGATTTTTTAAATCTAAATATACTTCTGGAATCTCGACAAGGTCATATACTAGCTTACCAAATATCGCTGACGAAACATCTGGAATATTAATCTCTTTTAATATTACCGAGCCAAAACAATCTTTCGATCCCCTAGGTTTTCCTTGATCGTTTATCAGCCTTTTTGAACCAAGCCTAAAGGAAGGATCATTTTTGTCTAGGAACTTCGAAAATAGTGAAATATCACCCTTTGAATTAAATATCGAACGTAACTTCCCATCTGATTCAATAACTTCCTGAATATTTTCGGCATTACCTACCAACTCAGATGCTCGTGATTTTAATTTTTCAAAAATTTCAAAATACTTATATAATTCAATTGCAAGCTCATACATATGACAAGCATAAACGAAGTATTGATTTGGAATTACAGCAAAATTTGCAGGCTTTTCTTGGGACTCCTTATCAGTAACTGCATACGAGGTATAATCATTAAAATAATACCCTCTAGAGCTTAACAGATCTTTTAATTTAGCCTTAAAAAGATATGGAAGTTTAAAGTCCTCTAATCCATCGATATTTACAACAGGGTTTGTAACTAATAAACCCTTAATATCTGTTAAATCACGTAACATAAAAGAATCCTATCCTAACTACGCATAAATAATAACTAAACTGAACAGCTCTGTTTTACACTAAAATCGACTTATATCACATCAAGTTTTAGCTTATGAAACAAGATTTGACTGTCCAAACATACAGTGTTAACCTCCCGGTCAAATACCGGATAAGCTAGAGTGCCCACAAAGTGGAAAAAACTAAAGAATTCAATACTATAGCGTCGACTATTAGAAGTACACGTGAGAATCTGGGTTTGGGCCGTACAGAATTCGCTAACTTACTGGGAATGAATTCTTCAGGCGAAAGAACGGTTAGAGGGTGGGAAACAGGCGAGCACAAACCCACTAAAGGAAAAATAGAGGCTATTAACAACCTTGAGCAAAAACTAATCGATTTCCGTGCTAATGCCCCTTTCAAATACGATGATAGCACTCCAGCCGAATTCAAATTTATAGATCTATTTGCAGGTATTGGTGGTATCAGGCAACCATTTCAAGAGCTTGGAGGAGAATGTGTACTTACCTCTGAATGGGACAAGTTTGCACAGAGAACTTACACTGCAAATTATGGTGAAGTCCCTAATGGGGACATCATGGATATTAAGTCAGCTGACGTACCCGACCACGACGTATTATTAGCAGGCTTTCCATGCCAGTCATTTTCACAAGCAGGCTTGAAACAAGGCTTTGATGATACCCGTGGCACCATGTTTTTTGAGGTGCAACGCATTCTCGCCGAGAAACGTCCCAAAGCATTTCTATTAGAGAATGTTAAACAGCTACGTGGACATAACAAAGGTGAAACCCTTAGAACAATTCTTTCAATACTACGTGGCGAACACGAGCAGGAAATACCTTCTGACGTGCCCATGACAGATGAAGCCCGCAAAGCACTTTCACACAAGTTGAATTACCACACTGAATTCAAGGTACTTCGTGCAGGTGACTTTGGTGCACCACAAAACCGTGAACGTATTTTCATTATTGGCTTCGACAAAGATTATTATGGCCCAAAGGCCAACTTCGACGATATTTTTGTTTGGCCTACTCCGCCAAAAATAAAGACCAAGTTAGGAAAAATACTACAAACGCCAAAGCAACTAGCCAAACTGGATGATCGATATACGATTTCTGACAGACTTTGGGCTGGACATAAAAAACGTAAAGCAGAGCATATAAACAAAGGTAATGGTTTTGGTTATTCACTATTCAATCATAACAGTGAATACGTCAACACCATCAGCGCACGATACTACAAAGATGGTTCAGAAGTTCTTATTGATCAATCTGATATTGGCCGCAACCCTCGCCTACTAACGCCTAGGGAATGCGCTCGCTTACAGGGCTTTCCAGACAACTTTATTGTCGATGCAGTTTCACATGGACAAATTTATAAACAGTTTGGTAATTCAGTTTGCATAAATGTTATTAAAGCTGTTGCTGGGTCTATGAGAAATGCAATGATTGAGGCTGAAAAAATACGTAAACCAAAAATTAAAAAGAAGACCAAGAAAGCAATAACACACCAAGAAAAACTAGTAGGGATTGCTTAACCTCCTCTGTATAACTCAGGTCATTGAAGGCAATATAAATGCCTGTCTAGTCAAATTTAAAGCTTTGTTACATTATTTTGTAACAAAGCTTTAAATCCTGCTGTGTCACTCAATCAGCCTTTTATTCAGCCACTAGCGTCGATACAACCACATCCGTAACAGGCGTACTGCAACACGCCAGCACAACACCCGCCGCCTTATCCTCCTCACTTAAAGCGCTGGTGGACATTTGCACCACCTCACCCTCTTCTAGCATCACCTTACACGCACCACACACACCGGCACGGCAACTGCTTTTGATTTTAATACCATTGTTGGTTAAGTGCTCAAGTAAGGTATTTTGGTTGGTGGCTGGAATGCCTTTGTTATCTACGGTTATGCACACATCCTTGTATTCACCTACATCGGCTTTTACAACACCAAAGGCTTCTTGGTGGTATTGCAGCGGTGGCAATCCGTTGCCTATTAATAGGTTTTTAGCCGATTCCATAAACGCTTGTGGGCCACATACAAATACTTGGCGGTCGTTTAATTTAGGTATTACTTTTAAGTGCTGCTGATCAAAGCGCCCAGTTAGTCCTTGCCAGTTTTGGGCAGGTTTGGTTAAGACAATGTGCACTTGTAAGGTGGGGTGTTGCTTGGCTAGTTGTTCTAGCTGCGCGCGCTCCGGAATATCTTGTTCCTTGCTGCATTGATGGTAAAACACTACGTCTTGTAATTGATTGTTTTCGCTTAGGTAATTCACCATAGACAACATAGGTGTAATGCCGCTACCTGCCGACAGTAACAATAGTTTGTCTTGCTGTTCGTTTAAGTGAAAATCACCGCGCGGTTTTTGTGCGGTTAATTGTGTGCCCACTTCACAATGGTCGTGCAACCAGTTTGAACTTACCCCGTCTATTACACGCTTTACCGAAATTTCATATTGTTTACTGTTAAGGCTAAGACTGGGGCTACTCGACAAGGTATAACACCTAGACACCGAACTGCCATCAACCTGTAAACAAATGGGTAGGTACTGGCCGGGAATAAAGCTGGGTAATTCTTCACCACTTGCATTTTCAAAGGTAAAGGTTTCAAAGTCTTTTGATATTGCTTTGCGCGCCACACACGTTAACGCAAAATTAAGTGTACTGGTGTCGGCGTACTCTTGTTTAGGTTGTGTTTGTAATACTTCTACCACGTCGCCCACTTGTATTACGCCGTCGTTTAGGGGTTTTAGGTTTTGCCCAAAAAATACACCGCCCTTGGGTTTTGCCCTAAACTTGGCTAGGCTTGCCAACGGTTCGGCCAGTGCATGGAATTTACTTTGGCCAATTTCGGCGGTGGTTAAAATACAGCGCTCGCAGGCTTTAGTTACTTCAAAAATTACTTCGCCAATTTTTACGCGCTTCCAGCCGTCTTCTTCAAATTCATCCATGTTGTCTATCACTAGGTTGGGCCTAAATTGCTCCATGGTATTGATGCGTTGGCTTCGATTGTTCAGTGCATTAAGTGAGCCTTGTGAAATTAATAACGCAGGGTATTCATCTACAAATGCCACTTGCTGCTGCATCTTTGGGTGTATGCGGTTGGGCTGGTTGCCAGCAAACAATAAATATACGGGCTCGCCTATCACCTCACTAAACCATTCGCAGGCTTGGGGTGTGGTATGAAAGGCATTAAATTTGGCATCCCATACTTGCGTGGCTACTACCTCCATTGAAAAATCGTTCATGGCCAGTAATAAGGGTTCTTGCCCCGGGCAGGTTAACTGTAATCCTTCGGCTATTAACAGGGTTTTTACATTTAGCAGCTGTGGGTAAGTACGGGCCGTCACCATTGAGCCGTCGTGTTTAGCCACCATTAACCGGCGGTCTTGACTTAAACCCTGTTTGTTCACCCAACTGCGCGACACACTCATGCCACGGGTAGACTTAATGGGGTAAATATTTATTTCACTTAATATGGCGTGTTTCACGGCTGTCTCATAAATAAAAAGTCCACTGTTAAAAGTCACAAGCGCTAGGCCCATTTAATAGGTTCAGAGTACATTTTTAACCCCGTTAATCCTATACCTATCAAGATGAATTATTTTTATGCAATCATGAATAAATAATCATGAACAAGAATCATGCCTGAAGCTGATCGGTCCCAATGCCCTGTTAAGCAAATTCTCTGTTATGGTGGTTGATCAACTTACACTTCACTCTTACCTATTAAACGAGGGGCTAATGAAAAATTTAAATAATAAAGTGGCTGCCATCACAGGGGCCGGTTCCGGCATTGGCCAAGCACTGGCGATCAACTTGGCACAACAAGGCTGCCATTTGGCCTTGTCTGACATTAATGAGCCAGGCTTACTCATCACGCAGGATCTTATTAGGGCCGCCCTTAAAGGCGCCAATAAAGACCCTGCTAGCATTACCATCACCATCCAAACGCTAGATGTGGCCAACCAAGAGGCCGTGTATAGCTGGGCCCAGCAAGTGGTTACCGATCATGGCCGTGTAAACCTAATTTTTAACAATGCTGGGGTGGCGTTATCCGGCACAGTAGATTCGGTGTCGTTAGAGGATTATAAGTGGGTAATGGACATAAATTTTTGGGGTGTAATCTACGGCACTAAGGCCTTTTTACCCTTATTAGAGGCATCGGGTGAGGGGCACATTGTTAATATTTCAAGTGTGTTTGGTTTAACCTCACAACCCTTCATGAGCGCCTATAACGCCAGTAAGTTTGCGGTACGTGGTTTTACCGAATCGTTACGTCAAGACTTGGCCCTTACCAACTCTAAAGTTAGCACTACCTGTATTCACCCAGGCGGCATTAAAACCAATATTTGCCAAGCCTCACGTATAGATGACAGCGTTTTAAAAGTAACGGGCACTTCTGAGGAAGATTCCAGAAAAGAATTTGAAGAGATGTTTATCACCACCCCCCAAAAAGCCGCACAAACTATTTTAAAAGGCGTGAACAAAAACAAACGCCGAGTGCTTATTGGCCCAGATGCTAAGGTGTTGGATATTTTAGTGCGCTTGTTTCCTACGGGATACCAGTGGTTGTTTACGAAGGCGGTAAAGTGGCGCAGTAAAAGTGTGCAGAAAAAAGCGAGCAGTTCTGCCGCTTAAAAATTAATGGTTTCTGCTTTGAGGTGGTGGGTTGTAAATCGCCCACGGGTTCCTGCATGGATGCAGGTATTAGAGCAACCAATACTAGATTTAAAAGATCGCCCACGGGGTGGACTCGTACGAGGGCAGCCTCTATCTGATCAATTCGTACGAGGGCAGCCCCTGCCCGATCCCTTGAGATGCTTCGCCCACGGGGGTCTGCATGGATGCAGGTATTAGAGCAACCACCACAAGATTTAAAAGATCGCCCACGGGTTCCTGCATGGATGCAGGTATTAGAGCAACGCATAGCCACATGGACGTGGTGTATTAGGGCAACGCAGGAGCAGTTGTCGAGGAGCAATTGCCGAGTGGACTCGTACAAGGGATTAAAAATGAAAGCTACTGCATACCATTAAATAGCCGAACACTAAGGGAGGCAAATTGAAGTAAAAAAAACCTTATTTAAACTTTAAATTGTTCAACTAAGCCTGCCAGTTGATTCGATAACGTCATAAGATTTTGGCTGGCCGCTTCGGTTTTTTCCACGGCTTCCGTGGTCACTATGCAGCTATCGCTGATGCTTACCACATTACGATTAATTTCCTCGGCCACCCCAGATTGCTCTTCGGCTGAAGTGGCAATCTGTATGTTCAGATCGTTAATTTCTGCCACTTTATCATCGATAGTTTGCAAAGAATCTCCGGCTTTTTCTGCCTGCTGGGCAGCTAACTGAGCATCTTCATTTCCTTTCGCCATTAACGATGCCGCCTGCTGACTGCCACTTTGTAAATTTTGAATCATACTGTTAATTTCTTCTGTGGATTCATGCGTGCGTTGCGCCAGTGTACGTACTTCATCGGCCACCACTGCAAATCCACGGCCCGACTCACCGGCACGCGCCGCTTCAATGGCTGCATTTAAAGCCAGTAAGTTGGTTTGCTCAGAAATGCCTCGAATAACATCTAATACCGAGCCTATGGCATTTGAATCTTTTTCTACGCGTAAAATGACTTCATTGGCCCCTTTAATCATGCCCGATAATCCAAGCGTACTCTGCACCGAAGCATTCACTACCCGACGTCCGTCAATAACCGCCTCTTTGGCCCCTAAGGTGGAATTGGTAGCCTGCTGAGTATGTGTGGCCACCTCTTGAACGGTGGCCGCCATTTCATTGATAGCCGTAGCCACTTGATCGGTGGCAGATTGTTGAGATACCACGCCCCCTTTGGCCTGTTGCATTAACACGGCTAGATCTGAAATCGCTTTATCTAAATTTTTACAGGCGGTATTTACCTGCAATACAATTTTAGCAAACTGATCCATCATGCTATTAAAGGCTATGCCTGTGAGGCCAATTTCATCATGACTACGCACTTCAAAGCGGGCGGTAAGATCAGAATTTTCTTGAATTTTTTCCACGGTAGTACGTAATCGCTCAATGGGATTACAGACTT
>MAAA01014550.1_pt1 | contig 11482 bp, 12 predicted proteins | sample 1115971 | NCBI WGS metagenome assembly MAAA01 (sample SAMN04961123, study PRJNA320927) | seawater metagenome | isolation source: sample BD02T6 sea water enriched with oil for 6 days | place: USA:Gulf of Mexico | collected 2013-07-27 | reverse complement strand
TGCTGAAAAGTCTCGCTATCCGAATCATTTGAAGCATGCAAATTCATCATGTCGGCTGCGTTTATTAAAGGCAGGGGCTGCTTCACTAAATCTCGACTAACTACTTGTGTATCTAACTGCTCAGCTAACTTCTCTGTTAGGTAATGGCTGATGGAGCGTGAGTTAGAGTCTTGTAAACGAGCACTGCTATCTATTTTTAAAACTGACATGTTGTAATCCTGTTCTTTATTAATGGGCAAAGCCGTAACTCTGCCTCATGGAATTTATTTAGTTTTCTATTTAACTTTCTAATTAACAAACGTTATTTGGCTAGCTTGCTTTGCAAGACGGCATCCAAACTCAAACTACCAGCGCCACGCAATGCCAAGCCAAGGCTTGCTACAAATAAGGCCAATGCATATTCATAACCGTTATTGCTCATGAATAAACCGTTTTCAAAGTGCACAGTGAAGATGGCGACTAACATAGTCACGGCTAAAACTAATCCTGCTGGGCGTACTAACAGGCCCACTACTAAGGCCAGGCCACCAAAGAACTCAGCCGAGCCAGCCAGTGTGGCCATTAACAAACCCGGCTCAATGCCAATAGACGTCATCCAACCTGCGGTGCCTTCTAAGCCGTAACCGCCAAACCAAGCAAATAGTTTTTGTGCGCCGTGCACCATAAATACTATGCCTATTGCGAGTCGTACCGGTAGGGTATCTAGACCTGCGGTGGTGTTGGTTACTGTATTTACTATTGTTTTAACTGACGCATTCATGTGTTTCTCCAATTCTGTGTTTTAAATCTGTTTGATTGTGCTCTGTGAACAACTGCGTCCATATTAAAGCTTCACAGAATTTGAATAAGGGGCTATACCTGATTAGAATGATCTAAATATTAGAACAATTGAGTTAAGCAGAATGTCCCCCAACCCCATTAATATAGAGTCCCTACAGATTCTGGATGCCATAGACCGGCGTGGAAGCTTCGCAAAAGCTGCTGAAGAGCTGAACAAAGCCACCTCTGCCGTCTCCTACGGCGTGCAAAAGCTAGAGGAACAGCTAGGCATCACTATCTTTGAGCGTAAGGGGCGTCGCTCGGTACTGACCCCACCAGGGCGCCTCATCCTAGATGAGGGCCGCCTGATCTTAAGCGCCACCACCGCACTTGCCCAAAAAGCCAAGGAGCTGGCCACCGGCTGGGAACCCAAATTACGTATCGCGTTGGAGTCGGTATTTCATTACCCTCAATTTTTCTTGGTGTTAAACGATTTTATAAAGGCACACCCTAGCCTAGAAGTGGATATTTGCGAGACCGTACTCAGCGGTGGCTGGGAGGCGCTGGATCATGACAAGGTAGATTTAATTGTAGGCGCCCCAGGTCCAGTGCCTTTGCAAAAAGGCTACCGAGCCATGCCCATTGGGCAAGACAATTTAATACCGGTAATATCCGCCCAGCATCCCTTGCTTCACCTAACACGAGATGCGCAAACCCTAAAAGAGGCTTTACCGCAGCTGCGCCGCATCGTTACCCACGACACGGCCATCAGTGAGGTCAGTCGCAGCGCCGGCTTAACATTAGGCAAACAAGTGTTATATGTGCAAACTATGGAGCAAAAGGTAGAGGCCATATTGGCAGGGCTGGGCATAGGCCATGTGCCTAAGTACAGAATTGAAACCTTTTTGAAAAGCGGTCAGGCATTTGAATTACCACTGGACACCTACACCATTAAATCCGATGTTTTTCTTGCTTGGAAAATCAGTAATAAAGGAAAAGCGTTACACGCCCTAAGCCAGATGCTCAGTGCGCAAAAATGGGATTGATAGTGCGATATCTTGATCGTTAAAAAACAAAAACTGTTTGTATTTCACCACTAAGGGGGGGGCTGGTAGTGCCTTCTTGATCTTACACTAGATTCGCTTGGCACTGACTGTACGAAATATCTGCTGTTAATACCCAAAGTTAAAATGAAAAATGGCTTTGTATGTTAATACAAAACCATTTTGGGTAAATCATCGTAATTTCTTTCTAACTATGATTATCCTGACACCTATGATTTCAAGAAACATCATAAAAAAACGAGTTTTTTATTTTACTGAGCTATATTATTTCTGATAGTCAAACAACTGAAAAATTGGATTATAACGATTACCTAGCATGATATCTAAATCACCATCTTCATCAAAATCAGCGATTTGCGATGTGAAGTGTTCACGCCCATTAAGCCTTAAAAGTGAATCAGAAAATGTTGCATCGCCTTTATTCAACCAAATTCGACTTCCTCCTAACTGGTTAGTTTGAAGTACATCTAAATCTCCGTCGGCATCTAGATCAGCAACAGATACATCAATAGTCGCACCAGAAGGAAATTCAAATCCTGCTGTAAATTGCGCATGACCATCGTTAAGATAGACCATTGGGACTTGCCCTGAGTAATTAGCTACAACAATATCTAAATCACCGTCACCATCTAAATCACCCGCTGTCGCATGTTGCGTATGGGCACTTCCAATTTCTTGAGTAAGAGTGAAAACACCTGAACCATTGTTGATCAACAACTGGTCTGCTTTATTAGAGTAGTAGGAAGCAAATATATCCAAGTTTCCATCGTCATTAAAATCGGCTAATAGAATAGATGAAGCATTTACCTGACTTTCGTTAAAGGACTGCCCAGAGTTAGTGAATTGGCCATCCGTATTCACATAAATTTGAACACCCGTCGTCCTAACGTTTGCTATTAAATCCAGATCACCATCTAAATCAATATCACCTAACTCTAAATAGCGAACATCAGTTAGACCAATGACTTCAGAAGATTCATTAAAACTGCCATCTTCTTGTTGATAGTAAATCCACACTTTTTGATCGTTATAATATTCCGAAACAATCAGGTCTGGGCGTGTATCATTATTCAAATCAGCCACAGCTATATCTCTAGTACCAGATAAAACATCAATCGTATTGCCATATTCAAAATGTCCATCTACATTGTAAAAAATAGTAGGAGCTCCGTTTACACCCGCCATAACGATGTCTAAGTCATTGTCCTGATCGATATCAACTTTACGAGAAGAAAAGGCCCAACCATTTTCGAATGAGGCTCGCAGATCATATTTCATTTCTGATGTGGCCATTCTAATCTCACTATCACCATAACGAGTGCTGTCTTCACTCTTAACGACCACCGCTACGTAATCGACTTTATTGAAATCACTTGTTAGCGTAAAGGTTGTACCTGTGATTTCCGGCTGAAGTGAACCATTTAAATACCACTGGTAATTAGGGTTATTTATTTCCTCATTTACTGTAGCGGTAAAAGTCGTAGACTCCCCTAGGCGAAGACTTAAATCATCAGAACCTAGTGATACAGGAAGTGACTGATTCATATCTTCAATAAATGAAAGAGCTAAATTACCAACAGGTTCAGTGACTTGATCAAACCAATGACCGCCGCTACTAGTAAGGCCCTGTAAAATGCGTACTGTTTCGGTGTATCCAGTCAACAACTCTTCGCCATCATATAGACGTACAAGCAGTGTGTAGTAACCAGGGCCTTGTTCAGAACTATAACTCGCAGCTGCTAACGTATCGTCCATATCTAGAGGTAATACAATTGTCTGATTGGCACTATTGACCAACTCAGCAACAATAACTGGGTTGCTAATGTAATCTTTGTTCCAAGAAAAACGTAAGCTTAACGTTCCATTTCCTGTTAAAGGCTTCACTACAATTTCAGCCGATGATGTTACTCCACGCTGAACAGTAACGGTCGTTTCTCCACTGCCTAAAATTTCATCATTGTTAAAAATATCTTTAGCCGTCACTTGAATTGTCCACTCACCAGATGCGATATCCGAGATGGTCACTTCATCCAAGTTTTTATCAACACCTAACTTCTCAAATGTTTTTTCATCTGGACCAAACCCAAAAATGTCGTAATAACGAACTTCAGTCCAATTTGGAGAAATCATTCTAGACTGAATGCCACCTCCTAAGCTTAATGTTATAGAACCCGTGTCATAAGTTTTAGCGGTGGTTTTATCAGAATCAGCAGAAGAGCCACCACCACATGCAATTAACATGGATACTAAAAGAAGTATCCATAAGTTATTTATAGATTTCACATTTAATCCTTAATAAAATCAGAAAAGTCACTCTGTATAAATGAGATCACTTAAACAAAGTATTGAATGGCATCCCGCCATCTGACCGTGCGCAAGGCTAACAAACTAAGGTTGCAAGAACCAATTGATCAACACAAAATTGGTGACTAGGGTTAAAAGATTACAGTTAAATCAGATATGTCGTACACTCAGATAAAAATACCAATACTTAAGTATGTGACACTAATTAGAGAAACTAATTGGCCTATAACATTCAATGACATTCAACTAAAACTATTGCGGTCCCTTGAACGAAAAATGAGCGACAATCTTATTTTAGGGGTGTTTGAGGCATCGTCACTTAGATGTGGCTTATTAGTAACTATTCCTTGCCTGGGAAATCAGAAACAAGGCCCTGAATACTCTGAGCCAGATGCTCAGTGCGCAAAAGTGGACTAATTAACATTAAGCTATTATAAAAATAATTAGCGCACGGTTTTAAAACTTAAATATCCAATAGCCTAAATAGCAAGAAACGGGTCGTTTACACACGCCACTCAGCCAATAATGCCTGTCTCTTTAATACGCAGGTAATCCCATGCACACAAATATAGAACCCTCCATCCTGTATTTTGGCACTCCGGTCATTTTAATCAGTACCTTAAACGAAGATGGCAGTACGAATATCGCCCCTATTTCGTCAGTGTGGTGGTTAGGGTGGAGCTGCATGATTGGTTTAGATGCCACTTCTAAATCCACTGAAAATTTAAAGCGCAATGGAGAATGCATCTTAAACCTTGCCTCAGGGGATTTGGCCGACAAAGTAAACAAGCTTGCTTTGTTAACAGGTAGTGAAGCTATTCCTTTGCATAAAAAAATATTGGGTTACAAATACTCAAACAATAAATTCGCCCACGCAGAATTTACGCCTCAAGGTAAAGGTAGTGGAAAGTTAAGCGCCATTACAGAATGCCCTGTTCACTTACACGCGCGTGTTAACAAGATTTCAGAATTTGGCCAGGGGGATGAACGCATGGCGGTGCCCGCCTATTCAATAGAGTTAAAAATTGAAACGGTGAGCGCACTGCCCAGTGTATTGATGGAAGGATCTAACAATAAAATAGACCCCAACAAATGGAACCCACTTATTATGAGTTTCCGTGAATTATTCAGTTTATCGGCGCAACTGAGTGAATCCAGATTAGCCAGAAAACCAGAGGCCTTGTATGCCCCATGGAAACAAAAGGGCATTAAGCGTTTATTAGGGAAATGGCTATTAACACGCTCTAACAAAAAATACGGCCATTAGGCTATTCTATCGCATATCAGGTTTTGTTTTGTGCGCTTAGGCAAAAGGCAAAAACTGACCCTAGGGCCATGCTAGTGTCTTTTTAGTGTTCTCTTTTTAGTGTTCTCTTTTTAGTGTTCTCTTTTTAGTGTTCAGAGCCTCTTGAAATTCAGGGTCCACTAGTCAAAGGAGTTAATCTCATCCGTGGTTAAATAACGCCATTGGCCCAGTTCAACATCCAAAGAGACTTGGCCAATTTTTTCTCGATGCAAGCTTTTAACACGATTACCTACAGCTCGAAACATACGCTTAACTTGACGAAATTTACCTTGCGTAATCGTCAACAGTACTTCGTGAGTACCTAGGGGCATTACTTTTGCAGGCAGTGTTGGTTCATCTATGCCTATCAACATAACCCCCTTTTCAAGCTTTAGGATAGCTTCGTCAGTAAGCTCATCACGTAAAGTAACTCGGTAAACTTTTTCACACTGAGCGCTGGGCATTATTATTTTTGAGGTCCAACTCCCGTCATCGGTAATGAGCACTAAACCCGTTGTATCGGCATCTAAACGCCCGACAATATGCAACTCTGATTTTTTAATCACATCAATATAGTTAAGAATTGAAGGGTAATTTTCGTCAATATTCGAACACAAGGTATTCGCAGGTTTATGGACTAAAATGTAGCGAAACGGTCGAAGTTTCAGTGAGATACCTTCCAGTGTTACACGACTATCGCCATATACCTGAACCGCACCATTGGTAAAGACTTTGTTGTCCATTTTTACCTGTCGGCGCTGTAGCACCTCAATCGCTTCAGCTCTATTTAGCTCAGTACTTTTACAAATATATTTATCAAGTCGCATTCTAAAATTCACACCCAAAAGAAAATTAGTGGGGCCTCACTCTATTTGAAATAACCGCTTACCCAAACCACAGTATAACTTTACCGCGCCCATACTACTAAGGTTTCAAGGGGGCTGAGTACTTGATCATGAAGCACCCGCCCCTAAAGCTGGACATCCATAATAGTGATACTGTTTGTCGGCGCAACTGAATCAATCCCGGTTGGCCAGAAAACCAGAGGTTTTGTATGCCCCATGGAAACAAAAGGGCATTAGGTACAGTTTACACAAAGACCTTTGTCTTTAGGGTAGGCAACTTCAGAAACATGGCTTTCACACTTAAAAGGCATCTCTTTTAGACGTAATGAATGGGTGCTCTTCCTGATAACAAACTAGTTAGCAGAGGTGTATGAGTGAAGGCTTAGTACTGTGTTATTCAGACTTGCCTTCACATCCAGTAAATGCGACTTTTATACGTTTTTATTTTTTGTATTACAGTTTGTCCAAAGTATTAAGCTTAAACCAATTAAAGGTATATTTGTTGTAATTGGATTAAATGCCTCAAATAACAAGTGAGGAGTTAATACACCCACTGCAATTATAAGAAATAATAATCCGGCTATGCTTGAGCCAACAACCAATTTATGTTTATAGAACTGCCAAAAAACTAAGCCAAATATAATTTCACAGGTACCTGCAAATTTTATTAAAAGCACAGTAATACCTTCAGAAAGGCCAAGTCTACTGGTCATTTCATATTCTAGCGGCGCAATATAAATTATTTTAGGTACTAAACCGTGAAATACCCACGATAGAGCTACAATAATTCTTGATATAAATACTGCGTTCATTTTCATACCCTTTTATCTATAACACCAACATTAGCAGCGAAACTGAGAAAAACCCCGCCCAAGGACACGAGGGTTCTTCGGGAAAACCTACATATTTTTGTGTAAAGGCAATCGAAACGAAAGGAAATGCTCTTCTTCTTCGCTTATTTCGTAATTAAGAGATTTATATAAATGAACAGCCCTTAGATTATGTTTAAAACTAGATAGAGTGATATCTCGTTTTTCTGCTCGTGCTAGTTCATGAATAGCTTTCATTATTTGTTTTCCATAGCCCTTCCCTTGGTATGGTTCAGAAACAATAATTAAATGTAAATGTAGTGATTGATCATAAGGTTTAAAGCACACATAACCAATTTTTCTACCTTTATCATAAACCCACTTAAACCATGTAGCCTTATAGTCTTTTCGCATTCTTTGCTTTTGAAATTCATCCTCCCAGCCAAAAACGTCATCCACAAACGGAAATAGCCCAGTTTTGGTCATATCGAATACTTCATTCGAATATGGATTTTCCATGCTGCTAAAACGGATACTCATAATGCCTCATAACGCTAAAACATTGGATTGTGTGGAGTGCCGGGTTTTTTACGCGCTTTTCAAAAAAATGAAAGCGCGCACAAGCCCGAAGCCTTTACTTAGTACGTTTTATTCTCCAGCCCCGCCATCAGAACCCGAGGTTGCATCTGAAACGTTAAAACTATTGTCGCCTGCGAAGCAAGTATCAGCGACGTCTTGATGTAAAGATGCATAGTCACCGGAACATACTTCATTAAAATCTTCTTCATTGCAAAAAGTTGCATAGGCATAATCAATGTAATCTGGGTTGCAACCAGTAGATTCCATGGCAACACCCACTTGTCCAGGAGTATACGCTAGCGTATCCATACCCGCTTGTGAGGAACGTAGGCATGCGCTTCGCAATTTTTTTAATTGCTCGGCTTTTACCCATCCTCATTAGTATTCCCATACTGAATTCCTTATCTATTTAACATCTTAATATAGGCCACGCTCGCTCTTCTATTCTTTATATCCGCGAGGCGCTTCTACCATCTTATTTATAAAAAATTTAAGCGATAGATAAAAACGCTGCCTATATACCCGTAGATTTGTCCGCTATAACGGTTACGTTTTTACTACAATTTATTTTCAATACTTCCAATGAATTCTGAAAATCTATTTTTGTAGCTTCCATTTAATTTTTTAAGTACTACTCCATTTTTAATAACCACAACCACGGGTACTCCAATATAAACATCAAGATAATTTAACATGGCATCAGGCTCGTTTGTAACATCTACTCGAAAGCACTCAACTTTACCTTCAATTTTAGAGAAAGCGTCACTAAACACCGATGAATTATAATCTTCCCTAGCCGACACATCCCAATTGGCAGTAACGAATAAAATAGCTTGATCTTGATTTTTATCGCTATTTTCAAATATCGACTTTAAACCTTGAAAACTATTGATACCTTTGCATGCTTGGTCGGCACGACTATTATCTGCTAATTGTTGTTTGGCCTTCTGGGCCGTTCTATCGCGTTGTTTCTGCTTAAAACAATGATTCACAAATGAAGATTCATTTCCTTGCGCTACAGAGATCCCCCCTTCAATACAAGGGGTGATTGTATTGCCTAAAAAAACCGGCAGTTCAGAATTTGCTAGATAATCCTTACGTTCAATTCGAACGGCGAATTTTTTAAGATCAGATTTATAACTATTCAAACACGAGTCGACAAAAGGTTTAACTTTAGCCTCGCATTGACTGTTAAAATTAATGGCAGGCCCGTTTATGCAACTTAAGCGGCCAGTAAATACCCTTAAACGTATTTATGAATTTCCCATAATTTTCATCTGATATACTTTCAGCCATCACTGTATTTATAAAAGTAAGCCCCATAACAAGCACAACTGCGATTAATGACGTGCTTTTTCTCTGTGTTATCATCAAAATAATTCCAAGTAAATTTTGGATATTGGTAACATTAGTGCGGGCTACATTGTTACCTATGGTGCCCCCCACGTTAAATAGGTACTTTATTAACGCATAAGCGCTAAAATTCAGCAGAGCTAACATAGCCAATTACTGAGCACATAGCGATTCAAACTTGAAAATCAGACAGTCATACTTAGTAATAATATTCGTAAATGTGTAACACGTTACAAATCAAGCCTAAATATTTAGGGACTTATGCTGATCAACATTAAGGGACGTTTGTACTTCACCCCTTTACGCCAAATTGTAAGATTAAATACCTGTCCTTAATAAAACGATGGTTAATGTATTAACTTAATAATATGGTTAAGTCATTAAATTTTCACACTTCTGGGAGCTAACATGAAACAACAAAAATTAAAAAATGTAATAGCCGACATCGATCAACCCCCAATAACAACTCATAAGCGCTGGCATGGCCTCGCACAAAGCATTGAGCAAGAACATGACTTTCAAGCCTTAAGAGTTGAGGGTAAATTACCTAACGATATTAACGGTACTTTTTATCAAAATGGCCCAGGTTTATTTGAACGAGATGAAGATAGATACACACACGTTTTTGATTGCGATGGCTTGATGCGCGCCGTTAAAATACAAGACGGAGGCGCCACGGGGGCGGCAAAAATAGTTCAGTCAGAAGGCCTACTGGCTGAAAGGCAAGCGGGCAAGACACTTATGTCCGGCATTGAAACCACCTGTTATGGCTTGAAACCCAGCTTTAATCGATTAAAAGCCCTAGCCACGGGGAAAATAGACACTAAAAATAATGCTAATACCAGCTTAGTGATTTGGCAGGATCGCCTACTAGCGCTTTATGAAGCATCGCCCATAACGGAGTTAAATCCACAGACGTTAGAAATTATTGGCGAAACCACATTAGGCGGGGTTATAAAAGGATCTTTTACCGCGCACCCACATTGGGTAAGCGAACGAAAAACCAGCTTTGGTTTTGGCGTTGACCTAGAAGGCCTTAAAACCGTACTTAATATTTACGAATTGCCTTCATCTGGTCCATGTAAAGTACTCACACAAGTGGCCCTTAAGTGGCGTCCCGTTGGTTATGTACATGACTTTATTGCAACGCCTAACTATTTAGTGTTTTTTATTCCCCCTATTCACTTGCCCGCCAGTAAGCTTTACAACGTGGTAAAAGGCGATGGTAATTTCACCCATATTGAATGGCGTGACTCGCTTGGATCTGAAGTGATTATTATCCCCATCGATAATCCAAAAAACGTGACACGATTTAAATGCCAGCCGTTCATCGGCATTCACTTCGCCAATGCTTTTGAGGAGAATGGTAAAATTATCACCGACTTTACCTATAGCCAGGACACAGTACTGTATAAAAGCATTGGACCCACCCCTACCTTACCGTCTCAACAGTCAGTTAAAATTAAGTATTTAAATAGAAAACCACACAGCAGCGTACTGAAGCGGGCCACAATAGATGTACAAAATTCAACCATAGGATTTAACACACTGTGGAATAACTTTTGTGAATTCCCAAAAATTAACCCCGGTCTTCAAGGCAGTAATTACCAGTTTATATACATGCTTCAGCAATCTGATAGCTGCGCTGAAACCACGCCTTTTTTTAGTGATATTGTAAAGTTAAATACCAAAACAGGTGATACTGAAGTATTAGAGCTTGGCAGTGAACTATACCCGGCAGAACCCCTTTTCATTCGCAAACAAGATGCGCTAAAAGAGGACGAAGGCTATTTGTTGTGTATGGTTTATGATGGCAATATAAACAAAAATCATATTATTATTATTGATGCTCAAGACATAATGTCAGGCCCCATAGCAAAAATTCATTTTGAACAAGCGATGCCCTTTGGCTTTCACTGCTTTTGGCATCCAGCTAAATAGTTACTTAACTAATGGGTCTATCATTTGCCCCTCACATAGTGAGAGGGCTTGCTATCAACAGCCCTGGCCAACTAATCCCTCTAATTTAGAATTTTCCATTTCTAACAATGTCTTGATTATTGGATTATCGATGCTTTACGTATTTCTAGCGTTAAAGTCCATTATTCATGCAAGCTAGAGCTTAATGCCGTGCTATTCAGACTTGCCCCGAGTCATTATTTAAATTCATCCGGAAAATATATGATCGTTGTGTCTTCCGGAAAATCAAGTATAGATCTATTACCATTTGTATTTATTTACTGATTTTATATACTTCAATAAGCAGCCTAACAACGGGGCTGTGAGGTTCTTATGTAAAAATGGAGTTGTTTACCATTCATTTTTTAATATTTTTATGTATTAATAATCTGGTAGATTACCGACGTTAAAATAAAGGAACGTGTGTGTATAAATTTTTCCCTGTATTATTCCTATTATCAACAGCATTTTCAGGCTGTACCCCCCCTCCTGAGACACTAACTCCGAAAACGCCTCTCTCCAATC
>MAAA01014356.1_pt1 | contig 11561 bp, 9 predicted proteins | sample 1115971 | NCBI WGS metagenome assembly MAAA01 (sample SAMN04961123, study PRJNA320927) | seawater metagenome | isolation source: sample BD02T6 sea water enriched with oil for 6 days | place: USA:Gulf of Mexico | collected 2013-07-27 | reverse complement strand
GAATGGTACCTGGCTAACGAGAGCTGGTGGCAGCGTGTACTAGACGGCTCTTACCAAGGCGAGCGTCTTGGTACATTAAACAAATAAATAACGTATATAAATAGGAAGGCTAATGAAAGGCATCATTCTCGCAGGTGGCTCCGGCACCCGTTTACACCCTGTTACCCTGGCCGTAAGTAAGCAGCTTTTGCCTGTATACGACAAACCTATGATTTACTATCCGCTAACCACCCTAATGTTGGCGGGCATTAAAGATATTCTAATTATATCTACCCCTGAGGACACACCGCGTTTTGAGCAGCTATTGGGTGACGGTAAAAAATGGGGCATTAACTTGCAGTATGCAGTGCAACCATCCCCAGATGGTTTGGCGCAAGCTTTTTTAATTGGTGAAGAATTTATCGCAGGGGATAGTTGTGCCTTAGTACTGGGTGATAATTTATTTTTTGGGCAGGGTCTTGGTCAGTCATTAGAGCGCGCAGCAAAACAAACGCAGGGTGCGACGGTATTTGCCTACCCGGTAAAAGACCCTGAGCGCTTTGGTGTGGTGGCCTTTGATGAAAGCGGTAAAGCACAAAGCATAGAGGAGAAGCCCACTGAGCCTAAATCACGCTACGCGGTAACAGGCCTGTATTTTTACGATAATAAAGTAGTCGAGATGGCCAAAGAGGTTAAGCCATCACACCGTGGCGAATTGGAAATTACCGATTTGAACCGTATGTACCTAGAGGCGGGTGAGTTAAATGTTGAGATGATGGGGCGTGGCGCTGCTTGGTTAGATACAGGTACACATGATTCATTATTAGAGGCCGCGCAGTTTGTACAGACTATTGAGCATCGCCAGGGTTTGAAGATAGCTTGTCCAGAGGAAGTGTCTTGGCGACAGGGTTGGATTGATGAAACACAGTTAAGGGAATTAGCGAAGCCTTTGGTTAAAGGTGGGTATGGTGAGTATTTGTTGGAAATATTGGACTATTAACCAGTAATTGCTAGCGCATAACACAAGGTAATAGAGCGAATTACTTTGTTAAAACCCGGTATAACACATGAACTTGCTTAATGTAGCTATAAGCTTTAGTAATATCAAAAAACATGCCTGAACGAGTTGTTCACATTGATATGATTTAACTAAAGTCCAGGGAAAGATTACGAAATCGCCTTATTCTAAAGGGCTGTAGATATTTCTACTCTTGCTCTATTTTAACGGTTTCACTCAAATATATCTGCAACTCTGTCAGCATAAGTGTTTGGTCATGCCATCAGCGAGCATTGGTCAATAGAAGTAAAACTTCACTGAAAATTAGCTACGCCATATAGCTTTGAACTTGCTAAATGCTGATAAAAAAATTTATTTTGGCATCCAAAGAAAGCAGAAATGAGCGAAGTGAAAGTTCTTACTGGGCGTGGGGCTTCGTAATTTTTCCATGGCTATTTATCTATAGAAGGAACAAGTTATTATCAATAATATGTCAATAAATTTGAAGTCTAATATATTTTATTTATTTTTGCTTCAGTGCGCTCAGTATATTCTTCCACTTTTAACATTCCCTTATCTTGTGAGAGTCTTAGGTGTTGATGGTTTTGGGGCATTGGCATTTTGTGCTGCGACAATGGCATATCCTATTTTGGTGATGGAATTTGGTTTTGGCTTAACAGGCACGGCTAACGTGTCAAAGCTAAGATCAGATCCGTTAAAATTGAACGAATTTTTTTGGGCGGTATTTTTTTCAAAGATATTATTAGGTGGTGGCGCGCTACTAATTTTGATACTGACTACTAGTTTAATTAGTATGTATGATGACCTTGCTCTAGTTTTAATTGCACTAATACCAATGCTGATTGGAAATCTTTTGTTCCCTATATGGTTTTTCCAGGGGATTGAAAAAATGCGCTATGTTACTATTTGTAGTATTTTGGGGCGGGTGCTGACTATCCCTTTTGTTTTTGTTTTCGTTAATTCCCCTGGTGATATATGGATTGCAGCTCTACTCCAAAGCTCTGCCTTTTTATTAAGCGGGCTCATTGCATTAATTATTCTTAAGAAGGATAAATTAGTTGGTAGAGTTGAATACGACAGAAAGGCCATTATGACTTGCATGAAAGACGGGTGGCATGTATTTCTAAGTACTGCAAGCGTAAATTTATATACTTCCAGCACACCTATAATCCTCGGCTTTATTGCTGGGACTTCAGCAGTGGCTTATTTCAAGGTCGCTGAAACCATTGTGAATGCATTTAAAGGGCTAATGCGGCCTGTCTTTCAATCAGTATTCCCAAGGTTGGCCTACTCATTTACCGTGGATGTTCGGGAAAGTATGTTTTTTTTACGGAAGCTGTTAAAGATAACCTGTGCGGTTTCATTTTTGTTTACTGTAGTTGCAATTGGATTATCTGAGCAACTGGTTGGAGTATTGGCAGGAGAGGACTATGGAAACTCAGTTAATATATTAATTATATTATCTCTGACGATTCTAATTAGTAGCATTAATAATATAATTGGAGTGCAAACTTTATTGCCTTTGGGCTATAAAAAACAATTTAGTGAAGTGCTGCTGTTTAGCGGGCTTGTAAGTTTTTTATTGAGTTTTACCCTCTCATATTTATATGAGGGCGTTGGTGCCGCTTTAGCGATTGTATTGACAGAGTTAGTTGTATTTTCTTGCTTATTGGTAATATGCGGTAAAAATGGCGTAAGGTACTTCAGATTCAACTAACAAGTGCGACTCAACATAGACTGGAGGGTAGGAGGTCATCTGGTATATTTACCAGTTCCTCTCTTCCTGCACGATTTGAGTCACTATGAGGAAATACAACCAGATAACCATTCACGAACGATACCAGATACAAGCAAGTTTGAAAGCCGGTTTCATGGAGCCTCAAATTGCAAACGAATTGGAGCGCAGTAAAAGCACAATTTATCGAGTGACAAAACGTAACAACGGACAGCGTGGCTACCGCCCTAATCAAGCCGATGAAACGGTATTAGCGAGGCGGCTATCTTTATAAGCGCCTGCGGTGGTGGATTACAAGTTGCGGGTGGGTGATTGGTAAATTGATACGGTCATAGGCAAGGGACATCAAGGGGCGATTGTAACGATCGTTGAACGCAAAACTTTATTCACGGTGGCCGCGCTAGTCGATAGCAAGCAGGCTGATGTGGCCACCGCAGCGACCATTAAACTTTTAGCACAGTTAACGGGCCGAGTGCATACGAGCACAGCCGACAACGGCAAAGAGTATGCCTGGCATGAAAAGATCGCCAAAGAACTAAGTGCCAAGGTCTATTTTACTCATCCGTATAGCTCTTGGGAGCGAGGTTTAAATGAAAATACCAACGGTTTGTTACGCCAGTGTTTTCCCAGAGGTACAGATTTTAGATTGCTCACTCAAAAAGATATAGATGAGGCTGTTTACCGAATTAATAATCGGCTACTAAAAACATTAGGGTTTAAAACGGCAGCCGAAATGATGGGGCGTTCATTATCAAGAATGGCTGCATAAGAACTGTCGCACTTCGAAGTTGGATCTGCGTACTTTAAAAATGAATAAGCGGTTAAATATGAAAATGATCTCGGTAGCAATGGCTACTTATAATGGCTCTAAGTATTTGGAAGAGCAGGTGTCTTCTATCCTAAGTCAAACATATAGTAATTTTGAGCTGGTGATTGTTGATGATTTTTCCACGGATGATACAAGTAGGTATCTAGAGTCTATCGAAAAAGAAAGTAGGGTTAGAGTTATATATAATAAAGAAAATCTTGGTTGCGTGAAGAGCTTTGAGAAAGCGATTAATAATTGCCAGGGTGAATATGTTCTCTTAAGTGATCAAGATGATGTATGGGAGGAGAATAAAATCGAAGAGTTGCTAGGTGCTATAGGTGAATACTCACTTATATATAGCGATTGTGAGGTTATTAATAAGTATGGTGATGCTCAAGGCTACAGTTTCAAAAAAATAAATTCAATGAACGGAATGGACTCAAAAACATCTGGTTTTCAATCTATATCTATTTTTAATTCATTTGTACTAGGTTGCTCGATGATGTTTGCAGCCTCATTAAAGAAAGAGATATTGCCAATACCTCAAGACCGTTTTAATCATGATAAATGGATAGTTAATATTGCTGCCCATAAAGGAGGTGTAAAGTATTTAGATCAAAAGCTATTTAAATACAGGGTTCATGGTGAGAACTTATCCATGAAAGTTAATGACGTAAGTTTGTTATCAAAAATAATAAAGAAATTTGTAAGCCGAGGCCCTGAGCATCATTATTCTTATGATAAACTATCTGAAATAATACAGCGTACGGGGACGAGAAGCACATCAATTGAGAAGCTTCTATTTGATATTAAGAGACTTGAGGGTGGTAGTCGGCTATTAAGATTTTGGTTTGCCTTTAAGTATAAGGATTACATGTGGCCTAAGCCTTATAGGGGATTGAGCCCGCGGTTGTTTTTTTCGTTTATATATAGGTGATAAAAGAAAATGATTGATCTATATATATATATAAAGAAAAGCGCGCAAAAAGAATAATTGAATAATTGGGTATGAAATAAAATCATGAAAATATCTGATTTTTTAATTATGACCGTTACTTATGGCGATAGATTTGGTGAACTATCATCTGGACCTTTAGCCGTTGCTGAATCTCTTGGTTGTAAAATAGTGGTTGTCTGCAATGGGATTAGTGATAACTATCGTCATAAGTTAAATGAATATATAAAAACTACATCTGTAGATGTTAAGTTTATTTTCAATGACGTTAATTTAGGGTCTTCCGGTGGTTTCTATGCTGGCATTGAGTACTGCTCGTATCTGTCTTTTGGTTGGGTTTTGATCTTGGATGACGACAACCTGGTGTGTTCGGAAAGTATTAGGGATATTGATGAAAGCAAGCTCGGTGTTGCTAGTTTTATGAGCCGAAAAGGGCGAAGGTATATGGAGGTAGCAATTGATGGTTGTGATCCTACTCCGTATTTATCGGAAAATGGGGCGTTTCTTGGCTTAAGTGTTTTACAGCAGATAAAAAAACGATTTCAAACAAAAAATAAAAAATTAATATTGGAAAAATACAATTTTCCATGGTCCCCATATGGTGGACTATTATTAAGAATTGAGGCTTTGACTTCAGGGATAAGGCCTAATAAAGATTATTTTCTATATTGTGATGATACGGAATACACGAATAAACTCTCAAAGATGTTTGGGTTATATTTAATTCCTGGCTGCAAAATTGAAGATTTATCTGATTCTTGGAATGTATCTGGTAATAAAAACGTAATAGATCGGTTACTGCAGGAAAAGGAGGGTTGGAGGGTGTATTACAGTGTTAGAAATCAATGTAACTTTGACCTTTCGAGGGCAAACTCTACGGTTTTCTTTATCTTTAATGGATTGATTTTTGTATCAATATTATCTTTATTTTCATTGTTCAATTTTGTCAAGAAAAAAGACGTACATTATATTTCGCGATATAAATTGATTGTTGGCGCTGTATGGCAGGGGCTTAGAGGTCATTTAGGAAATAAAGGAATTAATTGGTGAAAAAAGTACGTTTATATGTTTTTGGTTATAGGGACCAAAGTTTTTGGTGTGAGTATGGGCCAATTGTTCGCGATCTAATGATGGTTAGTGCGTTATGTGAATCAGAGGTGGTTGACTCAGTTACGTTTTATAACCGACCTGTAAGTTTTCCTGAGCTATTATTGCTACGCAAAAAATTTAGTTACCCACCAGTAGGGTCGAACAAAATTAATTTTATTTCAAAGATTTCAAAAGATATATTTGGGCCTTTAAAGAGAAGGTTGTGGGTGAAGGGAGCGTATAAGGATAACTACCAACAGTCTCCAGGTTTTTCTAGTGAATATATAAATGTTGTGTTGGATTTTTTACCAATAGGTGACCTTCCTGGCTGGGTGAGCGGTGCTGATTTATATTGGTATGATCTTATTGATAACTTTAAAAAGCATAACCGTTATACCGCCGCTGAAAAAAAACATGTGAGTCAAAAATATCAAAATATTAGTGAGTATTCCGGTAATAAACTTATTACAGGGGTAAGTGCTAGTGCTTTAGATGAATTTACTAACGCACATGTATTGGAAAATGCGATATTGAATTTGCCTAAAGTTATAAAAGCAGAACAATCTAAGATGTTTGATTTTGGCTTTATGGGATTTATATCAAATAAATTTGACATCAATGCAGTTAAAAAAATCTGCAAACTTGGTTATAGTGTCGCAATATATGGTGATATATATGATAAAGATACAGAAAAAGAATTACTGAGTGTTTCGGGGGTTAAGTTATTTGGTAAGTTTAGAGATACGGATGTGGATGCATTGCTTTCAACCTTCAATGTTGGCCTTATTCCGTATAAGAATGAATTGCTTCATGATGAATCCCCTTTAAAACTGTATCAATATTTAAGCGCTTCCAAGTTAGTTTTATCTTCTTTTGATTTCGATTTCAAGCATGATATGTTTTATGTTTATGGTGCGGATGATTTTGAAACGAAAGTGAATTCAATTGTATTGGATTTAAATAAAAATAAAGTATTGAACGAAAATGAAGCATATCAATTTACATGGAAATTTAGAATTCAGTCGATTCTAAAATTCTTTGAGAATGCTAAATAATGCGTATAACTACAATTATGTATTTACCTTTGTTTATTCTGATATTCTTTGGAGGGGTATTGCAGGTTACAGGTGTTTTGTCTCCAACGTTAACTGATATAGTTGTATTGGTGAATATTGTTGTGGCGCTGTATTTTTGTATCTCTAAATCAATAATTGAAATCACCTACTTTAAAAAAATATTTTTCATTTATATAGCAGCAGTCCTCTATCTTTGTATCTTTACGATATATGCATTGACTGAGTTATTGGTATACATCTATTATCTTTCAGCATTTTTCTTATCTATATCGTATGGTTATTTATTAAGTCAAACTGTAAAGGTAGACTTATATAAATTTACTATCTACTTTTTGATTTTTGAAGTGATAATTACAACGATTCAAGCGTTATTCCCGGATACAATTTCATCGTTATCTTTATATCCTATAGCACCTATAGATGCTGTTATTGGTTCGTTTTATGTTGGTAGTGATACTGGATTGTGTCTTTTTGTTATTGGGTTGAATGTATTAAGTATTTATAAAGGTGTAGCAGTAAATAAATTACTAATTATATTTTCTTTAAGTTTTATAGTCCTATTAAATGCAAACTCTAAAGCGTTTTATATGTTGTTTTTTCTCTTGCCACTAATTTATATGGTGAGAAATGTAAATATAAAAACAGCTTCTATTTTGTTGGCTGTAACCGTCCCTGTATTGTTGCCATATGTAATTAATATTCCTTATGTATCTGAATTTTATTGGGGGGTAATTGATAGCTATGACAGAATTGATTCTAGGGATAGTGCGCATAGATTTATCATTATTGCATTTGTGCAGTTTTTAGACTTTTCATTTTTTGGTGATGGGTTGCTCACATATTACAATCCAATAAATAAGGAGTGGCTATTTAATGCAGGTTTTAATACCTATCTAACAATTTTAGTCGATATAGGTATTGCTGGAATACTGTGGCTTGCTATTTTTTTAACTCTGTTTACCTATACTGTCACAAAGAAAATGCCTGGTTTAGGAGGGTATTGGGTTATATGCCTTATTGTATATTTATTCGTTGGTTTTATTTTTTCTAATGTATTGACGACATTTATTTTTTCATATGTATATTTTAAGTTAATAGAGTCACGTAATAGTAATGAATTAGTTGATAATTCAGTGTGTAGAAAATAAAACATTATTTAGGGTTGCTTTTTATATGAAGAAAGAACTGATCGTTTTAGGTATTAGAGGTGTTCCTGCAGGCCATGGTGGCTTTGAAACGTTTGCTGAATATCTTTGTCCTTATTTAATAAATAAAGGTTGGGAAGTAACCGTTTATTGCCAAGAAGACGGTTCTGGCCCCATTTATACTTCACAATGGATGGGTGTAAATAGAATTCATATCCCAGTAAAAAATGAAGGCCCCTTAGGAACCATTGTTTTTGATTTACGTTCTGTCATTCATTCGTTACGTTTTAAGGGTGTATTTTTAACCCTAGGTTACAACACAGCTATTTTTAATGTTTTACATCGTGTTTTTGGTAAAACCAATGTAATTAATATGGATGGTATTGAGTGGAAGCGCCAAAAATGGAGTGGCCTTGGAAAGTCTTGGTTTTGGTTGAATGAGCGTTTTGGTTGTTGGTTTGGAAATCATTTGATAGCCGATCACCCTAAAATCAAAGATCATCTTGCCACTCGTGTTTCTCGTGAAAAAATTACAATGATCCCGTATGGCGGAAAAGAGATCGTATCTGCGAATGAGGCAGTGTTGACTGAATTTGGATTAGCCAAAGGCAACTATGCAATTTTAATCGCGCGCGCTGAACCAGAGAATTCGATTCTAGAAGCTGTACAAGCTTTTTCAAAAGAGAAACGTAACGCTAAGTTGTTAGTTCTAGGTAATTACACCCCCGAAGACAACCCCTATCATAAGCAGGTTTTGGCAGCTGCCAGTGAAGAGGTTATATTTGTGGGCGCCATTTACGACGTAGAGAAAGTGGGGGTTTTACGGTTTTACGCCCGCTTTTATGTGCATGGTCATCAGGTAGGGGGGACAAATCCATCCTTAGTTGAGGCGCTGGGGGTAGGCGGTGCCGTGTTAGCGCATGATAATCCTTTTAATCGTTGGGTCGTAAATGATGGTGCTGTCTATTTTAGTGACGTTGAATCGGCTGCATTGGAAATGTCAAAATTGTTCGCAGATGATGAATATGTGAAGCTGTTAAAAGACCACTCTCGTGACAATTTTAATCAAAACTTTAAATGGAATAATATACTTTTGCAATACGAGCGTTTACTAGAGAAGTTCCTACCGGGAGAAAATGGTCTCTGATATTTTTGTCAGTTTAATGAAGGGGTTAAATTATTTTTATTGTAGCTAAATATGTAATCCTTATTAATTAAAACTATAGTCGCCGGGGTGTTAAAGTTTGTGCTGCCGTTAAGTGCTGGTAGTTGATGGAGGGGATATTACGTTTTCCATCTTATGTTTAATTGATCTAGGGGGGATAAGTTTAAAGTTCTGCAACAGTTATGTTTGCCTATTAAGCTATATTATGGGATGCGCAATAAAGTGCACACTTTAAGCTTGATCCCAATTATTCCTTAATGAAAACCTCTACTACTTTTTGATGTATCACTTTAAATTATTGGTAAGTAATGAATTTTAGAAAAGATATTAACGGTCTTCGAGCGATCGCGGTGATTGCAGTTGTTATATTTCACTTTAATGAGTATTGGATGCCAGGGGGTTATGCTGGCGTTGATGTTTTTTTTGTGATATCTGGCTTTCTAATGACGAGTATTATTTTCAGAGGAATTGAACAAGCTGATTTCGGGATCATAAAATTCTATATTTCACGTGCAAATAGAATTATTCCAGCATTAGCAGTATTGAGCTTAACGTTACTGGTTTTTGGTTGGCTTTATTTTCTTAATGCTGAATATGAAGCGTTGTCAAAGCACATATACTCATCAATTAGCTTTTTTTCAAATATTGTTTACTGGAAAGAGTCTGGCTATTTTGAGGCTGCTTCTCATGAGAAGTGGTTACTGCATACTTGGTCGTTATCTGCTGAATGGCAATTTTATATAATTTACCCGCTAGTACTTGTTATTATGCGCAAGCTTATGTCTATCGACGCCATGAAAAAAGTTGTCCTTTTAGGAAGTGTTATAGGCTTTATTTTCAGCGTTTTTATTTCTTATAAGATGCCTGATGCAGCTTATTATTTATTGCCTACTAGAGCGTGGGAGATGATGGTTGGTGGTGTAGCTTATCTTTATCCTCTTAATGTTGAGAATAAAAGGAAGCGAGTGTTAGAATATGCAGGGTTTTTATTGATTCTTGGTAGCTATATTTTGATATCTAAGGAAAATCTCTGGCCTGGTTATTTGGCTTTATTTCCTGTAATGGGAGCGTATTTTGTCATTCAATCACAGAATAATGAAAGTAAAGTTACTAGTAATGTTCTATTGCAACGATTAGGTAGTTGGTCTTATTCAATATACTTGTGGCACTGGCCATTGGTTGTTTATATGAATACTTACATGGAAAGTAACACAGTGAATATAATCATATTGATAGGGTTATCTGTATTTCTCGGTATGGTTTCTAATATTTATATTGAGAAAAGGATCAAAGGGGTTAAAGCGTTAATATTTTTCTTGATCACATCTATGCTGGCCATTACGGTCTATATGAATCAGGGTGACTTCGATTTTAGAGAGCAATCACAGGACCCGCGTAATAATTTAGTAGAGAGATATGACAAATATAAAATGGATCCGACAGGGTTGTTTAGGAAGTGTAATGCATCCCTTCAAATACTAGATACGGGGATTTCTAAAGTTGGTAATGAGTGTTTGAGTTCTAGAGCTGGCGGAATTTTCTTATGGGGTGATTCACATATGGGGGCTCTATCAACTGGTTTGAGGCATGAAATAGACCCAGAAACACCGTTTAGTCAGTTAACTTCGTCGGGCTGTGCGCCATCTTTTCTTATTAAAATAGATTCTTCAAACCGATTTGGTAGAGGATGTGATTATTCAAATGGCCTAGCTTATGATTCGATTCTAAAAACAAAGCCGGCGGTAGTGATCTTGGGTGCAAGCAAGAATCATGAAAGGAATGATTGGTACAAGACTATAGGTAGGTTGCATCGAATGGGGGTGCAAAAAGTTATTGTTATAGGGCCTTTCCCTCAATGGAAGCCAAGCTTGCCTTTGGTTTATGTTAAAAGGCATTTTGGCGAGGAATTCATAGATGACCCTAATTTCGACGGTACAATAGTAAAAAGCAATGTCTATTTACAGAATCTCGTTAATAGTAAAAATGATTTTATATTTATTAATATGCTAGCGAACTTATGTAACGGCAGTTACCCAGAAAAGTATGAATGCAGAGCCAGAGTTGGTGATGCTTTGATTGTATTTGATTATGGTCACCTTACAGTTGAGGGGTCTAGGTTTATAGCTAGCGAATATGTTGTTCCTTTTCTATAACAGCTGAATTTATTCATGGGTGGTTCTAATTTGTCAATATTTTTAATTAAGATAAATGGCTTCTGTGTGTAATAAAAGTGAAGAATGCAGCTTGAATTGATCAAAATTAATTTTTCTATCATCTTGGTCAATGCGAAATTAGCGTTTGGTATCGTTGTGCTAGTTTTTATATCAAGTGATTTATTGTAGTTAAATTAAAGGAAATGAAATTGAAAATAGCAATTGCCGGTACAGGCTATGTAGGCCTGTCAAATTCTATGTTGTTGGCACAACACAATACTGTTGTTGCACTGGATGTGCTACCTGAAAAGGTGGTCATGTTAAATGACCGGATTTCTCCAATTGTGGATACTGAAATTGAAGCTTTTTTAAAGCGTGATGATATTGATTTTAGTGCCACGTTGAATAAAGAAGATGCCTATTTAGGTGCCAATTTTG
>MAAA01014354.1_pt1 | contig 11586 bp, 5 predicted proteins | sample 1115971 | NCBI WGS metagenome assembly MAAA01 (sample SAMN04961123, study PRJNA320927) | seawater metagenome | isolation source: sample BD02T6 sea water enriched with oil for 6 days | place: USA:Gulf of Mexico | collected 2013-07-27 | reverse complement strand
AAATCTGGGTTAGTGCCTAGGTTAGCTTCTTGAAGGTTCGTTAGGCCGTCGCCATCGTTATCGCTAATCGCATCTACCAGTGGGTCGGTGCCATTAGTAATTTCAACGCCGTCATTAATGCCATCACCATCGGTGTCTGCTAAATCTGGGTTAGTGCCTAGGTTAGCTTCTTGAAGGTTCGTTAGGCCGTCATTATCGTTATCGCTGATTTCATCTACCAGTGGGTCGGACCCACTTTGAAACTCCAAGTAGTCATTACGACCATCACCGTCGCTATCCACTAAGTTGATATTGGTACCAAGATTCGTTTCTTGTAAATCGGTTAGGCCATCGCCATCGGTATCGGTCACATCATCAACCACAATTGGGTCGGTACCGGAACGCACTTCATCTCCATCAGAAATACCATCTCCATCAGTATCGGCTAACTTACTGCTAGTTCCTGCGGCAATTTCAGCAACATCGCTTAAGCCATCGTCATCATCATCGGTGTCGACACTGTCACCCAAACCATCATTATCCGTATCAACGATGAAATGAAAAATACTTACCGAGCCTGAATTTGAACCGTTATTGTCATCACCAAAAGCCCCGACAACCAAATCGGCTAAGACATCGTCATTCACATCACCTGCAGCGGCGACACTGTAACCAAAGTAGTCACTGCTCCCATCTCCATCAAAGGTATAAAGAACACTGCCATCGGCACCTGAGAAAATACGAGCTGAACCGGAATCTATGCCGTTATTATCATCTTGATAAGCACCGACAAGCACATCTGCTTTGCCATCGCCGTTTACATCGCCAGCACCCGCTACGCTGTAGCCAAATCTGTCATTAGCACTGTCACCAGAGAAGGTATAGAGAGTGCTGCCATTGGCACCGGAGAAAATACGGGCCGAGCCTGAATCACTGCCGTTATTACCATCACCATAAGCACCCACAATAACGTCGGCATAACCATCGCCATTCACATCACCGGCAGAGGCAACACTATGGCCAAAGTAATCAGATGAACTTTCACCATCAAAGGAATAAAGAACAGTGCCATCGGCACCGGAGAAAATACGAGCTGAACCGGAATCTGTGCCGTTATTATCATCTTGATAAGCACCGACAATCACATCGGCCCTGCCATCACCGTTCACGTCACCAGCAGCGGCGACACTATAACCAAAGTAATCATTAGTACTTTCACCATTAAAGGTATACAGAATGGAGCCATCGGCACCAGAGAAAATACGGGCAGAACCTGAATTACTGCCATTATTATCATCGCCATAAGCGCCTACAATGAGATCGTCTTTGCCATCGCCATTTACATCTCCGGCACCGGCCACACTCCGACCAAAGTAATCATTTGAACTGTCACCATTGAAGGTATAGAGAACACTGCCATCGGCACCGGAGAAAATACGTGCAGAACCAGTGTCAGCGCCGTTATTATCATCGCCATAGGCACCCACAATGACATCGGCCTTGCCATCCCCGTTCACATCTCCAGCAGAAGCGACACTTGCTCCAAAGTAATCACTATCGTTGTCACCATTAAAGATGTAAAGGGTACTTCCATCGGCACCGGAGAAAATATGAGCTGAACCGGAATCTGTGCCGTTATTATCATCTTGATAAGCACCGACAATCACATCGGCCTTGCCATCGCCATTCACATCGCCAGTAATGGCGACACTTTGGCCAAATTGATCGCCTGCATTTTCACCGTCAAAGGTAGCGCCTGTGCTTAAAGAAAATACAGGGAATTCATTGACACTTAACGGATTAAAGCCGTAAAAAACCTCTATGTTGTCATTAGCGCCATCACCATCGCTGTCGGCGTTATTAGGATCTGTGCCTAATGCGGCTTCTTGAGTATTACTCAATCCGTCGCGATCCAAATCTTCGTTTACAAGAGGATTAGAGCCATTGCTCACTTCTATGCCATCGGAGATGCCATCGCCATCGCTGTCGGCATTATTTGGATCTGTGCCCAAAGAGGCTTCTTCAACATTGCTTAGTCCGTCGCGATCTAGGTCATTATGTTCAAGTGGATCAGTGCCGTTGTTTACTTCCATACCATCAAGGATGCCATCACCATCAGTATCGGCATTTTTACCACTGGTACCCGCGATGGTTTCAGCAGCATCACTTAAGCCATCGTTGTCATCATCGGCATCCAGTTTATCGGCGTTACCGTCATTGTCGGTATCGACTAAAATGGAAAAAATACGGCCCGAACCCGAATCAATACCATTATTATCATCACGGTACGCACCTACCACCAAGTAAGCTACGCCATCACCATTCATATCACCAGCAGCGGCGACACTGTAACCAAAGGAATCATTAGCGCTGTCACCATTTACAGTATAAAGAATGCTGCCGCCGGCACCGGAGAAAATACGCGCAGAGCCTGAATCTGTGCCGTTATTATCATCCCCATAAGCGCCCACAATCACATCAGCGTTACCGTCGCCGGTCACATCACCGGCACCTGCTACACTGTAGCCAAAATAATCATTAGCGCTGTCGCCATTGAAGGTATATAGAATGCTACCATCGGCACCAGAAAAAATACGCGCAGAGCCTGAATTCGCGCCGCTATTATCATCACGGTAAGCACCCACAATCACATCAGCCTTGCCATCCCCGTTCACATCACCGGCAGCCGCCACACTGTAACCAAAGTAATCACCAGAATTATCACCATTAAAGGTGTAAAGAATGCTGCCATCGGCACCTGAGAAAATACGGGCGGAACCTGAATCAGTGCCATTATTATCATCAAGGTAGGCACCCACAATCACATCAGCCTTACCATCACCGTTCACATCGCCGACAGACGCGACAATGACACCAAATTTATCACCAGCACTATCGCCATCGAAGGTATAAAGAATAGAGCCATCGGCACCGGAGAAAATACGGGCCGAACCGGAAGTACCGCCGTTATTATCATCACCATGAGCACCCACAATCACATCAGCCTTGCCATCACCGTTCACATCACCGGCAGCCGCCACACTGTAACCAAAGTAATCACCGGAATTGTCACCATTAAAGGTGTAAAGAATACTGCCATCGGCACCTGAGAAAATACGGGCGGAACCTGAGTCAGTGCCATTATTATCATCAAGGTAGGCACCCACTATCACATCAGCCTTACCATCACCGTTCACATCGCCGACAGACGCGACACTATGGCCAAAGTAATCACCACCATTGTCACCATAGAAGGTATAAAGAATGCTGCCGTCGGAACCGGATAAGATACGCGCCGAACCATAATTGCTGCCGTTATTATCATCACCATAAGCACCCACAATAACGTCGGCATAACCATCGTCATTCACATCACCGGCAGAGGCAACACTATGGCCAAAGTAATCAGATGAACTTTCACCATCGAAGGTGGCACCCGGTGTTAAAGAAAACACTGGGAACTCGCTGGCACTTAATGGATTAAAGCCGTAAAGAACTTCTATGTAGTCATTCGCGCCATCTCCATCACTATCGGCATTGTTAGGGTCGGTGCCTAATGTGGCTTCTTCGGTATTGCTTAAAGCGTCATGGTCGTAATCTTCATTAACAAGGGGATTGGTACCGTTGTTGATTTCAGTGCCATCAGAAATACCATCGCCATCGGAATCGGCAAGTTTATCACTTGTACCAGCAGCGGCTTCAGCCGTGTCGCTTAAGCCATCGTTGTCATCATCGCTATCTAGGTTATCGGCGATGCCGTCATTGTCGGTATCGACGATAGTGAGGAAAATACGCGTAGAGCCTGAATCATTGCCATTGTTATCATCTGATTGTGCGCCCACAATTACATCAGCCAAGCCATCACCGTTTATATCACCGGCAGCGGCGACACTGTAACCAAATAAATCACCGGCATTGTCGCCATTGAAGGTGTAAAGAATGCTGCCGTCGGCACCGGATAAAATACGCGCCGATCCTGAATCCGTACCGTTATTATCATCCGCACGAGCACCCACAATTACATCAGCTTTACCATCACCGTTCACATCACCGGCAGCGGCCACACTGACACCAAAGTAATCACCAGCACTGTAGCCCCAGAAGGTATAAATAACACTGCCATCGGCACCGGAGAAAATACGCGCAGAGCCAGCATCCGCGCCGCTATTATCATCACGGAAAGCACCCACAATCACATCGGCCTTACCATCACCATTTACATCGCCGGCAGACGCGACACTGTAACCAAAGCTCTCATCTGCACTGTCACCATTAAAGGTATACAGAGTAGAGCCATCGGCACCGGAGAAAATACGGGCAGAACCGGAAGCACTGCCGTTATTATCATCGCCCGTAGCACCCACAATCACATCGGCCTTACCATCACCATTTACATCGCCGGCAGACGCAACACTACTGCCAAAGTGATCTCTTGAGCTATCACCATTAAAGGTATACAGAATAGATCCATCGGCACCGGAGAAAATACGGGCAGAGCCAGAATTGATGCCATTGTTATCATCCTCATAAGCGCCCACAATCACATCAGCTTTGCCATCACCATTCACATCACCGGCAGCGGCCACACTACGGCCAAAGAAATCACCGGCATTGTCACCATTAAAGGTGTAAAGAATGCTGCCATCGGCACCGGATAAAATACGCGCCGATCCTGAATCAGCACCGTTATTATCATCACGGAAAGCGCCCACAATCACATCAGCTTTGCCATCACCATTCACATCACCGGCAGCGGCCACACTAATGCCAAAGTAATCACCGGTATTGTCACCATTAAAGGTGTAAAGAATGCTGCCATCGGCACCGGATAAAATACGGGCAGAACCGGAAATACCGCCGTTATTATCATCACCATAAGCACCCACAATAACGTCGGCATAACCATCACCATTGACATCGCCGGCAGACGCGACACTGTAGCCAAAGTAATCGCCATCACTGTCACCATAGAAGGTGTCACCTTGAATCATGGCGGCTAGCGGGGTACTTGCAGCGTCGTTAATATTAAAACCGTAAAAGGTTTCTACGGCATCAGAAACACCATCACCATCGCTATCGACTGCATAAGTAGTCAATGGCAAACATAGACTTATTAAAAAAATCAGTTTTTCTATGGCGTTTCTTGTGTCCATACAAGTTCCCTCAAAGGTAAAATCTCCCTGCAACAGACATAGTTTCTGTCCAAGCAAGATTAAATTACTTTAAATAAATAACGATATAACAGCGGGATTTACTTTTTAAAAAACGGCTGGCGCCGTCTACATTAGATAAAGACTCTTGGAACAGGCCTAAATTCTGATAAAAAGAAAATGATCTATATCAATCTTAACTGTTCGCGAATTGTACAGTGTACTAAATGGAACTCAACGACCTCCTTGCTAATACTTATCCAGAACACGAACAAATAACAGTTAAGGCTATTAGGAAGTCGGTAGCGAGTCAGGGTTCAAAAGGAGTAATTATAGCTACACATTCAGTGTGGGCGTTACTAATTGTGAATAAGCGAGGCTGTAGCTATATAGGTGTAACTGCCTACCATAAAGCCAGTAATGGCTAAGGGTAGACTGCAATGAACAAAGGCCTAAAAACAGAGCAAGACTTCCATGACTTTAGGCAGATGATGCCCAAAGTAATGGTGGAGCGTGCGCTAAATACCGAGCTTGATGACCATCTTGGTTACGATAAGCATGAAACATCCTCCAACCCTAACAGCCGAAACGGCTCGACCAGCAAAACCTTACGCACTGAAAATGGCCAGTTTTAACTGTACACACTCAGAGATCGCGAAGGTACTTTTGAACCTTAACTGGTTAAAAAAGGCCAAACGCGTTTCACCTCCATGGACGACAAATTTCTATTTCTGTACGCCCAGGGCATGACCACCCGCGAGATTGTTCGCACTTTCAAAGAGCTGTACGGCGCAGACACCTCTCCCTCGTTAATATCCAAATTCACAGACTCTGTCATTGTGCACGTCATTGAATGGCAGTCGCGCCAGTTGGATGCGGTTTAACCCATCGTTTACCTTGTTTGTATTGTGCTTAAAATTAGCCAGGATAAGCAGGTCATCAACAAATCTATTTATCTGGCTTTAGGTATAAATATGAAGGACCAGAAAGAATTACTGGAGGGGTTACACATCCTCCTCCACATTGAAAATTCTAAGTTCCGTCCTATTCTTTAAAATTAGCATCGCCTAGTACCTAGGCGTGGGAGAAGTCGTGTTTAATAAAAAAGTAATTTTAAATATCCTTTCTAACAGTCGTGTTGATGCTAATAACCTAACCAAAGCTGATAGGACCTACCTCCGTGAAAAATTTTTCCCTGGTGAAAGCGCTGCATCTATACTTTTCAGACCAGCTCTTGAGAAAATCCAACAAGAGGAAAAGGAAAAAGAAGAGACAGCAGCTAAACAAGAAAAATTTGTAGAAAAGCTGTTAACCAAGCTAAACCTGCGTGAAAAAGAGGCTTTTGTTAAACTTGAAACACTAGACTCCTATATGCATAAAAGTAATTATGGGGTATTTGGCGATGAATACTGGTGTAATCACACCCTACTAATTCAGATAGCAAAAGCTAAAAGACGTTATGGAACCACACAATCCGTGACAAGTTTCACAAAATGGTTAATGAGCTTATACCTTAAGCGCCCACAACCGGAAGTACTGAGTAGAGGTAAAAAGTCTGAACGAATTATTGCTGACAACTATAAGCATTATGATATTGAGGGCTGGGAGCTAGTATATAGAGATCCCCTAATTGAAAAACCAGTACCTTTTGAAATTAGCAGACTAAGAATAAACGGTAAATCCATATGGGGTGTACCGGACTTGGTATATAAAAACACCGCTTCAAATGAAATTTATATTATTGAACGAAAAACTTGTAACTATCCAGTTCCTATTAATGGCTGGCCAAACTTAAAGGCGCAACTTTGGGCTTATGCGCACATAGATAAATTTCAATACGCCTCAAAAATACACCTCATTGGTGAAATCTGGGGTGGGTACGGTAACAATATTACCAGGCGGTGCATTCAACATTGGGATATTAATGATCCTGAATTCTACTATAAAAACAAGCAACTATTTGATGCTTATGGTGGAACTGTAAATCGCTAATAGCTAAGAACTTACTCAGAAATGGAAACCTATTAAGCTGCCTCTAAAAGTGTAATCAAGTTTGTTGACCACGGTTCTGGGTTCTTGTCCAACACCACATCACTTAGACACAATGCTATACCAACGTCGAACTAAAGATTTCATCTACTTTTCATTGATAACTCTGATACATAACGTTTACGTCTATGGTTAATTGGAGAGTAGTAGAAATTAATCCACTGCACATATTTTTTTAATGCTCAGCCTCATCCCGTACACGCCATATAGTTTCAGTTAACCAATAGGAATAAGAATCTTCATCAAAAAACTTATGCTGCCTTAGCCTCTCCAATGATTCGTTAAGTAATAAGTCGATTCCTGCCAATAATTCATATTGTTGCTTCTCTGAAATTGGTTTTTTATTCTCAGGGTTTCCATAGCCTAAAGCTACTGACCTATCTATACATAATTGGTAATGAATACCACATTCAGTTAAGTAACGATTTTCTTCATTAGTTAACTTTTTCCTAATTAATTCGAGATCATCGAGCCTATCAAGTATATTTCTCTGTGAATATGCAATTGGTTCATCATTTTTTTCTTCGATAGGCTCAAATACAGAAATTGGTTCTACAGGAGAAATTACGTTTTTGGGAATAGTATGAGATGGCTCGCTAAATTGTCGTGGCATTTCGTCCGCAGGCTCTGCTTCAGTTTTTCTCTTGTTTTCATAAATCAATCCACTTTTGAATGCGGCGAAAAATAATGCGACTTGAAGAATTATAGCTATTCCCCATCCGACTGGAGTTGCTTCCATCTTATATGCAAAAAATAGCGGCAATAGAAATAATGTAATTCCTGTCGCATAGTACAAAAAATGAATCCAAAAATAGAATAATATGATAAATCCAACTGCAGATATTATCCAAATAGCTAAATCTACCACTTAATTCTCCCAGGCACGAATTGAGAATTAAAGCTGAGATCAGTGGTCAACTGGAGTCGGGAGGATTTTGTGCTATAACTAGCGAAGAAAAAGTACAATAGGAATCCAGCTACAGTGATCCGCTGTACAGACTTATTAAATACACTTTATAACTCCAACTATTTTCATAAAAATTCCTGCCTTGGCTTTAGTTATAGTTTTATATTTTTCAGGGCCTCCACATACTTCACTTGCTCTTTTAGGCCAATATATATGTATAGCCTTAGCTACTGAAGTATAAATATTGTAATGAAATGTAATTTCATACAGATTATTTCCAAGATATTCTTCGGTATATCCACCGCTCAAACCGTATTCCTGATAAGGCGTAGCACATGAAGATACTTGTAGCATCAATACTGAAATTATGAGAACCCTTGTATATTTCACAAATTCACCTCTGGTACGGAATACTTTTAACAGTTTAATACTCGTCGCTATTTCGTCTTTTCCGGCGACGCCTTTTCAGAAAGGATTTACCGGCCCATGTTTTTGAAGCCTGTTGTCTTGATGACTAGAGGGTCAATCAATGTTGCCTTTTTTACTCCCCAACCAAAAGTTTTGTAGAATAAGTTCCTTAAATCTAACTGTTTTATCAGTAATCGACGTATTTAACTTTTTCCGACTATTACATCCTGCAGACGTATCTCACCTTGTATCCCCCCTTCATTAATTCCAGCTAAAAATAGAGAGTTAATTAACTATAGTAAATACCTAGGTGAACGCCACCTATTACTGAACATCGTCGTTCATTATTGTAAGTCCATTGAAATTGAGCTGTCAAAATTGAGCATGTTCGAAGCCCTCAAAATAATGATCAGTTGTAATGGCTTGCATGGGAACCAAGCAAGGCAGAAATTAATATTTTAACTGGAGGTAGGTTTCCGATAAAGTATCTAGTTCTATTTTGGCACTGTCACTGAATAGATTGGAGGTGAGGTCGATATCAGAATTTGTGTTACTTATTTTATCTAAACCGTTTGGGACGGTTATCAAATCATTAAGCATAAGCCACAACCGGTCCAGCAATGGATTGTTACTGACATCTATATTTGACAAAAGGTTGTAATAGGCACGAAGGTCTATTAATTCTTTATTATTACTCACATCTAGGCTGGTTAGTTGATTGTAGCTCAGGTCAAGAAGTTCCAACTTTGTATTGCTATTGATATTGATGCTGGATAACTGATTACCATATAAATTAAGGCTAATCAATTCCGGATTTTTGCTAACGTCAATATTTGTTATCAGCTGATTATCCCAAATTTGTAGGTATTCAAGTTTTATGTTGGTGCTGACATCTATATTCGTTAATGGGTTCCTACTAAGTTCGAGATTGGTTAGCTCCACATTTTCACTTACGTCTATAATGGTTAGTTCGTTATTTCCAATAGAAAGCGATTGCAAGTTTATATTTTTTGTAATATTTATTGTAGATAGGTGATTAAAGCTTAGATACAAATATTTCAAATCAAAATTGTTTTGTATATCTATATTGGCCAATTGATTGTTAGCTAAACTAATATCGGTCAATTTTGAATTATTTATTAAATTGACACTGGTCAGCTTATTTCGTCCTAAATAAATAAGGGTAAGTTCTGTATTATCACTAAAATCTGCATCAGTTATCTGATTATCATATAAAAAAACACTCTTTAAAGAAGTAAAACTTCCTATGCCGTCAAGGCTGGTAATGTACTTACCACTGCATCCAATGATTTTAATTTCATCAACATATATTTTTACTTCATTCGCCATGCAATTATAAAAATTAACATCTGTTATTTTTTCTAGAGCCTCAGAAAAAAGAGTTCTTTTATTACAGGTTATCACAATATCATTTATATCTTTATCTGCTATATAGAATTCATTATTTACAGTACAACGCTGGCTATCCAGGGAATCAAAAAAAAATATTGTGAATTCAGTCCCTTTTAGTACTCTAAACTCAAATCTGGTATTGCTTGATAAAGTGATAGCTAGTCCACCACTTAAAAAAATAGTAATATCACCGACTAAACCGGTTACGACCCCACTGACAAGAAAAAAATCGCCCTCATCAATTGAGGGGGGATCTGTGGTCTCGTCAGTTTCATTATTTTCAGGGTTTACTATCTCTTCTCCATTATCGCTATCATCAACTGGAGGTGGATCTATGCTCTCTTCAGTTTCATTATTTCCAGAATTTACTATCTCTTCTCCATTATCGCTGTCGGTATTTGAATTACCACCACATGAGATGATAATGGTGGTTGCAAATATAAGAAAAATTATTCGCTGAACGATAAAAGCCCATTTAGATCCATTAGATGAAAAGACACTCACAGAAATACTCCTGATAACTCAAGACTATTTGAATCAAGTAAGTCAATAGTGATAAATAATACTTTTTAATTATAGTATATTTAACTAAATAATTTTAATTGAGGAATAATCACCATAACAAGGTAGTTTTTTATAAGCGAAAAAAACCAAATCAATTTCATGGTTTTGTCTTTTTTATGTATTCAGAACTATTTGTAAAGGTCGCAAATTTTTCACTTAGCCAATGTAAATCCTCCTAATCATCGGCTGTCGGTTACTGCCATTCTGGTCAGGTCTTCCCTTGTGCGCTTCTCATAATTCGGCTTACAACACTAACTTCAATATAACTGACGACACAAGAGTATAAAAAGCCCCCAATTTTTCTTGAGAAATATTTTTACGTCTCCGACCTTAAGTGCGGGTCATGTTACCGACTTAAAAGAACCACCCCACCCCCGATCCAGTTTCTAGGAACCAAATCCGAAATTAGTCCTCCAGGGACCCCTATTTCTGAATCTGGGTTCTGGATTTCACGCATAAAAAAACCCCATTCGGGTTCGTTTTATGTAGGCGATGGCTAAATTACGTTTTTAATAACATTAATTTCCGGTTGAATATATGTAATCCCCATCAGCAAATCACCTCAGGTATGTCCTTCCACCTGGTAGTGTAGGCCGGGCTTAACATCTTCTGACTCATGGCCCAGCGCCCACCCATCCCTTGAGCGGCTACATGTGTGCTGTTCCTACCAAACTTCGCATTGATACCATCCATACACACCATCAACGCTTCTGACTTCATGCTTTGCCCAGGCGTAAAGAAATCATTTTGCTTATGGCTACGATCCTGTAATTCAACGATGCCCACCCCTGCCTTCGCGTATGAGTAACCATCTTTGTACAAGGCGGCAACGGCTTTCTTTACCAGTGCCTCTATCATGCGGGTATCGTTGGTTGGGTAATCTAACTTGACGGTTTTCGAATTAAAATAGGTATCAGAGGCATGGTGGCTGGTATTGATAAACACATGCAGGGTGATCGCTAGTGAATCTTGCGCCCTTAGCTTTTCCGCTGCCCTTGCACCATACAGACAGGTGGCCTGCTGTAATTCATGCAGGGTATTAATTCGCTGCCCAAATGACCTAGTACAATAAATTTGTTTTTTAGGGGGAGGCGCTTCTTCCAGGGGCATGCACGA
>MAAA01014353.1_pt1 | contig 11604 bp, 7 predicted proteins | sample 1115971 | NCBI WGS metagenome assembly MAAA01 (sample SAMN04961123, study PRJNA320927) | seawater metagenome | isolation source: sample BD02T6 sea water enriched with oil for 6 days | place: USA:Gulf of Mexico | collected 2013-07-27 | reverse complement strand
CTCAGTTGGTAGAGCAACTGACTTGTAATCAGTAGGTCCCGAGTTCGACTCTTGGTGTCGGCACCACTAATACTAAAGCCTCCGCAGTTAGCGGGGGCTTTTTAGTTTCTGGGGTATGCGTTTATGTTTACAGTTATGTTTACATTAAGGGCTTACCTCAAGCTTGATCCATCACTTATTCCCCTTAGCTCCTCACCTTTCTAACCGCCGATTTTTCATGCGGTTCAAAACAAAATATAAGTCCATAAATACCCTGATCTACCATGAGGGTTTAACGCATATTGTGATAATCTCTCTGGCACGCTAATACCGCCTACTAAATTGATACACAGCAACACATTACGGATACATAGAAGAACTTCATGGCTGAAAAAAAGCAAAAGCAAACCACCAATTTTGAAGAGTCCCTTTGGGATAGTGCCAACAAGCTGCGTGGCTCGGTAGAGTCATCCGAGTACAAGCACATTGTATTGAGCTTAATCTTCCTTAAATTCATTAGTGACAAGTTTGAAGCCCACCGCCAGTCACTCATCGACAATGGCCAAGAAAACTTTGTTGATATGGTGCCGTTTTACACCAAAAGTAATGTGTTCTATTTAGCCGAAGAAGCGCGCTGGGATTACATCATCAAGCACAGCAAACAAGATGACATTGCGCTTAAGATCGACACAGCCCTACACACTATTGAAAAGGCCAATAAATCATTGGCCGGTGCCTTACCTGATAACTACTTTTCACGTCTTGGCCTAGAAGGCAGCAAGCTTGCGGCTCTGCTAGACACCATTAACAACATCGACACCCTTGCCAACGAATGCCACATGAGCGAAGAAGACCTAGTAGGGCGTGTTTATGAATACTTCTTGGGTAAGTTTGCCGCCAGTGAAGGTAAAGGCGGGGGCGAGTTCTATACGCCTAAGTCTGTGGTGGCTCTATTGGCTGAAATGCTGGAGCCTTTCGAGGGTAAAATCTACGACCCATGCTGTGGTTCGGGCGGTATGTTTGTTCAGTCCATTAAGTTTATAAACAGCCATAACGGTAACCAAAAGAATATATCTATTCACGGCCAAGAATACACCAGCACCACCTATAAGCTGGCGAAAATGAACCTCGCCATTCGTGGCATTTCGGGCAACTTGGGTGAAGTGGCAGGGGATACCTTTTTTAAAGATCAGCACCCCGATCTAAAAGCCGATTACATCATGGCCAACCCACCGTTTAACCAAAAGCAGTGGCGTGCCGACAACGAACTCACCAATGACCCACGCTGGGCAGGTTACACAATTCCACCTACAGGTAATGCGAACTACGCATGGATTCTTCACATGCTTAGCAAGCTAAGTGAAAGCGGCACAGCGGGATTTGTACTAGCCAATGGATCAATGAGTTCCAGCGCCAGTGGCGAAGGCACCATTCGCCAAGAGATTATCGACAACGACCATGTGGATTGTATGGTGGCACTCCCCGGCCAGTTGTTTTACACCACCCAGATTCCTGTTTGCTTATGGTTCTTAACTAAAAACAAAACAGAAAACCGTGAGCGCGGGTTTAGAAATAGAGAGGGCGAAACCCTGTTCATCGATGCGCGCCAGATGGGCACCATGGCCAGTCGTATTCACAAAGAACTTACTACCGATGACCTTGCCAAAATCGCGCAAACCTATCATGCGTGGCGTGGCGAAGAAAAAGATGGCAAATATGAAGACGTAGCGGGTTATAGCAAGGCTGCTTCGTTAGCTGACATAAAAGCCAATGACTACGTGCTAACACCGGGCCGCTACGTGGGTGCTGCCGAGATCGAAGATGACGGCATTCCCTTTGAAGAAAAAATGAAGGAATTGAGCCAAACCTTATATGGCCAGATGAAAGAAGCGGAAGCTTTAGATAACACCATTCGCCAGAATTTGGAGGTGTTGGGTTATGGTGAATAAAACCGACACATTAGAATCCCTGTGTGAGTTGATTGTTGATTGTCCACACTCAACACCTAAGTGGACTGATGACGGCATAATTGTATTAAGAAACCAAAACATCAGAAATGGTGTCTTGGACCTGAGCTCACCAAGCTTTACAAATGAAGAGGACTACCAAAAAAGAATTAAACGGGCGATCCCACAAGAAGGGGATATTGTATTCACCCGTGAGGCTCCAATGGGAGAGGTTTGTTTAATTCCAAAAGGCTTAAAGTGCTGTTTGGGGCAGAGGCAAGTTTTACTTCGCCCTAAGAAAGATGTGAGCGGGGAATATATTTTTTGGGCTCTTCAATCTCCATTTGTCCAGCATCAAATCTCTTGGAATGAGGGCACAGGAACAACAGTCAGTAATGTACGAATCCCTGTTTTAAAAGCCTTAAAAATTCCTAGGCACCCTCAAGATGAAGACGTCGCAGCAAAACAGCTAACAGTGATAGCCCAAAAAATCGAACTCAACCGCCAAACCAATCAAACCCTAGAAAAAATGGCGCAGGCGCTGTTTAAGAGTTGGTTTGTGGATTTTGACCCTGTGATCGATAACGCCATTGCGGCGGGCAATCCAATTCCTGAAGCGCTACAAGCGCACGCGCAACGTCGCCAACAGCAACTAGCTAAGCCAGACCATAAGCCCTTAGCCGATGATATCCGCCAGCTGTTCCCGTCAGAGTTTGAAGAAACAGAACTTTCTAATTCTGCGGCTGACGCCGGTGGCTGGGTGCCGAAGGGGTGGAAAGTTATCAATGTTGAAAATCTCGTTTCACGATTAAAAGCAGGCAAAAGATACGCTAAAAAAGCAGTATCTCCTTACGGCCAAGTTCCAGTGTATGAGCAAGGGCAGAGTATTCTTCTTGGTTACCATGATGAGGAAGCGAATTTCTTAGCATCGGTGGAAAACCCTGTGTTTATATTTGGTGATCACACATGCGTGACCAAACTCGGAGTAGAACCCTTTTCAATATCCGCTAATGTCATTCCACTAAAGGGTGACCTTAGAAACACTTACTGGACGTACTTTGCTGTTAAAGACCTTCAAAAGTTTGAGGAGTACAGGCGGCATTGGATGGAGTTTGCTATTAAGCCTGTGGTTCTGCCATCAGTGGAGCTAGCTGATTTTTTTGCTGATTTGGTGAAAGCATCTACACAGAAAGCTAAAGACAATGATAAAAGCTGTAATAGCCTTGCAAGGCTGAGAGACACCCTTTTGCCCAAACTCATCTCTGGTGAACTTCGTATTCCAGAAGCACAGCAGTTGAGTGATGATCTACTGGCTGGTGAAATCCAAACTCAAAAAGAGGGCTGCCTGTGAGTAATGCTAACACCATGGAAATTGAAGTAGTTGATGACCTGCTTTTATTATCTGAGTCGGTACAGCTGGAGTGTAAGCTGGCGGGTGGCCGTGATGGTAAAGGTGAACTGCCAAATGATGTGTGGAGCAGCTATAGCGCCATGGCAAACACCGAAGGCGGCGTGATTTTACTGGGTGTTAAGCAGAAAGGTGAACGCTTTACGGTCAACGGGATTGAAAAATTTGATTCGGTTCGCCAGCAAATATTTAATGTTGCCAATAATCGCAATAAGGTCAGTGCGAACTTACTAACAGATGCCAGTGTTCAACCTATTGAGATTGACGGTAAAACGCTTATTAGGATAGAGGTGCGGCGCGCGCCCCGCGAGCAAAGACCGGTTTTTCTAAATGGCAATCCGCTTGGTAACACCTATGTGCGATTACATGAAGGTGATCAAGTACTGTCAGATGAAGCTGTTAAGCGCATGTTGGCCGAGCAAGTTGAAGATAGCCGTGATTCTCGAATTCTAAAGGGGTTTGGTATTGACGATTTATGGGCTGAATCTTTAAGGGCCTATAGGCAGTTGATAACTAATAGGCAGCCAGATCACCTTTGGAATACCATGGAAGATCAGCCGTTCTTGAAGGCCATAGGTGCTTGGCGCATGGACCGGGAAAGTGGTGAGTCGGGGTTAACTGCGGCTGGGCTTTTGATGTTTGGTTCTCATTCCACCATCCAAGAAGTGTTTCCAAATTACATGCTGGATTATCAAGAACGCTCTGAGGCGAAAACAGAACGCCGTTGGATTGATCGCGTAACCTTAGATGGGACTTGGTCAGGTAATCTGTTTGACTTTTACCGCAAGGTTTACCCCAAATTAACCGAAGCGGTGAAAGTTCCGTTTGAGTTGTCTGGTGATCAACGAATAGATGAAACTCCCATTCATACCGCGATTCGTGAGGCACTTTGTAATACCTTGGTTCATGCTGATTACACGGACCGTGCGTCTGTATTAGTGGTAAGGCGGCCAGACCTGTTTGGCTTTAGAAACCCTGGGATGATGCGTATTCCTGCGGATGTTGCCATAGCGGGTGGTCACGCAGACTGCCGTAACCGACTTTTACACCAGATGTTTCGTTATGTAGGTATTGGTGATCAAGCGGGCTCGGGTGTACCTAAAATAATGGCCAGTTGGAACGACTATCACTGGCGTCTCCCTGTGTTGGAAGATAGGCGAGAACCTAATGATCAGACCTTACTAACGATGCGCATGATTGATTTACTTCCTCAAAAGCTAGTTGATCAGCTAAAGCAGCAACTGGGTGACGCATTTAATGAATTGCCACATGAGAGCCTAACGGCGTTAGTAATTGCAGACGCAGAGGGAACACTAAGCAATCAGAGGCTTTGCTCTTTGTGCCAAATCCATCTTGCTGATGGCAGTCGCTACCTTAGAGATTTGGTTGAAAAAGGCCTTTTGGAAAAGACTGGAACAAATAGAGGGGCTGTTTATCACCGGGTTGGAACTGAAATACCAGGGCCAGAAGACGTGTTTGATTCCCCGAATTTGGAGTCAAGCTCCCCGAATTTGGAGCCAAGCTCCCCGAATTTGGAGTCAAGCTCCCCGAATTTGGAGTCAAGCTCCCCGAATTTGGAGCCAAGCTCCCCGAATTTGAGTATGAAAACCGGGGGTCAGCGAGACTCTGAGGGTTGTCTGATTTCAGAAGCGCATCCATTACACTTTATTGATAACTTAGAGTTTTTGTCGGAAGAATACCTAACAAGATTGAAAGGGATAGCCGAACAGCCACGGGCCAAAAAGAAGCTTTCACGAGACTTGATGGTAGAGGTGATTACGGGTTTATCACGAGGCCATTTTATTACTATTGGTTGCTTAGCAGAATTGGTGAATAGAGAGCCTGAGACCCTTAGAGGGCAGTATTTATCTCAGATGGTTAAAGACGGGAGCCTTCTCATAGCTTTCCCAAAAACACCAAATGACCCAAGGCAAGCTTATACACTGAATGAGCCACACGAATGATTTATGAGGGTTATTGGTCCTAGGCAACTATCCGGAAATTCCGGGCAGTTGCCCTGTAGGGTAGATGTAGCCAGCCCTTAGCAAAGAAGTGGTAGTTAGAAAGTCGTAAAGCAGGAACAATTAAAAGGACGTTTAGAAGACAAAATGGGTAAATTCACTGAAGCCAAACTAGAAAACGCCATCATTCAGCTGCTGGGGGAGCAGGGTTACCCCCATGTACTTGGGGACACACTCTCTAATGGCGCTGAAGGCTCTCGTGGCCCAACCGAGGTGCTGATTAAAGATGACTTGCGCGCCTACCTTAATAAGCAATACCGCAGTGATGGCATAACTGACAGCGAGATTGAGCGGGTCATCCGCCAGCTTGAATTGCTTTCGGCCAGTGACCTGTACGACAGCAATAAAACATTTTGTAAGTGGCTTAGTGATGGCTTTCCATTAAAGCGTGATAATCACACCCAAAAAGATATTTACATTCAGCTGATCGATTACAGTGGCCTAGCAGAAATGCGTGTGCCTTCAGCTGACAAAGTAGACACTTTGCTGGCCGTAGCAGAACCTAAGGCGGCGTACGGCGACGAAACCTCTAATATTTATAAGATCGTTAATCAGTTAGAGATTGAAGGGGTGGCCTCGGCCAGTGGCGGCCAAATGCGCATTCCTGATGGCATCTTGTATATCAATGGCTTGCCTGTGGTGCTGTTTGAATTTAAAAGCGCCATTCGTGAGCAGGCCACCATTCACGATGCCTATGTACAAATCTGTACCCGCTACCGCCGTGATATTCCCCAGCTGTTTGTTTATAACGCTCTGTGTGTCATCTGCGATGGCGTGAATAACAAGATGGGTAATCTGTTCGCCCCTTACGAGTATTATTACGGCTGGCGCAAAATTACAGGCAATGAGAAACAAGAGCAGGATGGTATCAGCTCGCTTAATACCATGTTAGAAGGCTTGTTTGATAAACGCCGCTTGCGTGACGTTTTGCGACACTTTATTTACTTCCCTGATAAAACCCATCAAGAAATCAAAATTGTCTGCCGGTATCCTCAATACTATGCGGCCACCAAGCTCTACCAAAACATTAAGCAGCACCGTAAAGCGCCTGATGACGCTGGCGGGTTTACAGGTGGAGGCGACGGTAAGGGTGGGACTTACTTTGGTGCCACGGGCTGTGGCAAAAGTTACACCATGCAATTTTTAACACGCTTGTTAATGAAGAGCGTGGATTTTGAAAGCCCCACCATAGTGTTGATTACCGACCGTACTGACTTAGATGATCAGCTGTCACAACAATTCACCAACGCCAAGGACTATATCGGTGACCAGATTGTGGAAACCGTGACCTCACGTGATGATTTACGCGCTAAGTTACAAGGCCGCCAAAGTGGTGGGGTATTCCTGACCACAATCCATAAGTTCACCGAAGACACTAAACTGCTTACTAATCGTTGTAATGTGATTTGTATATCGGATGAAGCCCACCGCAGCCAAATCAACTTGAGCCAAAAAGTGACCGTTATTACCGAGGGGAAAAATAAGGGCGTTAAGAAAACCTACGGCTTTGCCAAGTACCTTCATGACTCGTTGCCCAATGCCACTTATGTGGGTTTCACCGGCACACCGATTGACGCCACCCTTGATGTGTTTGGTAAGCCAGTGGACACCTACACCATGAAGGAGTCGGTGAAGGACGAAATTACCGTGCGCATTGTTTACGAAGGCCGCGCCGCGCGTGTGTTGCTGGATAATGAAAAACTCAAAGAGGTTGAGGAGTATTACAAGCAGTGTGAACAAGACGGTGCCAACGAATACCAGATAGAAGACAGCAAAAAAGCCATGGCCAGTATGAGCGCCATCTTGGGGGACCCTGACAGGATTAAAACTTTGGCCAAAGACTTTGTAGCCCACTATGAAGAGCGTGTGGCAGAAGGCTCAACGGTAGCGGCTAAAGCGATGTTTGTAAGTAGTTCACGCCCCATTGCTTATCAGTTTTATCGAGAATTAGAGATTCTACGCCCACAGTGGTTTGAGGTGTTGGATTGTGCCGAAGGCGAAGCGCTGAGCGAAAGTGAACGTAAGGAAGTAAAAGCCTCCGAACGTGTTCGTATGGTAATGACCCGCAACAAAGACGATGAGAAAGCGTTGTGGGATAAGTTGGGCACCAAAGATGACCGTAAAGAATTAGACCGCCAGTTCAAACTGGATAAATCTAATTTTAAAATCGCCATTGTAGTGGACATGTGGCTTACCGGCTTTGATGTGCCTTTCTTGGATACCATGTATATCGATAAGCCTGTAACACAACATAATCTGATTCAGACGATTTCGCGGGTAAACCGAAAATTTGAAGGCAAGAGCAAGGGCTTGGTGGTGGATTATATTGGCATTAAAACCAATATGAACAAGGCGCTTAAACAGTTTGGTGGTGACAGTGAAGATAACTTTGAAGATATCGCAGCGTCTATTGTTGAGGTGCGCAATCACCTAGACCTATTAAATAAAGCATTTCATCACTTTGATAGCAGGCCGTATTTTAGCGATGCTCCTGTTGAGCAATTGGATTGCCTAAACAAAGCAGCAGAGTACGCCATACAAACTGAAAAAACTCAAAAGCGTTTCATGGATATCACCAAGCGATTGAAAGCCGCCTATGACATCTGCTGTGGTAGCGAGAAGCTTACAAAAGATGAACGGGACCATATTCATTTCTATATGGCGATTCGCTCAATCGTTTATAAGCTTACCAGAGGTAACGCACCCGACACCGCACAGATGAATGCCAAGGTACGCGAGATGATTGCCGAGGCTATCAAAAGCGATGGCGTAGACGAGATATACAAGTTAGGCAATGAAGACGGCAGCGATGGAGCCATTGATATCTTTGATGAAGATTACCTGGCTAAAATCGACAAAATAAAACTGCCCAACACCAAAATTCAGTTATTGCAAAAGCTGCTGGAAAAAGCCATTGGTGAAGTAGCCAAAACCAATAAAATGCAAGGGATCGACTTTACCAAGAAGTTCCAGGCGCTGGTGGAGAAATACAACGAGCGCAAAGAAGAGGACGTACTGGTAAGTAACGTACTGGAGGATTTCTCAAACGAAATTATTGACCTGTACCATGACCTGAAAACTGAAATGAGCTCGTTTGCCGACATGGGCATCGACTATGAAGAAAAGGCGTTCTACGACATTTTGAAGTCATTGTCGGTTAAGTACGACTTTGAGTACCCGGAGGACAAGCTGCTTGAGTTGGCTAAAAGGGCCAAGGAAGTAGTGGACAGCGTGGCGAGTTTTCCTGCTTGGAATGAGCGGGAAGATATTAAGGCTGAATTACAGGTAAACCTGATTTTGCTACTGGCTGAATTTGGTTATCCGCCCGTTGCCAATGATGACGTCTACAAAGAGATTTTGGAGCAGGCGGAGAACTTTAAGAAGCACCGGGCAGCTTGAGTAAGCACTGTTTATGCTGGCTGGTATTGCTGGGGTTTAAGAGCAGTGGTTGTGCCTGGTAAAGCCGTCTCACCCCTGGTGGTATGGTTATATATAAGACTCTCGATATATGAGTGGTCGATATGGTAAATAACGGGGTTTAGCTCTCACATAATGAATCTATTTCAAGATCCACGCTTGGTTAGAGTCATATTGTGAGAACTAATGGGGTAATTGGACTCATATAACGAGAGCGTTAAATTTAAGGTGAACGGTAAACTCAACTTGTGCCAAGAGGCGGCTTGGCCAATTCGAGTTATAATTAAACAGGGCCAAATACAGCAGTTATAGTTTGGGAAGTAACCTATGAAGTCTAAAACGATAGTATGGGCACCCTCGGACAAAAGCCTGACGGTGGAGGAGCAAAAGGTATTGAGCCTACAGGTCTCGCCTACGCAGGAGATCACTAAAACCAGCCTGTTAAGAATGCTGATGGCGGATAAACTTGCGGAACTGATGGATCAAACGGTGGATGTGGAAGCCGCATTAGCTATCGTCCCCGATCTGCTGAGCGTTATGAATCTGGGCTTGAATCATAAGGCGACGGCAGAGATGTGGATGGAGGAAAGTAGCCTGGCGGACTTGATAAACCAGGTGGACTTGAAAGCCCCAAGCAGGCCAACCCTACCGGAGGTGGAACTAGCACATCAGAGCCAAACCCTGGAAAGCCTATTGGAAAGCCTATATGAAAGTTTGACAAGCACCTGGGGGGGCAATATTTCATCGCTAACCTGTTCAGATAACCTTGCCGATATGGGCGCTACACAGGACTCTAATGAAGGGTTACAGCCATTTAACCCACACCCCGTATATGACAATGATGTAGAGCCCAAGGTTAAGCCTAGTGGCAATACCATATCCACTGACGAGTGCGACGCCGAAGCTGTCATCAATAGTATACTGGGTGGTGGGACCATTGATTCAAGCGCCCCCCCCGAGTTTGTGCTGGCCGGTATTACTCTCTCCTTTCACCTAATTGAAAAAGGAGAGCGTACGTTTTCCCAATACGCCGAGGCCATGATTTGGCGAATGGGAGATATGGTGCTGCCCTATCTCAAAAGCTGGTATATGGCGGTGAAATATGACCCATCGACCAGAGACATGAAAAAAATGAGCAGCTTCTGCTAAGTAGAACGCGCAACATTAAGGTCCTGGAAACACAGGCAGAAGGCAGGCAAGAGTTAAAGTATTTCCTGTTTGAACAATTGGCCTCAGTAGTTATTGTTCCCGATCTGAACAGCGCCAAAGCTCGGGCGTTTAATCGAGTTTAGACTCATATAGCGAGAACTAAACACCGTAGAGTTGTCTGCGAAAGTTGCCCCCCCTTAGGCATACTATGTTTATCGCTGTTTGTAAGGGAAGCCCCTAAAAAGTTATCTCATATTCGCTATAGGCTGAGTCAATATCGGCTTGTGTCAGACCAATATAGCGCATGGTCACCCCCGTATCCTTGTGATTCAAAAGTTTGCTTATTCGTTCAATTCGCTCCCCTGCCGAATACATAGTCCAGCCTAGGGTTTTACGCATACTATGGGTTCCTATGTTCAGCCCCAGGATTTCCCCCACGGCTTTAAACGCCCCTGACACAGATTGCCTGGAGATAGGTTTGTGCTTGGCACGATTACAGTCCACCTGAAATAAGTAGACATGGGTAGGATTGAGTTCACTGCGAAGTTGTACCACAGACATGGCAGTCTGATTGAGGGGGATCGTTCTCGGTTTATTAGTCTTGCCCTCGCGTAGCGAGAGGGTACCGGTCAACGCATGTTCCATTGTAATGGATAGCAGATCACTGATCCGCAGCGCAGCGTTTACCCCAAACACCCACATATGGCTGTAGATAGCACCGTTGTGCTTTTCGAGGAGGGAGGCCACGAGCTTAATCTCTTCTTTGGACTTTACGGCGTCTACAGCATTCATATCACAACCCCACTTTTAATTGACAGTTCAGTGTTCCAGGCGATTGAGTAAACTATAGACGCACTTTGACCAATCAGCCACCGTCCCACGGGCTTGGCTAAGCTACAGAATTCTATTGTGTCAGTTAGGAGGGGCTTTTAAGACTGCGGTAATTAAATTGCCGTTTACTTAAAGTCTTAAATTTAAGAAGGCAAATACTGCCAAAATATAGGTAAAAGTAGGTCTCACAAAAAAGTAGAGTCCCATTATTACCAATCATGTTATTCATCGGGCAATATATTGCCGAGTACACTGAATTCTAACCAGTTGCTAAAAAACGTGAAAAGCCTGCCCGCTACTACTGGGTTTGGCTTTCAGCTTTTGAGTTTTGAGATAAGCCTGGGCAAGAGTGAGCTACCCATCAGGGCGGCTTGCTTACTGGCTGAATCCCCCATTCTTCTTTGGGCTTTTTGAAGTAATTGAGTGGCACAGGTGACACCTGAATTTGATCGTTATAATCCCATTTTAGGGAGTCATCAATGCCGTTCCAGGTAACGGCCACCAGGGTACAGTCACCTCTAATTTTTTTACCTGGTTTGGTCACTACTATAAAACCTTTGTGCTCAAGCCCTTGTAGCGCTTTATAAAGAGTCCCCGTGGATGTCCAGCCCAGGTCTTTCATCAATGAAAAGGTTGGGGATAAGTTACCGTTATTGCGACCGTTGTATTGAAGCAACAGGTGGAGCAATAGTCGGAACTCAGGCCCCGTTAGCTTTTTTCCTCGCTCACTTTTCAAAACATGGTGAGGAATAAGGACAAACGGGGCCGCATTACGGCCCTTTGATTTTGGATAAGACTTAGCCATCCAGCATTAGCCCTGTTGGCCGTTGTCGGACCAGTATTTGTAAACCAT
>MAAA01014352.1_pt1 | contig 11616 bp, 8 predicted proteins | sample 1115971 | NCBI WGS metagenome assembly MAAA01 (sample SAMN04961123, study PRJNA320927) | seawater metagenome | isolation source: sample BD02T6 sea water enriched with oil for 6 days | place: USA:Gulf of Mexico | collected 2013-07-27 | reverse complement strand
GAAGGGGTAGGGTTGGACCCCCGCATTGGAACCCACTACAACAATCCATCATTTGGTTATGGGGGTTATTGCCTGCCTAAAGACACTAAGCAGCTATTGGCCAATTACAAAGATGTGCCCAATAACATGATTAGCGCCATTGTGGACTCTAATACCACCCGCAAAGACTTTATTGCCGATGCCATTGTTAAAAAGAATCCAAACGTAGTGGGTATTTACCGTTTGATTATGAAAACAGGCTCCGACAATTTTAGGGCTTCTGCCATTCAGGGCATTATGAAGCGCATTAAAGCCAAGGGCATAGAGGTAATTTTGTTTGAACCTGAATTGGCCGAAGATGAGTTTTTTCATTCTAGGGTGGTGAAAGATTTAGCACAGTTTAAAGAAGAGGCTGATGTGATTGTGACCAATCGCATGACAGATGTTTTGGATGATGTGGTTGCTAAGGTATATACCCGCGACCTGTTTGGGAGTGATTAATGAAATACTTAGTAACCGGTGCGGCAGGTTTTATTGGCATGTACACCGCCAAGCGTTTATTAGAAGCCGGGCATGATGTAATGGGTTTAGACAACCTAAACGATTACTACGATGTACGCCTAAAACATCACCGCCTAGAGCAATTGACGCCTTTTGATAATTTCACATTTGTAAAAATGGACTTAGCCGACCGCGGCGGTATGGCCGAGCTATTTAAAAAAGAGCAATTTCAGCGAGTAATACACTTAGCCGCGCAAGCGGGTGTGCGTTACTCCATAGAAAACCCCATGGCCTACGTAGACTCAAACCTAATAGGCATGATGACCATATTAGAGGGCTGCCGTCACAATAAGGTAGAGCATCTTGTATATGCCTCCTCCAGTTCTGTATATGGTATGAATCCAAAAATACCCTTTGCCACCAGTGATGGTGTAGATCACCCTGTATCACTTTATGCTGCCACCAAAAAATCCAACGAGCTAATGGCTCACTCTTACTCGCACCTATACGGCATAGCCACCACCGGGCTTCGCTTTTTTACGGTTTACGGCCCAGCAGGTAGGCCAGATATGGCGCCCTGGTTGTTCACCGATGCCATATTAAAAGACCAGCCAATTAAAGTATTTAATCATGGCAAAATGCAGCGCGACTTCACTTACATAGATGACATAGTCGAAGGTGTAATTCGCATACAAGATGTAGTGCCAACCCCAACACCAGACTGGAAAGGGGTAGACCCTTCCATGAGTCATGCGCCTTATCGGGTATACAATATTGGTAATAATCAACCTATTGAATTGGCTACATTTATTTTCGCCATAGAAAAGGCTTGTGGCAAAGAGTCTGCAAAAATTATGTTGCCCATGCAGGCAGGGGACGTTCCGCGAACCTTTGCGGATATTGATAGCTTAACGTCGGTGGTGGGGTTTAAACCAGAAACTAGTATAGAGGATGGCATGGAAAGGTTTGTAGATTGGTTTAAGAAGTATAAATTACTTTAATTTTTACTAAAGCTGATTGTTGATTGAGCGATTATGAATTTAAAAAAAGATACATATAGATGGGACATTCAAGGGCTGCGCGCAATCGCGGTTTTGTCAGTCGTTATTTATCATATTTCACCGAATACACTCCCAGGAGGATATTTAGGGGTTGATATATTCTTTGTTATTTCGGGTTATTTAATAATCGGACATATATACAAAGATTTAATGGAAAGAAAATTTGATCTTGTTGGTTTTTACTCTAGAAGAGTAAAAAGGTTATTCCCTCCTCTTTTTGTCATGATGATATTTAGTAGCGTTGTTGCATATAGGTATCTTTTACCCAGTGAAATGCAGCTGTATGCAGGCAGTGTTATCTCCACGCTATTGTATGTTTCAAATCTATATTTCTATCGCGAATCTGACTACTTTAGCGCTGACTTAGAGGGGTCATTATTGCTTCATACATGGTCACTTTCAGTTGAAGAGCAATTTTATTTGTTATTTCCATTGTTGATGATCTTTGTGTTTAAGGTGGCAAGGCAGTATTTTTTCATAATTATTTTTTTTGTTTTATTGTGTAGTTTAACTCTTAGTGAAATTTTAGTCTCTTATGATCAATCGCTTTCTTTTTATCTGTCTCCTTCAAGGTTTTGGCAGTTCATATCTGGAGGTATGGTAGCACTATATAGTGTTGAAAAAATGTCAAGTTATTATAAAAACCTGCTAGATGCAGGAGGTATTGTTGGGCTTTTAGTCATACTTGTTTGTCTTTATTGCTACTCGGGGGAGGTTGTTTTTCCCGGAATTAATGCTGTTTTACCAACCATTGCTGTGGTGTTAATATTATTTTCAGGGGGGGTTAAAGGTTTCACATATAGCGTGTTATCAACAAGAGTGAGTAGTTTTATTGGCAAAATTTCATACTCTTTGTATTTATGGCACTGGCCAATAATTATATTTTATAAACTCGAAGTTACATCATCTCTTGATCGTGAAGATAAAGTGATTTTACTTTTTCTTTCTGTGTTATTTGGTTTTTTAAGTTGGTATTTAGTTGAGAAGAAAGTGGCTTCAATTCATTCATTTTCAGTGAAGAAAGTTTTCTTGTCGTCGTCTTTACTTAGCGTTTTATACTGTATTCTTGCTACTTACTCTAGCACGGGCTTGCCTTACCGGTTTAATAGTGATCAGCTAGATTATGCAAGCTTTCTGGATTATGACTCGTCAATATTTAGAGAGGGCAGTTGTTTTATTTCTTCTAAATATGATGATGCTAAATATTTTGATAGTGATACTTGCATTGTTCACAAAGAAGGTAAAAATAATATATTATTAATGGGGGATAGTCATGCGGCGCACCTGTATACGGCTATCAACCACTTTAAGGGTGAAACTGAAACAGTTTCGCAAGTTACGTCGTCTGGCTGCAAGCCTACTGTATCGTATATAGGCGCAGGCCGTTGCACTACTCTTAATCTGTGGTCCTATAGGGAATTGATAAAAGAGAAATCATTTGATCAAATAATATTATCGGCGCGCTGGTCCGAAAAGGATGTGAGGAGCCTAGTTGAAACAGTGGAGTTTTTAGAAAACCTTGTTCCTAGTATTGTTATAATGGGGCCGTCCATGGAGTACGGAGTTTCATTGCCCCGACTTCTTACCTCTGACATTGATAAATACCAGGTTGCTGAAGCTATTGGTTTTTCTAAAATTTCCAAAATTGATAAATTGATGAAATCGGCTTTATCAGCAACTGCAGCTACGTATATTTCGATGTTGGAATTAAATTGTAATAAGGATGGGAATTGTATTTCTATCACAAAAGAAAACATACCAATCACTTTCGATTATGGTCATTTTACTCATGAGGGTGCTTTAGAGACCTTGGCAAAAATCATGTAGTTAAGATTTTTAGGTTTTTAGGGGGTTATTATGAAAATCATTATTTACTTTGCTGTGTTATGCCTTTTTTTTCCTTTGGGTTTTGATCTGTCATTTCAAGAAATGACGATAACGCAGGCTATATCTATTGTTTTATTCCCTTTTTGTGTCATTAGCTTGGCAAGGAGTAAGATATTAACCTTAGGAGGAGAGGCAGGCGAGCGAGTTTTTCGGGCTGGCTTTTTAGTATTATTGGTTATTCTTCTGTCCTTGTATAATGCTGACTATTTCATTGATGTAATTAGGTATTCTAGTCGATATATATTTGGCTTGCTTTTGGCTGTTTCAATCATAATATATATTAATGATAAAACTAGTTTAATAATGTTTGATCGGTTTTTTATTTTTGGTTGTGCCGTTATAGTTTTAGTATGCATATCTTCATTCTTTATTGAATCGTTAAATGACTTAGTAACACACAGAAGTGGTAGGTATCAAGGTTTCTTTAGGCATCCAAATTCTTATGCTATCGCTCTATCATGTTCTTTACCCATAGTATTGACAAAGTACCAAACCTCCTTCGGCAAGGAGCGATTATTATATTTACTGGCTCTTTTTCTACATTTGGTTGCTATTGTTCTGACGGGATCAAAATTCAACTTGTTTATTGCTATTATTGTTTTCTTGTATGTCTTTCAAATAAATAGGGGTGTTAATTTTAGCCTTTCAAGATTATTTATTGGTGTGCTTTTTTCTTCCTTGCTTTCAATGCTTATGGTTTCTGCTTTTATTTATTACCTTCAGAATTTTAACTCAGCTCTTTACGATAAGTTTACCAGTTTAATGAATGACCCTTTTGAGCAGGAAACCGTTACAGATCGGCTTGAAATTTGGGAGGCTGGCGTGTCACATTCTAATGTGTTTCTTGGTTATGGCGCGGGTCATGTTCCGCATTATTTTGAGTTCAGCCATTTACATAATACATTCATAGACTTCTATTTTTCCATGGGCGGCTTTGGCTTGCTGGCTCTTCTTTATTTTTATTATTCACTGTTTCATTTATATGTGCATGTGAGAGGGCGAGAACTAGGTGCTGCCAAATCACTAATGGTTGCTTATTCGCTACTGCCATTGATTTATATTTTGTCCAATCAAATGAGCGGCTCGATGGGGACGGCTACAATAATTGTTTTGTGGGCCGTGATTGGCAGAATTATTAGCGGTATTAATTTGGCGAACACGAATGAAGCGTAAATTTTTTCTATTTACTTTATTTGGCAACGGTGCCCACGCCTTGTCTCAATGGTTAGTTGTTGTGCTTTTAGCTAGGTGGGCAGGAGTACAGGAGTTAGGGCAGTATGCTTTTTTCTTGTCTGTCTTTGCGCCTTTGGTGTTGATGTTCAACAGCGGCTTGAGAAGTGTGTGTTGTTCGGATGTGAATAATGAGTTCAGTACGGAATCTTACTTCTATTATAGAGTGTTGACGGTTGTCTGTTTTTGTCTTATTGGTGGCGGTGTTTCTGTTTTTTATCCAGACGAACGATTGTTGATTGTTTCAATTCTTTTAATTAAGTCTATAGAGAGTATAGCTGATCTTTGTTACGGAGTTTATCAGGCTGCGGGTGATCAGTATTATATATTTAGGTCTTTGCTAATAAGGTCTGTTTGCTTTATTTGTACTGTCTTTTTGTATTTATATTACAATTCCGATTTTGTAATGGCGCTGTTGGTTGGGGCGTGCTGCTTTGCTTTTGTTGTGTATTTCTTAGATGTTAGGCCTATGCTTACACGCTTTAAATTTAGTGGTTTTTCTGCTTGTGCTGAGGTGATACCGGCAATATTTAAATCAACGTATATGCTGGGTTTGGTCGCTCTTATTGTATCGATAAACTGGAATGTGCCTAGATATTTTCTGGAACGAAATTTTGGTTTTGAGATGGTTGGCTATTATTCTGCAATATTATATTTTGTTGTTATGGGAAATATGGTGATTAATTCTCTTTGCCAAGCTGTTTTTCGTGAAATGTCAGAACGGTACAGAAATAGCGATGGTTATTATTTGTTTGTCGCGCGTTTAATGCTAGGAGTATTTGTATTCGGCCTTACGTTTATGTTGGTATCGTATTTCTTTGGTGCAGATATCCTGCATATGTTTTATGGGGAGAAGTTTAGGCAATATGGGTATTTAATGTTTTTAATGTCTATATTTTCAATTATTATCTTCTGTTCTTCTGTTCTTGGTCATGCACTGACTGCTACAAGGGTCTACTCGGGTTTCATACCTAGCTATTTGTTTGTTTTTTTTGGAACTATTGTTTTTGCATTTACAGTATTCCCTGGTCAGGGGATTTATGCCTCGGTATATACCCTGATTGCATTCTCTGTTTTTGACTTTATTTCAAAATCTATTCTCTTTATAAGGATGATGAAATGATTGGGTTTTTTTCTTGGTACTTCTTATGAAATATTTATTTGTAGTTAAGGGGTATTATCCCAATGTTAACGGGGGGTCTCAGCGGTCTGTTCAAATGCTTTCGGAGGGCCTTGTTCGGCAGGGTGACTCGGTTTACGTATTGTGCCTTGATGCCGAGAATGAGAAGAAAGTTTACAGCCACAATGGTGTGATTGTAATTTCTGTACCAATAAGAAATATTTATCTCCCAAAAGCTGGAGTTAAAAAAAGCTTTTTGGCAAAAACGTTGTGGCATTTGATAGACGTATTTAATGTATGGGCAGTTATTGAGTTCTATTTTATTGCGAAAAAAATATCTCCTGATGTCGTTAATACAAATACAATTGAGGGGTTTTCAACCGGCTTGTTTTCTGTACCTAAATTAATTGGGGCTAAGTTGGTGCATACCTTAAGGGATTATTACCTTATTTGTCCTCGGTCTGGAATGTATAAAAATAATAAAAATTGTGAGACTGTGTGTACTGAGTGTAAATTGCTTACGTTTAACAATAAGAGAATGATGAGGAATGTTGACTTGGTTCTGGGTAATAGTGACTTTATTATCGATTGCCACCTTCAACATGATGTTTTTGGCCAAGAGGCGGCTTTTGTAAAGCAGTTAAATATCATGCATTCTGGCGTAATTGAAAAAAATCAAGTTAAAAAATCTGGCAACTATGTCTTTGGAGCAATAGGGCGGCTTAATAAGCTGAAAGGGATGCATATAGTAGTCAATGCTTTTAAAGATAGAGAAGACACTCTCTTATTGGCAGGAGGAGGAGATTCTGACTTTATTGGAGAGTTATCCGCAAACCTAAACATAAATAGTAAATTTTTGGGGTGGTGTGACCCAATCGATTTTTACTCGAAAATCGATTTTCTCATTTGTCCTTCGCTCTATCATGATCCTCTCCCTAGAGTAGTCTACGAAGCGTACAGCTATGGTGTACCCGTTATTGCGGCAGATAGTGGGGGGACACCAGAAATGATAGAAGAGGGTATCACTGGCTTTTTATATCGGTTTGACAGTCCTGATGAATTAAAAAACTGTATAAATAATGCTTTGAAGATGAGTGAAACAGATTACATTAATATGCGTAATAACTGTATGGAATATTCTAAAAGGCACGCTGAATCTCCCGTTATTCTTGCCTACAAAGAGAATATTTCCAGATTGTTTGTAGGCCACTGATAATATGAAAGTTTTAATTGTTAATAATTTTTTTGCGCCCAATATTGTGGGGGGGGCTGAGCGATCTGTTCAGTATCTCTGTGAGGGCTTGGTTGACTTGGGCTGGGAAGTTGAAGTGGTTACACTTTCATTCAAAGATATTAGCTATCGTGATTCTTTGAATGGTTTTTCTGTTAATTATGTGAAACGTTATATTTCTAAGTATTCACCACTTAATAAAAAAAGAACATATTTGGGGCGACTGGTATTTCAGTTTCTGTCTGAGTTATGGCTGCCGAGTGAGCGTTTAGAGTTTAAAAGGGTGTTTGATACCTTTAGGCCGGATCTAGTATTGACAAATAATTTAGCTGGTTTAGGTGTTTTTCCTTGGCGTGTATCTAGCTCTAATTCTGTGCCCGTTGTACATACATTAAGAGATTATTATCAAATCTGTATGAAACAAAATATGTTGAAAGCGGAGGACTCTTGTGTCGGCCAGTGCATTGAGTGCGGTGTTGCGACAGCTCATAGGAAAATGAATTCAAGCCTAGTAAAGACTGTTGTTGGAAATAGTAAATTTATTCTAGATAAACATCTAACAAATGGTTATTTCAAGTTGTGTGATAACAAGAGTGTCATATTTTCATGCTGCTCTGATGAATTTATGGCTAAGGCTAAGGTAAGTGTAATTAAAGATACTGCGGATGATTTTGTGTTTGGATACATTGGGCAGCTAATTGAATCTAAAGGCGTTGCGCTACTTATTAATCAGTTTTTACTCCTTGTTAATGATTATCCTTATGTGACATTACTCATCGCTGGTGATGGGCCAGAAGGTTATGTACACGATTTAAAAAGCTTAGTGTTTACTTTAGGTTTGGAGTCAAAGGTGAAATTTTTAGGCCGAGTAGATGCTATGTTTTTTATGGATAGAGTACATTCAGTTATTGTTCCTTCGTTGTGGCATGAACCATTAGCCCGTGTAATTTATGAGTCATTTGCAATGAAAAAATTTGTCATAGCATCTAATACAGGGGGCTCTCCAGAAGTAATAAAAAACGGTGTTAATGGATATATATTCGATATTAAGGGTAGTTCATCCCTTTTGGAGCGAATGAAAATCCCTCTTGATGATAAAAACGCTTATTACTCTATATGTAAAAGTGCAGGGGATGAAGATTTTTCCCCAATGAAAACATCATTGGGCTACTCTAACTTATTCAATAGTGTGCTTGATAAAAATGAAAATAAATAAGGTTGCGATTGTTCATGATTGGTTGGTTGAATCAGGGGGCGCTGAAAAGGTTTTAGCTGAGCTAATCAAGATTTACCCACAGGCAGAAATCTTTTCTACAGTGGATCATTTATCTGATTCGCAAAGAAATACAATTTTAATGGGGAAAAGTGTTACTACTAGCTTCATTCAAAATCTTCCTAAATCAAGGGGTTATAAAAAGTATTTTCCATTAATGCCATTAGCCATGGCTAATTTAGACCTGTCTAAATTTAATCTAGTTATTAGCAGCAGCTCGTCTGTTGCTAAGGGCATAATTACTGGGCCAGATCAGCTGCATATATGCTATTGCCATTCACCAATGCGTTATGCTTGGGATCTTCAACACCAATACTTAAAAGAGAGTGGGTTAGCGCGCGGACTCAAAGGCCTTTTAGCCAAATTCATGTTACATAAAATGAGAAGTTGGGATGTCACATCTTCATTTAATGTAGATCACTTTATTGCAAATTCAAATTTCATCGCTCGTAGAATTAAGAAGGTTTATCGTAGGCATGCGGATGTTATTTATCCCAATGTAGCTGTTGAGGATTTTGAGGTAGTAGAAAAAAAGAGTGATTATTACTTTACCTGTTCTCGTATGGTTCCCTATAAGAAAATAGATCTTATTGTAGAGGCTTTTGCCAATATGCCTGATAAAAGACTTGTGGTAATAGGTGATGGGCCTGAAATGAGCAAGGTTAAAAATAAATCGGCTAGTAATATTGAATTGATGGGCTATCAATCATTTGAGGTATTAAAAGAAAAGATGGCGAATGCCAAGGCATTTGTGTTTGCCGCAGAAGAGGATTTTGGAATTGTACCTGTTGAAGCGCAAGCGTGTGGAACACCGGTCATCGCATATGGTAAAGGTGGCGCGTTAGAAACAGTAAAAGAGAACGTTAGCGGTGTTTTCTTCAATGAACAGAATCCTCAATCTTTGTCGGAGGCAGTAGATCGATTTGAAAAAATGACGTTTGATGTAGAAAAGATTAGACGTCACGCAGCGACATTTTCAACTAAACGCTTTAAAAAACAAATTGAAGATTTTGTCTGTAAAAAAATAAATGGTTTGTAATATGAGTACTGCCATTATTATGGCTGCTTTTACGTGTGGCTTTTCTAAGTAGTTTTGGCACTGACGTCGAATTTAAGTGTGTAGCAAAAAGCCGCAGCTCGGCTAAATGCGCAACCTGATAAAGGTCAAGTGGTATGTGTGACGAAGAGTGTCACTTTTTTTCGGTCTAAATAGCTGCTGTATATCTCCGTTAATTTTTTCCTATCAGCATAAAAATATTTTGGTTTTTATTTTATGTATTGTTATTCAAGTTTATATAGGCGGATAAGTTGAGTTCTATTAATAGAGTTAATTGGATTGATTATGCGAAAGCAATAGGAATTACTCTTGTTGTTTATGGTCATGTTGCAAGGGGTCTGGTTAAATCAGGCCTATTGGCTGATTCAGTCGAATTTAGATATATTGATAGTATAATTTATACTTTTCATATGCCCCTGTTCTTTTTTTTGTCTGGCTTGTTTCTTCTCGCGTCTTTTCAATCTAAAGGATTTGGTAGGTCACTTGGATCAAAGGTAGATACAATTATATATCCTTATATTATTTGGTCATTATTGCAAGGAGGGGTGGAAGTTTTACTTTCTTCCTATACCAATGGCGATGTAAGTCTGGGTCAGGTGCTTTCTTTATTTTCAGAACCGCGAGCTCAGTTTTGGTATTTATATGCATTATTTTTTGTTTTTTTAGTATCGCTGTTGTCGCTACGTTTAATGGGTGTTAAAGCTCTTTATTTGTTGTTAACTGTATCGGTATCTCTCTATTTGTTCCAACCGAAACTAGATTTGTTAATAAATATAGGCTTTATAACAAATAATCTTGTTTTCTTTTTGGCGGGGGCTGTTTTTCAGCAGTTACGGTTGATTCGGTTTAATTGTGCATATGTACTTATAACACTATTTATTCTGTCCTTGATAGGGCAGTTTTTGTTCCATGATGCAGGCTTTATTTACCATGATAAGGGTGTTTTATTATTATCATTGTCCTTACTTACCTTGGTTACTGTAGTGAGTTTCGCTGAGTGGTTGTCGCGTTTTAATCTTCAATCGGTTGCTTATGTAGGGGCGTCTTCTATGGCTATTTATTTAATGCATATTCTAGCCGGTAGCGGTGTTAGAGTGATTCTTGATAAAGTAATAGGGGTAGACTCTTTACTTATACACTTGTTTCTAGGAACTCTGCTTGCAATTCTATTTCCATTGCTGGCGTTGAAAGTAATTAATCACTTTAAAATCCCCTATGTGTTTAGTTTCCCTGTTAGCCATTATTGGCAGCGTAAGCCCAATCAATAGAAGTAAATAATTTACTTTTACTGTACTAAAAAGGCCTTGGTTGCCAAAGATATTATTTTTGATAAGGACACAGTTTTAAATGATTATTCCCGTAATTATGGCCGGTGGATCTGGCACACGTCTATGGCCACTTTCGCGTACTGCTTTTCCTAAGCAGTTTTTAGCGCTCACTTCACAGCTAACCATGTTGCAAGAAACGGCCGCTCGATTACAGGGTATGTCTGGCGCAGGCGCATTGGTTATTTGTAACGAAGAGCATAGATTTTTGGTGGCCGAGCAAATGCGCCAGCAAAATACCGACGTATCTATCTTACTTGAACCTGTCGGGCGTAATACCGCGCCGGCCATTGCCTTGGCTGCTATGCAAATTTTAAATTCTGCTAAAGCAGATTCTCCTAGTTTGGATTGCGCAACTAGCGAAGCCCCTATTATGTTGGTATTAGCGGCCGACCATGTAATAGAAAATGTTGCGGCCTTTCAGCAGTCGGTTAAAGACTTATTGACAAGTGTACAGGCTGGTAAGTTTGGTACCTTGGGTATTGTGCCAACAGAGCCTGCTACGGGTTATGGCTATATTAAAACCGGTACCAAGCAAGAGATTGGTTTTGCCGTAGAAGAATTTGTAGAAAAGCCTAATGCCCAAACGGCAGCTGAATATGTACAGGCTGGCTATCTTTGGAATAGCGGCATGTTTTTAGTGCGCGCCGACCGTTATTTACAAGAGCTTAAAAACCTTAGGCCCGATATTTATAGTGCTTGTGAAAAAGCCATGGACAACACACAGCAAGATATGGATTTTGTACGGGTAGATAAGGCCGCGTTTGAAGCTTGCCCAGATGAATCTATTGATTACGCCGTAATGGAGCCGTTGGCCAAAACCGAACAGGTAGTGGTGGCTCCCCTAGATGCGGGTTGGAGTGATGTGGGTAGCTGGTCTGCATTATGGGAAATTGCCGATAAAGATGCGCAAGGTAATGTGGCCGCTGGGGACACTATTTTACAAGATACC
>MAAA01014351.1_pt1 | contig 11633 bp, 13 predicted proteins | sample 1115971 | NCBI WGS metagenome assembly MAAA01 (sample SAMN04961123, study PRJNA320927) | seawater metagenome | isolation source: sample BD02T6 sea water enriched with oil for 6 days | place: USA:Gulf of Mexico | collected 2013-07-27 | reverse complement strand
AATTCATGTACAGCGTCCTCATTACTGTTGGCCTGTACATGCGCTGACATAAATGCAGCGCACACCAGCAAGCTGGATGTCACATGCTTTAATTTCATCTTTTACTCTTATTATATTTTTGGTGAGGGTTGGATAAAAAACTTCACTGAATCCTGATTATCGATTTTTTGTACCGCTGCATTATTAATTTTCTTAATACTTAGCACACAGGTGTTAACTGGCCAATTAACAGACAATTCTAGACTTTTTATATAACACTGGCGCAGTTAATCAAAATCCTAAGACAGGGAAGGCAAGCATTTATTTTTTATGGTGCTAAGGACTAATGAAAAAGAAGTAGAATATTAAGGTTTATTTATATTCAATTTAGCTTTAGTAAACAGATGTTCACCCTATAAAATCGGCTTTTAGACTGTTAGTGTTGGACAGCTAAATTAATAATTGAAAGGAATTCTTCATGGATATACCAGCAGAAGGTTTTGAGCTCATATTTCGAAGCAGCCCATTTTTAGATTTACTGGGCCCTATTTATAATAAAAAAACCGACAATGCATTGGTGATTGCTTTACAGGTAGAGCAAAAACATTGCAACGCACGTAGCCTGATGCATGGCGGTGTATTTAGCAGCCTTGCCGATATAGCCTTGGGCTACAATGCCGCCTTTCAAGGCACAACGCCCACCCCGTTAGTCACGGCAAGTCTAACCATAGATTACGCAGGCTCGGCCAAATTAGGCGACTGGATTGAGATACACACTGATGTGCAAAAGGTAGGTAAAACCATGGCCTTCGCCAATTGTTATTTCATTGTTGATACCAAAAGAATTGCCAGAGCCAGCGGCGTATTTAGTGTTTTAAGCTAAAAATATAATTCCCATGAACCTAGATTTTTTAATTTTGGCAGGATTATTAAGTTGACTGGCTGCGTATGGTAAAAATGTAACAAAAACGATTTTTGATCTCGCATCATTTCTCTGTTCATTGCGCTTATTCATAGATTGGGAATCGTGCATCATTGGCCAAACCTGTAAGCTACCCCTGTTAAAATCTCACTGAAAAAAACCAAGGCGTGTGCTAAGCCTTGGGCACTACAAATAAAAAACGCCCCTTCTGCGTTCTAGCCCACACCAATGCTATATCACCACTTGCCAACTACTTTCACCTCCATTATAGTTAGTTAACCTAACTAATTATATGTATTTCAGGAATCCTCATTATGGCCAGTCAAGCGGGTTACCTTGCCGCCTTTAATAAATTACTGCTACCCACCATTAGTAAAGTACAACGCTTATTGTCGGTGTCGTTAGAGTCAGCCATTAAAAGCCACGATTTAAGCTTGGCTGAATTTCGTATTGTGGGTTTATTAATGGGCGAACAGAAAGGCTATAGCCAAAAGCAACTGGCGCAAAAATTGGCTATCAGTTCAGCGTCTTTGTCTGTATCTATTAGCCAACTTGAAAAAAAACAATGGATACACCGCATTAACGATGATAATGACTTACGTATTAAGCGTATTTGTGTGGAACCCAACGCCGATTTTGCAGGAATCGCGCAACTCATCACCTCATTAGAGAAACAAGCAACACGTGGTATTTCTCAACAAGATCTAAAAACTTGCCAAACGGTTTTAAATAAAATTTTACTCAATGTAAAACCATTAAATAGCGGAGATCAATAATATGGAATTTCTTATTACGGGTTTGATAATATTTTACGGCATGCATGTTGTGCCGGCATTAACCTTAAAAGAAAAGCTAACTAAAAAAATAGGCATGCAACCTTATATGGCATTGTTCAGTTTAGTGTCGGCACTTGGTTTAGGATTAATGATTTACGGTAAAAGTTATGCGGATTTCATTCCCATATGGCAGCCTTTACCAGGCGCCCATTGGGTACCCATGATACTCATGTGGCCTGCGTTAATATTAATCATATGGGCCCAAATACCGTGCAGCATGAAAACCACATTACGTCATCCCATGTTATTAGGAGTACTTCTTTTTTCTGTAGCCCATTTATTTGCCAATGGCGATTTGGCGACAATATTACTGTTGGGATCATTTGGACTATATTCATTACTAACTATCATTAGGCTAAACGCTAATAATAAAATACCTAGCCAGATCGATAAAACTCATGGATGGAATGCATTAGGCGTGGTACTAGGTACCCTGGCTTATGCTTTGATATTTGTGTTTCATCAACAAATCACCGGTATGGCCATTCCGGTTTAAGCGACACACTAAGATACGTTAAATCGTAACAGACGTATTTCAACCACTAAGCCGGTTTGTGAAATTCTATAACATTATCATCAGGATCACGGATAAAAATAAACGCGGCTCCTTCTGGTGTTACAATGGGGCCTTCGGTAATCACGTAATTTATAGATTCAAGATACCGCTGTGCCGATTCAAGGTCGGTGACTTCCAACGCCACATGGGTGTAACCTGTATGTTTTTCGGGAACATCCATCAATACGTTTAATGTCTTAGTCTGTGAGGCATTAAGTATGAAATTAATATTCACCCCAGATGGATGCTCCATAATCGCCACTGGCTCGGGGCCAAGTGGACCGGCTAAAAAAATAAAACCTAATTTTTCATAAAATTCACGGGTAAGCTCTAAGTTGCTTACTCTTAGTCCCACGTGATTAATGCGTGTAATCTCTTTCATGTCATTTGCCTTTAATTGTTTTAGATTCAATCAATAACCGACTATTTAACAATCCACTTTTACCTCTCATAAGGGCACTTCTATTAAGTACTATGTGTTACACAACCCGCCTCTTTTAATACACGTAACATCGATGCAGGATTGTTTTTTAATAATGCTTTTGGCCTAATGGGGCGTGATACAAAGTTACCCCCACAGTTTGGACAAATTTGTTTTAACGTGTTTTCAACGCAACTGGCACAAAAGGTACATTCAAACGTGCATATCATCGCGTCATTTGATTCAGGTGGTAAATCTTTATTACAGCATTCACAGTTAGGTCTAAGTTCCAACATTGTTTTCCCCCTTCTTAACAAATACTAGCCCTGTAAGGCTGGGCAATTTTTCACTTTTTCAGGCGTAAATTCTGACAAACAACTCACAAAATTATTGGCAATTTCTTTTGCTTGGGGGATATCACTTACCCCTGGAGCCAAGGAGACAATTTTTTCATAGGCTGAATGAGCCAAATTGGGTTGATCTAAAATATCAGCACTTTTTCCTAGAATTAATAATGCCGTCACCTTAATGTTAATATCATCGCCAGCATAGTCAATGGCTTGCTGGGCCGTTTCCATGGCGCTATAAAAATTACAGTTAATAAATTCTTCAGTGGCCAACTCTTTTTCTTTTTGGCCAGAGGGTCCGCTACAGGCCATTAGGCACACACAGACAATAAAAGAGCAGAGATATTTCATACATTTTCCATTAATGTTTAAGGTAAACAACGAACATTCAAAATACAATTTTTTGGCTGACGATGCACTCACTCTTTTATTTTCAGCTACCACCAAATTTATACGCTTATATAATTATGTGGCCTCAGCCACATCTAAAATTTTCGATGTTTGCTTCCACGCCAAGAATTGCCATACGGCCAAAGCCCCCACCACTGCATTAACCGACAATACTATTATGATGCCCAAAACCGACAACGCACCCTGAAACCACATAAGCGCGATGCTTGCTATCACCAACCATAAGGCATCGGCCAGAATGACCGATTTAATCAATATTTTGGCTAGTTGTGCATTCACCACCATGGCAGCCAACTGCAGTGAAAAAGCGCCTAATCCCCACATCATAAGAGTCCATAGCCATTGGGGCATGGCAATATGCGTGGCCAACCAAATACCCTGCCAAGCTATAAATACGGCACTCAGTCCCGAAAACAGGGCGTTTGCCGCTATTGCAGTTTGAATTTTCATCATTTACCTCTCCTTTACTTTAAAAACATATAGTAAGAATAATACTTTAAAATTATATAGCAATGTTTAAAATACAGGTGTTTTCTTAAACTTGTCAGCGGGTTTGGCACACCAGGATTTTTCATGAAACGCAGCTACAAACAAAACTGTGCCCTAGCCCTCGCAGCCGACATGTTATGTGAGCGCTGGACCCTATTAATATTCAGGGAGTTGCTGATTCGCGCTTGCCGCTTTAAAGACTTTAATGACGCACTGCCTGGCATGGGCACTAACTTATTAAGTACTCGCTTAAAAGAGTTAGAGCAGGCGGGCTTGATAGAAAAACAGCACTGCAACGACAAACTATCGGCTTACCAATTAACCTCTAAGGGACTCACAGTAGAGCCCCTTGTATTGCAACTGATCTCTTGGGGCCATAGTCACCTAAGTGGCCATGATGAATTTAGCCACCAAGCACACTGGGATTTATTAGCCATGAAAGCCCTTTTTAATATGCAGCAATTTAAGACCACCTTTAAACCCAGCCAACATTACACTCTGCAGTTTGCAGGCACCGCCTTTGTAGGCTGGGTACAGGCCAGTCATGAGGGCATATCTATTGGGCTGGGCCACAGTCTTGAACAAATTATTATTCCAGCCAGCTATACAGTAGATATGAGCGTTCAGGAGTTTCAAAATTGCATGCTAGAGAATGAAATACAAGATGACGATTTACAAAAGTTTGCACGCTGTTTTGGCACCCCCTAATCACGGTAAAAGGGTTTAAATTAAGCCCTTAAATTAACCACTGATATTAAACATTAAGCCTGCGTTTGCCGTTCTTCTTTACATATAAAAAATGGAATAAGTGCATTTTTTTTTAATTCTTTTACAAATAAGCCCCCTCGCGGTTAGGTCTATACTTGATCATACATGCCATCCTTTAACACTGGTGACTAACCTGTTAGCTGAATAGTTGTCATTATTTATGATCAAAAAGCTTAATCATGCTCGCCTAATTATTTTACTCTCCACTCCCTTGTGCCTGTTATTCACACAAACAACTCAGGCTTGCCAGATAGACCCTGACAAAACCGTCATGGACGATTTATTTGAGCTGTCTTTACAAGAAGTAATCAATTTAAAAGTCGAAGGTGCCGCGGTTAAGGACATTGGTTTAAACATGCAAGCCGTGACCGATAACCCCTTTAACTTAACCAATTGCCACACTCCTGCCAGCATTGAAATTATTGACAAACACACAATTCAGGCAAGAGGTTTAAATAATGTAGTTGAAGTCGTGCAAAGCATGGTGGGGGTTACCTCTGGGGAGTCTCCGTCTGAACCCTACAGTTTTAGCATGCGAGGTTTTACCGGTAATTCCATAAAGGTATTGGTGAATGGTATCTCTATGGGCCAAAGCACCTTTAATATGCGGCCTTTAAGCACCAGTAATTTACAAAGTGTTGAAATTTTAAAAGGGGCCAACTCTTTACATCATGGCCAAGGTTCGGCCGGGGGCACCATTAATATGGTGAGTAAACGAGCCAGTTTAACGCAATTACATCATCGCGATATACGACTAGGCAAAGGCACTCACGATACATCCCACATGGCACAGTTTTCTGGGCCCATCAATGATTCAATGGCGTATCATTTAAATGTAAACTACCGCGCCTCAGATGGCTGGGTAGACGACAGTCATGCTGAATATATAAACAGCGAGTCGTCATACTATTACCAGGTTAATGACACACTTAATGTAACGTTTGCCATTGACCTGCAACAAGATGACTTACCTTCATATTGGGGCACCCCCATGGTACCTCGTGATGTTGCTAAAGATGCTATTACAGATGTTATTAAAACTGAAGACAACTTTGTTATTGATCGGGCAACCCTTGGCAATAACTACAATGTGGCCGACCATGTTATCAGTTCAAAAAGTCACTGGCAGACCATGCGTCTTAATTGGAGCCCCAGTGAGCAACTAAAAAACCAAACTACCTTGTATCAATTTTCGGCCAAGCGAATTTGGCAAAATTCAGAGTCGTATATTTACAACAGTACCACAGGCAATCTAGACCGAGACCGCTTGTATGTGAAACACGACCGCAACCTTTTTGGGGTAAAATCGGGTTTCACCCTTGAACAAGACGTGGCAAGTTTGCCCAGTGTTTTCTCATTACACGTTGAATACAGTGAAAATGATTTTGATCATTTTGTAGGTTTTGAACCCATTGATTTTTTTGTGGACGACATAAATATTCACAAGCCCGACGCAGGCGCCTTTAACAGCTTTGATGTGGCCGGCACCATAGACATTAAAAAGGATACATTGTTACTAAAAATGACTTCAATGACACTTTCTAACCACACCCAACTTAGCCCACATTTAGCTTTAAATACCTCTTATAAAATGGAAGACTTATATATTGATCGCGCGTTTTATAATTTTGATGAAAGCGTACGTGAAAATAAAACCATTAAAAAAAGCTACCAGCAATCTAGTTATTCATTAGGATTCGTATATGCGCTTACGCCATCCATCACCGCCTATACACAACTTAGTAAACAACATGATGATATTGCAGGGGACTTTATTGCAGTAAGTGATATCAGCGCCTTTAAACCCGCGGACTTAACCCATATGGAAGTGGGCCTAAAGGCGACACTGGATGAACACAGTGAATTCACACTGTCGCTATACGATATAAAAAAAGAAAGTGTTAGTCAGCAATCGGGCGAGGCCGTGACCATTAATGAACAAAACTCGCAGGGGCTTGAGTTTGCCATTCGAACTATTATCAGTGAGCGCTTAAGAATAGGGGGCAACCTTGCATATACTCAGGCTAAATTTGGGAATTTTTATAATGAAGACACGGAGATTGACATCAGTCATAACACTCCGGTGAATGTACCCGAAAAAACCGCCAGCATTTGGGGCAGTATCAACCGAATTGCCCAGTTACCGCTAGAAGCAGGTCTGGGTATCAACTATGTGTCGTCCCGTTATGCCAATATCAGCAATACCGTGAGCTTACTGGATTACACATTAGTGAATGCGTTTGCCAGTTACAGCCACAAGGATTTTCGCTTGGCGCTGCATATTCGTAATTTAACCGATCAAGTCTATGCCCCTTGGAGTGACATTTACTATCCAGGCCAAGTTATCATCGCCCCACCCAGAACCATAGAGCTGAACTTTCAAACCAGCTTCAGTTATTAAGCCTTAGTTACATTTATTGCTTGTAAGTATTGCTTGCATTTATTAGTTGTAAATCTTGTTAGGTATTGATGCATTTTGAAACGTATTAAAAGCCAGAAAAAGTTAAAAATGAAGATGGTAAGAATGAAAAACATAACAGGAAATGACACGTTTAATTTAACCCAAGTGTCTTTTAGCTTGGATTAAATTAATAAGGTATTGTTTAGTTGTTCAATCTAACCTGATATTTGTCTTTTAGTTTATCAACAAGGTCCTTTTCACTGGCTAAAAAGTCATTAAATTCCTGAACGATCTTAGGATGTTTAATGCTGGCCAATAAAAAGTGGTCACGTGCATGTGGCAGGCCACTATTAAAGGTTAACACGCCAGGCTTTTTCAGTTGATTGTCAACGTAATAACGGGCCACCACCACATTAATATACGCCCCTTGAACCCGCCCAGAACTGGTCATAGATATTAACGATTCTAAGGCATCGGTTTCAAACAACTTTAAGCTGCCTTTACTAATATCATCCATGAATACCCAAGGGGTAAAACCTCTTAATGTTCCTAGGGTAGTTAAGTTCTCGGCCGTTAATTTGGCATTGCCTGAGGTAGTCATTAGGCCATCAATATATTCGACGGTGCTATCGCTGTAGGCGATTTTGTGTCCCTGCTTAGCATTGGGGGCCCACTTACCATTGGCGGGGTACTTAAAATCTAAGTTACCCGTTAAAAATTCACTTAATAATCGTTTTACCGGCAACACTTTATAAGTGAAGCTATGCCCATTGGCTTTTCCAAAAGAATCTAATAATTCCCGTGCGTAGCCTGTGTAGGTTTTGCCACGACCTAAATACAATGGGTAATAGTTAAGAGACTCTACCCCTATCACATAGTTTTTAGCACTAACCTGCATTGAACCTATTAATAATACGCTGGCCATTAGGCCTAATAGAGCCTTCATTTTACATCCTCACCTGTGTGGTTAATTCCGTCATTACCCATTAAGTCTAGCCTTATTGGCTTAATTGGTAATAACCGATAGCTATTTAATTAGCAAAGGATATAACTTAAGACCCAAAATATATGGATGCTGACTTAAATGCATGAGTGTTACCCCACCCACTTATAGAAAATACTGGCCACAAAAAATAAAAATACTAAAGACAACGCAACATTAAGCCAAACACTGTTTTTAAATTCCTTGTTCACATACTTATTGTTTAGCCACAAAAGGGTCAAGGCTAATATGGGCATAAAAAACGCCCCAACCAACGAATACAGCTTTTGAATATCTTTAAACGACATCACCAACGCCAACATGGGCACAAACGCTAAAACACATAAACCATAACGGTAAGCTTTGGTATTGGGTAAATCCTGCAACGCCACATTACCTAGCTTAAAGCTTTGCACGATGTCGGCAAAAATAAGCGGTACCGCCTGCCAAACCCCTAACAAACTTGAAAATATCGCCGCCCACGCCCCCACTAAGAAGCACACTCCCATGTAAGGGTGAATGTTATGGGAAAAATACTGACTAATGCTTAACAATAAACTCAAGCCCTTACCATCTTGCACCGCCACCGAGCCAATTAATAACATGGCCATGCCAAATAGGCAGGTTAAACAATAGCTGATGGCAATATCCCAACGACTGCTTTTTAAACCTGTTACACCCGCGCGTTCACTGTGGGCAAGCCAATAGCCATAACAAATAATGGTAAGGGTACCACCCACCCCTCCCATTAAGGCTAGGGTCCAACTGAGTGCAGCAGGATGACTCGGTATCTGTGGTACAAATAACCCGCTAAAAATATCGCCAGCCGAAACCGGCACCCACCAGGCACAGGTAAGTACCGTCACAAACAATATCACCGCCAAACCACTCATTGCGTGATTAAAGAATGCTTTGCGGCCCAGTAATATTAACCCTAAGGCAAACACACTGTGCACAATACCGGCTGACGCTTTAGTGATGGTAAAACCCATTAACAAGGCTATTTCTTTACCGGCAACTCCGGCAGCATTAATAAGTGCGCCCCCCACAAACCAACACCAGGGTACAAAATACAAGGCCATAAAGATCATGAAGGGTTTTTTAAGGTGCTTAACGCTGCCTTGAATAATGGAGGTGTTAGTGGCCAGCTGCCAGCGGGCGATACCTTCGGTGAGAATAAATTTAAAGATCCCCCCCAGTACCACCGCCCACAACACACTGGTGCCCAGCATCGCACCGGTAAAACCTGCGGTGGCTAAATCGCCCACGCCCACGCCCGTCATGGCCATTAATAGACCCGGCAGGATAAATAAGTAGGCGCGATTCATAGACATGGGAACTCTCATTAACGTTTGTCGCACTAAACTATCTACACGTTAATAAATTGTCCACCGTAAACTATAAAAACGTCATGATTCACTTGCCTATTTAAAATTACAGGTACGGTTATGCAGGCGCATCTATCAATACGATCTCACAATCGCTTAAAGCCGTAATGGTGATGACGTCACTATCCGTCACCTGAGCACCATCTCCTTTATTTAATTCAACGCTGTGTTGATCAACACTAATTTTAAATTCCCCCTCGCTCGCCAGCACATAGGCTTGATGAGTAATACCATGGTTAAAAGTACTGCCCTTTCTTATTTTTCCGCCAAAGATGCGTGCATGCTGATGAATAAACAAAGCCTTACCCTCATCCTGTGGATAACCGGATACCAGCAAGCTTAATTCACTGCTTGAAAATTCAGTGGGGAATTTTTTGTTGTCCCATTTAGGTTCTACATTTTTCTCATTGCTGTTAATCCAAATTTGATAAAACGTCATGTCCGTATCGGTATGGTTATATTCACTGTGAGTAATACCTGTGCCGGCACTCATCACCTGTACTTCACCTGCCTTAACCACCCCCTTGTTTCCGGTGCTGTCTTCATGGCTTAACGCGCCCGAGCGAATATAACTGATAATCTCCATATTTTTGTGAGGGTGGGCACCAAAACCCATACCGGCCTGCACCCAGTCATCATTCACGACTAACAGAGCACCAAAGCCGGTGCGCTGTGGGTTGTAATAATTGGCAAAACTAAAATGATGGCTCGATTTTAACCATCCATGATTGGCCTTGCCTAGGCTGTCATAAGGGAAATGTGTGATCATGATTCGCTCTCCGTTCTAGCCTCGGTTATGGGGCGCATTAAAATCTTGTTGTGGGCCCAATGGCACAATGCCGGTGGGGTTAATAGTTTTGTGGCTGGCGTAGTAATGAAGCTTAATGTGTTCCATATCCACGGTCTCGCTGATACCCGGTACTTGATACAACTCACGAATATAGCCGCTAATGTTGGGGTAACTTGATAACAGTTGGCGATTACATTTAAAGTGCCCAAAGTACACGGCATCGAAACGTATAAGGGTAGTGAATAATCGCCAGTCCACTTCGGTTATTTTGTCGCCCGCTAAATATCGCTGGCGAGACAAAATACCTTCCACCCAGTCCAGTGAATCAAACAAGGTTAAATAAGCTTGCTGATAGGCTTCAAACCCCGTGGCAAACCCTGCCTTGTATACGCCATTATTAATGGTGTGATAAATACGCTCGTTTAACGCTTCAATCTCGCCATGCAATGCTTGTGGATAATAATCATCGGTATTGCCGGTTAAATCATTAAAAGCGCTGTTAAACATGCGAATGATTTCAGATGACTCGTTACTCACAATAGATTGCGTTTTTTTATCCCACAATACAGGTACCGTTACGCGACCTTCGTAACTGCTATCAGCCTTTAAATACAACTCGTATAAAAAGTCCAAGCCGTTCAGATCACCTTTCATTTCCCAGCCGTTTTCTTGCATATTCGCGTCTACTACGGTTACATCTATATAGTCTTCTAACTGCTTTAACTTTCTAAAAATCAGAGTACGGTGCGCCCAAGGGCAGGCTAACGATACATACAAGTGGTAGCGGCCTTTCTCGGCGCTAAAACCGCTAATCCCGGTTGGCCCTGCACTGCCGTCCGGGGTTAACCAATTTCTAAATCGGCTATCTTGACGGCGGTACTCACCGCCACTTTTCTGGGTGTCGTACCACTTATCAACCCATTTTCCACCTTGTAACAAACCCATTACGCACCTACCACTGCGTTAGCATTGATGTTAGATAGCGCTTCGTCTATTTGCAATTTAGCATCCGCAATAATGGTTTGAGGATCACCCTTAGAGCCACTGGCATCAATTTGAATGACGTCTTGCACACCAATGAAGTTACAAATTTGTGCAAGGTATGGACTTACAAAATCCATTGAACTTCCCACTGGTGCACCACCGCTGGCGGTAATAATAAAGGCACGTTTAATGTTGGTTAAACCAACCGGGCCCTGTTCACCATATTTAAAGGTTAAACCGGCACGACACACGTAATCAATCCACTGTTTCAATACTGCCGGTACACCAAAGTTATACATAGGGGCGGCCAGTACTAGGGTATCTGTGTCCATTAGTTCTTGAATTAAGGTATTGGAAAG
>MAAA01025647.1_pt1 | contig 11655 bp, 9 predicted proteins | sample 1115971 | NCBI WGS metagenome assembly MAAA01 (sample SAMN04961123, study PRJNA320927) | seawater metagenome | isolation source: sample BD02T6 sea water enriched with oil for 6 days | place: USA:Gulf of Mexico | collected 2013-07-27 | reverse complement strand
TGTAGACAGGGTTATTACATGCAGGATTATCAAAAGGCATTTATTGAGTTTGCCATCGAGCAAGGCGTACTGAAATTTGGCGAGTTTGAGCTGAAGTCAGGCCGAATTAGCCCGTATTTTTTCAACGCTGGTTTATTTAATACCGGTAAGGCCATGGCCACATTAGCCAAAAGCTATGCCGCCGCCATCGTCAACTCTGGTGTGGAGATGGATGTGTTGTTTGGACCTGCCTACAAAGGTATCCCATTGGCCGCCACCACCGCCCTAGCCTTGTCAGAATGGCATGATCGAGAGACACCTTACGCATTCAACCGCAAAGAGAAAAAAGCCCATGGTGAAGGCGGCTCTTTAGTTGGAGCACCTTTGGAAGGTAAGGTATTGATCATTGATGATGTGATTACCGCCGGCACCGCTATTCGCGAAGTCATGAGCCTATTGGCCGAACAAGATAATGCAAAACCGGCTGGGGTGATTATTGCCCTTGATCGCCAAGAAAAAGGCAAAGGTGAGTTATCGGCTATTCAGGAAGTAGAGCGCGACTACGGTATTCCGATTATTAGTATCGTGAAGCTTGAACAAGTAATGCAGTATGTGGCCAAAGAAGACGGCTTCACGCAGCACCTACCGGCCATTAAGGCTTATCGTGATACTTACGGAGTGTAAGCCTTTCTCCCACGCATAAAAAAACCAGAGCCAAGGCTCTGGTTTTTACGTTCAGGATGAACCGTAGCCTAAAATTGCAGGAGCAATATTTTAGACTATGTTCAAGACGTCCCTTAAACCTCTAGGCAGGTGTCGATTCCACTAGCAGGTTGTGGGATAAAAACCCCCACTGAACGGGCCAATTAGTAAGGGGCTTGTGGCTGAACTCGCTGCGCACGTATTGGCGAATGCGGCCTTCTACAAAAGCTAATAATAAATTGGCGGCGGCGCCAGCATCGATACTGGTGACCTTATCGTCTCGTAATTCAGACTCGCGTAACATCTGCTTAAGTTGCGTCTCTAGGCGTTCAAAAAATTGCGCCACACGCACTCTTAAACGTTCAGTTTCGCCGGATAATGCATCACCGGTTAATATCCGGCACATGCCGGGATTTTTTTCTGAGAACGTTAATATCAATGTCATGGCATGTTCAATACGTGCAGTGGTACTTTCGTGTTCACTGCGAATACGATTAATGCGCGTAAAGATGGTGGCTTCAATAAACTCTATGAGCCCCTCAAACATCTTGGCTTTACTGGGGAAGTGACGGTATAACGCCGCTTCACTTACACCCACTTGCTTAGCAAGGCTGGCGGTTGTGATGCGAGCACCGGGATTAATTTCCAGCATGTGCGCAAGCGCTTGTAAAATTTGCTGTTTGCGCGAAGGTTTTTGTTCAGATTCCGTCATATGTATATTTTTTTACTGTGACCACTGAAGAGAGTTTATTTTTTTAGGGTTCGTATCCTAATGTTACTGCCCGTAGGGCGCAACGGAAAAAAGCCTTTTTCGTGATCTGGTTTTGTTAAATGGGTCTTTAGGCAGATATAGTCTAAAAACCCTATAAAAATAGCGGTTAATTAATCTTTATTCGTGATTAATGTGCCCACACCTTCGTCAGTGAAGATCTCTAGCATAGTGCTGTGATTCACTCGGCCATCAATAATATGGGCACTGCGAACGCCGCCTTTAACAGCATCTAATGCACATTGAATTTTTGGCAACATACCACCATAAATGGTGCCGTCTTCAATGAGCGCGTCGACTTGTTCTGTGTTCAAGCCGGTGAGTGTTTTACCTTGTTTGTCCATCAGGCCTGCAATGTTGGTGAGCAACAATAGTTTCTCTGCGCCCACTGCTTCAGCCACTTTACCGGCCACTAAATCGGCGTTGATATTATACGACTCGCCATCCTTGCCCACGCCTATGGGCGCAATTACAGGGATCATGTCGGAGCTGGCCAGCATGTCGAGCACTTTGGTGTTGATGCTAACGACTTCACCTACGTGACCAATATCAATAATCTCGGGCTGCTGCATGTCGGGGCTTTTTTGTGTCACTTTTAATTTCTTGGCTTCAATCAGTTTACCGTCTTTACCGGTAAGCCCCATGGCAGTGCCGCCATTTTGATTAATAAGGTTCACGATGTCTTTATTAACAAGGCCGCCCAGTACCATTTCAACCACATCCATGGTTTGGCTAGAGGTCACACGCATCCCGTTTACAAAGTGACTCTCAATTTTTAAGCGATCTAACAGGTCGCCAATTTGAGGGCCACCACCGTGTACCACTATAGGGTTTATGCCAATCACTTTAAGCATCACCATGTCGCGGGCGAAGCTGTTTTTTAGATCGTCTTCAGTCATGGCATTACCGCCATATTTCACTACGATGGTTTTACCCACAAAGCGCTGAATATAAGGCAAGGCCTCACTTAAAACTTGGGCGACATTAAACGCGGCATCACGGGTTAAAGGCATGGCAATTCGCATATTAGGTAGGAGATTTTGAATATGGCGCCAGTATACGCGCAGTGGAGGTTAGATGCTATTTCTGCGCATTCGCAGTCGAATTAGGGCGGATAAATTAAAGATGCGCCTTTAAATCAAGCTTAAGGTTGGGCAGTAACTTGTTAAGCTCCTCACTCATTAAATCCATATTATTATTAAGACTTTGCATATTTAAGGCTTCAAATCTTAATGTTAGGCAGGGTGTGGTATTGCTGGCACGTACTAACGCCCAGCCATTTTCAAGCTGAACCCTAATGCCGTCAATGGTGCAAGTGTCATGGTTTTTAAACGCGTGATGCTGAATTAAAGACATAATGGAAAATTTTTCACTGTCTTTTACCGTGACTTGAATCTCTTCGGTGCTAAAAGGCTGCGGAAATTGGCTCATCAAGGTGCTTAAGGGTTCGCTTTGCTCGGCCAGTAATTGGCATAACCTTAATCCGGCATAAATACCGTCATCCACACCTAAACCGAGTTCATCATTAAATAATATATGGCCACTTAATTCGGTGGCAAATAGGGCATTGGTTTGCTTGATGGCCCGCTTCATACTGGTATGACCGGTGGCAATCATCATAGGTGAGCCGCCAAATTGGTGCACATAATGCTGCAACTGATCGGTGCACTTCACATCAAATAAAACGGTGTCTTGCGTGAGTGATTGTTGATTTAGTGCGCTTTGTTTTGAGTCTTTTAGTTTTAAGGTCTCTTGTTTCACGGCTCTTTGTTGTAACAGAATGTCTCGAATAAATAATAAACTAAGACGGTCGGGCAGTATGACCTGTCCTAAGTTATCGATCACACCAATACGGTCGGCATCACCGTCAAGGGCAATACCCAGGTCAGCCCCCTCATTCATCACCACTTCTTTTAACCATTTTAGATTTTTAGTTTTAGCCGGGTCAGGGTGATGCAATGGAAAATCCCCATCTACTTCGCAGGCGATTTCCGATACATGGGCGCCTATTGTGCGCAGGGCTTTGCGCGCAATAGGGCCACCAATACCATTGCCAGCATCCAATACCACTTTTAAGGGGCGTTGTAGGCGAAGGTCTTGAGTGAGACGCTGCTGGTAGTCTTCCATTAGGTGGCTAGCATCCTCAACTCGACCGTGGCCTTTTGAAAATAACTCTAGCTGAATACGCGATAACAACACTTGGATGTCTTCACCGCTTCTGGGGGATCCGGCCACGGCAATCTTAATGCCGTTGTCTTGTTTGGGGTTGTGGCTACCGGTAATCATGGCGCAGCTTTGATTGTCTTGCTTGATAGCCCAAAAGGCGTTGGCGGTGGCCGTCGCGCCGATGAGTTTAACGTGACAGCCAGTACTGCAAATACCACTAATTAACGCATCGCGTAAAGAAGGACTGGAATGGCGGCCATCCCATGCCACAAAACAATATTGCTGTTGTGCCAGTAATATTTCACTGCCCAAGGCTTTACCAATTAAACGTGTTAACGTCTCGTTTAGCTTTAATGGGTACTGTCCACGAATATCGTATTCGCGAAAAATTTCAGTGGCAATGGTTAACATAACAGGCCGCTTTTCAGATATTTATTTATTTGGTACCGGTAGAACCAAAACCGCCAATACCCCGGTCGGTGGCTTTAAACTCATCCACTAAGTCAAATTCAGCTTGTACTACCGGCACGATGATCAACTGTGCTATACGCTCGCCCACTTCCATGGTGAACGGTTTGTCGCCTCGGTTCCAGCAGCTCACCATTAATTCACCTTGATAGTCGCTATCGATCAAACCGACTAGGTTACCCAGCACAATGCCGTGTTTATGGCCAAGACCAGAGCGCGGTAAAATCATTGCCGCTAAACCATTGTCTTCGATGTAAATGGACATACCGGTGGGAATCAGTTTAGTTTCCCCTGGATTTAATACTAGCGTGTCTTCTAGGCATGCGCGTAAGTCTAAACCGGCACTGCCTTGTGTGCCGTAATGTGGCAGCGCAATCTCATTGCCTAAGCGCTTATCTAAAAGTTTTACCTGAAAACGTTTTTTCATCTTTATTCTCTATTAAAGCTTATGGCTAATGGTTTGAATTATTTGTTGGGCCAAATGATATTTAGTGGCCTGGGGGAAAGTGGTTTCGCTGTTAGCATCGATGATCACGATGGCATTGTCGTCGCTATTAAAGCCAATCTCTTGATTACTCACATCATTGGCGATAATCATGTCCAATTTTTTGTTCTCAAGTTTGCCACGGGCATAACGTAATACGTCTTGTGTTTCGGCGGCAAAACCCACAGTAAAAGGTTTGTTTGTTAGGGCGGCTACGTGAGCAATGATGTCCGGATTTTTCACTAAATGAATAGACATATCATCGTTATGTTTTTTAATTTTTTGAGTCGCCACGTCACTGGGACGGTAATCGGCAACCGCGGCGGCCCCAATAAAAATGTCGCTGTTTTTTAAATGTGTTTCTACGGCACTAAGCATTTCTTGTGCACTTTCTACATTGACCCGCTTAACACGATCTGGGGTGCTTAAGTTTACCGGCCCTGCAATGAGTATGACCTGCGCTCCGGCTTCTTGAGCTGCCGTTGCCAGTGCAAAGCCCATCTTGCCACTGCTGTGGTTGCTGATGTAACGCACCGGATCAATAGCCTCCCGCGTGGGGCCTGCGGTTATTAACACGGTTTTACCGCTAAGGGCTTTATTTTCAAACTGGTGTGCGAGGGTTTGCGCAAGTGCTAAAGGCTCAATCATCCGTCCTGGGCCCACATCACCACAGGCTTGTTGACCCTCATCTGGGCCCCAAATTTGTAACGCCTTTACTTGTTTAACGGTATTGATGTTGGCTTGAGTCGCAGCGTCAAGCCACATGGCTTGATTCATGGCGGGTGCAATGGCCATAGGGGCAACACTGGCAAGCGTTAGGGTGGTGAGTAAATCATCGGCGGCCCCATTGGCCAAGCGTGAAATAAAGTTCGCACTGGCGGGTGCGATTAAAATGAAATCGGCCCACTTGGCCAATTCAATATGGCCCATGCCGGCCTCGGCTTCGGGATCCAATAAGCTGTGGTGTACAGGGTTGCCGGATAACGCTTGCAAGGTAAGTGGGGTAATAAACTCTTGAGCCCCAGCCGTCATGACAACACGCACGTCGCAGCCCGCACCCGTTAAGGCACGTACTAGTTCTGCGCTTTTGTAAGCGGCAATGCCACCCGTGATGCCCAGCAAAATTCGTTTGTTGCGTAATCTGTGCACCGCACTGTCCTTTTTCCCCTGAAACTGTGCGCAGTATACCTATAAAGAACAAGAATATTGAGTGAGATTATGACCAAGAGTGAAAAATTTCAGTCGCAAGGTCTAAGGTTAAACGAGTGAATAATGACATCACTGGCCTCTAAGCAGCATTTTACAAACGCCTAACAAAGGAAAGAGTAATGACGATCAAAGACTGGCCCGCGGATGAGCAACCTCGGGAAAAACTGCTGTTACATGGCGCGGTTACGTTAAGTGATGCGCAGCTTTTGGCGATTTTTTTACGTGTGGGTGTAAAAGGTAAAAGTGCGGTGGATCTAGCGCACGACCTGCTGACTAGTTTTGGTGGCCTTAGGGGCATTTTAGAGGCCAAACAGTCTGAATTTTGTGCGCATTTAGGCTTAGGCCCAGCTAAATACGCTCAGTTGCAGGCGGTGCTGGAGATGGGACGGCGCCACATGAGCCAGGACTTACAGCGTCAGGATGCCTTTACCAGTCTCGAACTAGTCCGTAGTTTTCTGACCAGTCGCCTAAGACACCTGCAGCATGAAGTGTTCAGTTGTTTGTTTTTAGACAGCCAGCACCGGTTAATTACCTATGAGGAGTTATTTCAGGGAAGCATTGATGGAGCCAGCGTTTACCCCCGTGAGGTGGTGAAGCGCGCATTGGCGCATAATGCGGCGGCGGTGATTTTTGCCCATAATCATCCATCGGGTGTTGCACAGCCCAGTGATAGCGACGAGCGCATCACCTTACGTTTAACAAAAGCTTTGGAGTTAGTGGAGGTGCGTACGCTGGATCACTTTATCGTGGGAGAAGGGCAAGTAACCTCCATGGCTGAGCGGGGTTTAATGGGATAACAGGCCTATTAAATATCCTCTAAAGCCAATCGCTGGCTACAATTAACCCATGGATTTCATTTTCACTCGACTTAATACCTTCATCGCTTGTGTGGTGGTGCTTTTACTATCGCTGTCGACCCCCAGTTGGAGCGACGACGGCATTGAGGTGCAATATGCCTATTGGCGCAGTAGCCAGCCAGCCATCCTAGGCGAAGTACGTAACTTAACTGAGTCCAAATGGAATAAGGTTGAGCAGCTTGCCAGTTACGGTTTTGATGACGGCGAATATTGGCTGAGGTTAAACATTCATAACGCCACAACCACTGCACAGAAACGTATATTTCGATTTTTATACCCAGTGTTAGATGAAGTAGATGTTTATCAATTTGTGGATAAAAAGCTGCGAAATGAATGGCACATGGGGGATGCCGTGGCAGGATTAACGCGTGCGGTTCATGAAAAAAACCCGGCTTTCAGAATGAGCCTATTCCCCAATCAACACAGTGAGGTGTATATCCGTGTGGTGGGCATCAATGCCATGACCCTAGCCATGGAAGTGGTGGATGACAGTAAACACGCTCACTTAGTGCAGGATGCCGTGCTCATGTCCGGTTTGGTGTATGGCATTTTGCTGGTAATGGCCCTATACAATCTTAGTTTGGCGATCAGCATTAGTGATAGAGCCTATTTTTATTATGTGGCTTACGTAGTGTGTTTTATTGCTTTTATATTGGTCTTGTCGGGGGATGGATATTACTTTTTATGGCAGGACTCACCGCTATTTAATAGCTTTGCCTTGCCATTTTTTGCAGGGCTACTGATTATTCCCTCGCTGTTATTCCCATTATATTTTTTGAACGTTAAAAAATATGCACCCAAGCTAGCCCAATTAATAAAAGTGGGTGTATTGGTATCTGTAGTGTATTTAATATCCATGCCTTTGATGGGCTTGGCAATGTCACTTAAAGTTATTAATGTTTTCAGTGCACTCGCCTCGGCCATGATGTTAGGTATTGGCATTTATTTAAGTATAAAAAAAGTACCATTTGCGGTTATTTATACCCTTGCCTGGAGTTGTTTGTTGGCCGGGTTAGTACTACTGCCTTTATCTTCTTTGGGGGTTATTGAAAGTACTGAGATCACTCGAAACGCCAATTTAATGGGTGGTGTCATTGAATGTATTGTTTTGTCACTGGCTTTGGCACAAAAATTCAGGTTGGAGCGTAATGCAAAAATTAGCGCTATGGAAAGTGTACTCAGTGCAAAATCAGAAGCGATTAAAATTCGTAAGATGTTTGAAGAGTTATTTGAATTGGCCCCCGTGGGTATTTTCCGTTTTAAAGTGAGTGGTGAATTAGTGGCCGTGAATCCGGCTTTAACAAAAATGTTGGGGTTTAAGGATCCTATTAGTCTGTTAAAACAGGGTAATAGTATACGTAGTTACTTTGATAATGGCTTGAGCATGGCTCGAGAGGTCTTAAAAAAAGGCTATATTATTGATAGAGAATCCACGCTTACCAATCATAACGGTGACCTAGTAACCTGTTCTATTTCAATGCGAGTGCAAAAAGAAAATCATGATCATGTTGTAGAAGGTTATGTGGTTGATATTAGTGAGCGAAAAAATGCGCAGAATATTCATGAGTTAATGGATCGAGAGCGCATGGCGGTGTTAGAACAATTAATTACCGGTATTGCGCATGAAATTAACACGCCATTAGGCAACAATATTACCTCGTTAAGTCATGGTTTAGAGCTCATCAATGAAGTCGATGAACTCATGAAAAATGGCCAGTTAACGAAAAAATTATTCAATAGTTTTATAGACGATAGCCATATATTAACGGATATCATGTCAAATAATTTGCAACGTATCGCAAGGTTAGTAGAGCGCTTTAAACTGGTATCGGTTAAAAATATGAATACCGAGATGATGGATGTTGATATTCAATTGCATTTACAGAACACCATTAATGATCATTTTCTTATAAAAAAGTCAGTTGAAGTGGTTCTGACAATAAACGGCGGAAAAGTAATTCATAGTTACCCTGCTGCTTGGCATATTATTGTTGATCAATTAATCGAGAATTCTATATTGCATGGTTTTGAAGAAAACCAAGCCTCACGAAAAATTATAATTACCTTACAGCAGCAAAATGAAAATAATTGGCAGTTTTATTATGAAGACAATGGGCGAGGATTAAGTGCCGACATTGCCAAAAATGTATTTGATCCATTTGTGACGTCGGTACGCGGTAATGATGAAAATGCCGGTTTGGGCATGTATCGAATTTACAATTTAGCGACTCAGGTATTAAAAGGGAAAATTAGTGTGTTGGCTGGACCGGGCTTTAAAATGAATATTCGTTTTCATTTACCCAATGTGATGCCTCCCCCTTAACGAAAAAGGGGAAGAGCGAAGGCGTTATTTTGCGCCTAACTCGTCACTTAGTGTAACGCTTCGATCACTAGCGGCTTGCATGGCTTTATCGACTACGGCGACTAGACCTTGATCAATAAGGCTATTAACTGCTTTTTCAGTGGTGCCGTTAGGAGACGTTACTTTTCTACGAAGTTGCGCCGGGCTGTCGTCACTTTGGCTGGCCATAGTGGCTGCGCCCAAAGCGGTTTTTAAGGTAAGGGTAGTCGCGGTTTCGCGGCTGAGTCCTAGCTTCTCACCGGCTTCGATCATGGCTTCCATGAATAAAAAATAATAAGCAGGGCCACTGCCTGAAACTGCAGTTACCGCATTGAGTTCGGCTTCATTTTGTACCCATACGCTAATACCGACCGCATTGAGTATTTCTTCACTGATGGTTTTTTGTGCGTCAGTAACGTTTTCATTGGGGAACAAACCACTGGCACCCTGTTGTACTAAGGAAGGTGTATTGGGCATACAGCGCACGATAGGTAAATTGCCACCCATCCAAGTCGATAAGCTGTGTAAATTAAGGCCCGCAGCCACACTGATCACTAATGGTTTTTTATCTTGTAATACTGTTTGTAATGGACGCAAAACACTTTCCATTACTTGAGGTTTGACACCCATTATCACCACATCGGCTGCTGTCACAGCCTCTTCGCTATTGGTAGTGGTTTGAATGCCTAGGGCGTTAGATAGTCGGTCCATGGATGACTGGTTCGGGGTGCTTGCCCAAATCTTTTTAGGGTCAACGCCGTTTTCAATTAGGCCACCAATAATGGCACCGGACATGTTACCGGCGCCAATAAATGCAATTGTTGTCATTATCGTTTCTACTCTTTAATTTATAAATTATGGTTTAAAGTTTGGGTTGTCATTACTTTACACATTAACTACTCGACTCTCTGGCCAAAAATGGCGCTGCCCACTCGCACCATTGTGCTGCCTGATTCTATGGCAAGACTTAAATCACCAGACATGCCCATGGACAAAGTGTCTACCTGAGGGAATGTTTTTTTAAGTTGCTCAAACTGCTTGCGCATCGTTAAAAATTCTTGCCTTAACGCAGTGTCATCAAGTGGCGCGGGGATACACATTAAACCGCGCAGAGCTAAGTTTTTATAGCCGGCAATAGCGTTGGCCAATTCAGTAATTTCTTCAAGCTGAATCCCTGATTTACTGGCCTGTTGGCTAATATTTACTTGAATCAATACATTAAGGGGGGCAAGGCTAGCTGGGCGTTGTTCGTGTAAACGACGGACAAGCTTAAGGGAGTCAATGGTATGCACCCAGGAAAAATGTTCGGCCACCAAACGACTTTTATTAGATTGAATAGGCCCTATAAAGTGCCAGTCTAGATCTAAGTGATGTAACTGTTGTACTTTCTCGACCCCCTCCTGCACATAATTTTCACCAAAAGAGCGTTGACCCAATTCAAAGGCCAGCTCAATTTTTTGCGCTGGGTGTTTTTTTGAGACAGCCAATAGCTGGACATTCGCGCTTATGGTGGCGCTGGCCACGTCTATTTGCTGCTTAACCCTAGACAAACACTGGGCTAGATTGTTTTTAGTTGCTAAATCGGTCATGGTTTTATTTTCAGGGGTGGTTACAATGTTGGCCAATACGTTATTAGTGCTGAATTACCAACATAGCCTCATTATGGGCCGCCGCGATTATCGCACGGTCTGGATGAAGGATGAACTACACTAGTGTAGATGTTGCTCTTAATTCAGCCACAAGCTCAGCGGAGTAAAAAAAGTTCATGGATATTACTGAATTATTAGCCTTTTCTGCCAAACAAGGGGCGTCAGATTTACACTTATCTGCCGGCCTCCCTCCCATGATCCGGGTGGATGGTGAAATACGCCGTATTAATTTGCCTGCATTGGCGCACAAAGAAGTTCACGCCCTTGTATACGACATCATGAATGACAAACAGCGTAAGGACTTTGAAGAATTTTTAGAGACCGATTACTCGTTTGAAGTACCCGGTGTTGCGCGTTTTCGTGTAAACGCGTTTAACCATAATCGCGGTGCGGGTGCTGTATTTCGTACGATCCCATCTAAAGTTTTAACCTGTGATGACTTGGGCATGGGGCAAATATTCAAAGATTTAGCGGTAAAACCTCGTGGCTTAGTGTTAGTTACTGGCCCAACGGGTTCGGGTAAGTCGACGACGCTTGCGGCCATGGTGGATTATGTAAACGAGAGCCATTACAAACATATTCTGACAGTGGAAGACCCCATAGAATTTGTGCATCAGAGTAAAAAATCGCTTATTAACCAACGTGAAGTGCATCGCGACACCCTTGGTTTTAACGAAGCGTTACGTTCGGCTTTACGTGAAGACCCTGACGTTATCTTAGTGGGTGAAATGCGTGACTTGGAAACCATACGTTTGGCGTTAACCGCAGCCGAAACCGGTCACTGTGTGTTTGGTACATTGCACACCACCAGCGCGGCTAAAACCGTTGACCGTATTGTGGATGTATTCCCCGCGGAAGAAAAATCCATGGTGCGATCCATGTTATCCGAGTCTCTACAGGCGGTTATATCTCAGTGCCTGCTTAAGAAAAAGGGCGGCGGTCGAGTGGCGTGTCATGAAATCATGATCGGCACACCTGCCATACGTAACCTAATTCGTGAAAATAAGGTGGCCCAAATGTACTCGGCCATT
>MAAA01022540.1_pt1 | contig 11669 bp, 10 predicted proteins | sample 1115971 | NCBI WGS metagenome assembly MAAA01 (sample SAMN04961123, study PRJNA320927) | seawater metagenome | isolation source: sample BD02T6 sea water enriched with oil for 6 days | place: USA:Gulf of Mexico | collected 2013-07-27 | reverse complement strand
ATTAAAGAGGTGACGGCTTTGACGGAATCTTTGAGGGAGAAGTTGGAGCGGTTTCAGGTGTGATGAGAAATTATGTGTGGATGGATTCCTCTCTAGTTGTTTAGGTGTTTTCTGTAAATAAATGGGTTAATAATGATAAGTCTACCCGTTTTGAATATTACATTCAAAACGGGTAGTTATATTAAACGTGTTCGGTAGCTATCAATTCCTATAGTTCATAACTTAAAGAGAAAACAATACTTCTTGGAATTCCAGCGTATTGAGTATTAGGAGTGTAGGCTTTATCAGTAATATTTTTAATTAGGATGCCGACTTTAGAATTTCTGTTGATTCGGTAATTTGCCGAAATATTTGCAATGCGATAACTGTCCAACTTCTCATCTCTATCACTTCCAAATTTTGATCCTGTGTGGCTTAAATCTGCAGTGAGCATGAATGAGCTAGTAGTGTAACCGATTTTGGCTTTAATGCTATACTCAGGAGTAAGTGCAAGGTCCTTACTGTCTTTTTTATTGTTAGTTAGGGTTCTTGATAGATTAATAGTGGAGTAAAAGCTACTGCTCCAATTTTCCTTTATGCTCGCTCTCCAACCTTTTATAGTGGCTTCGCTAATGTTGGCAGGTGCCCAAACGAAAGACCCTTCAGATATCGGAGACCATGCAATTAAATTTTCTAATTCAGTATGGAAAACTTTAATATATATTTCTTGGCCATCTTGGGTGAACTCATAGCGTGCACTAGTTTGAAGCGATTCTTCTGGTTTTAAGTCTGGGTTGGATTGACCGTAAGCACTACTTGGAAAGTATAAATCGTTAAAAGATGGTGCCTTAAAGCCAGATTCTTGGCCAATCGTAAATTTATGGCTATCGAGTGTGGTCGCTATTGAAGCGTTGAAAGTTTCTTTGTCACCAAAAGCAGTGTGATTGTCTACTCTTGTTCCAACACTGGCAGTAAAATGATCGTTAAAATTATTGGTGATCTGAGTAAATATACTTCTATTTTCAGATGATTGTTTTTGATATTCAGAATCTAGTTTTGATTTGTCAATGTTATCACCCTTCCAATCAATGCCTACAATAGCTTCAGCTGTATTTGTGTTAATTTTAGCTTGTAAACTAGCGTAATGCGAGATGGTCACAAATTCATCTGCGCTGTTTCGGGTGTTTTCAACTCCATAATTTTTGGAACTATCCGATTGTCTAGAGAACAGAGCGGATACATTTACTGAATCCAGATCGAAATTAAGCTGTGAGTTAATTTGTGTGTTTTCGAAAGTAGACTGGTCGTCGTAGCCAATACCAGAGTCATACTCAAGGTTTCCTTGGCTTATATAAATGGAGTTGCTGATAGATGAATTGTCGGTTCTGTAATTTAGACTTCCCGAAAGGGCGGTGATGTCATTCCCGTCTTTATCTTTATCATATTCAGCTTCAACTTTACTACCGGTGCTATAGTCGTCGTAAGTTCCAATTTTAGAATTTATACCCTCTGATCTTTGATGGGTTAAGGTTAGGCCGCTTGTAAATTTATTATTTAGATTTTTATGAAAGCTAGCGGATAAATCAGTGTTATTAAACGATCCACTCGAAATGGATATTTGGCTACCTGAATTTTTTGTAATGATGTTAATTACACCACCCATTGCAGAAGACCCGTATAGCGAACTGCCACTTCCTTTTAGGATTTCAATACGGTCAATTTGACTGACCGGTATTTTATTAAGTGAAGCCTGCCCTAAAGTGGCCGCACCAATGGCTTGGCCATTTATAAGCACCAATGTGTTTTTTAAATTTATACCATCAATTTGTATGTTGGTATTTTGAGCTGGGCCGCCGTTTTGAGACACCTGAATTCCAGCAGCTGAAGATAGGATATCACTTAAGCTACTTTGCATAGATTCAAGTTCATTGATATGAATCGTTTGGATGTCAGTGGTATTGGTATAAAGGCTGGAGTTGAAACCTTTCGCTGTGACTTTAACGGCTTCTAATTCAGTATAGGACACAGCTTGTGCGCTAACAGTTAAGCTTAATATTGGGAGTAAAAGTTTTTTCATAATAACCACAATTGGTTGAATGGAACCAATCGATGGCAAAGGGAATATATAATAGCCGTGTTTATAAAAGACAAGTCTATTATATAGGTAGTCGCCCTCCGCAACACCGCATTAATCATATTAGGCCGGTCTCCGGGCTTACGATCTGAGACAAAGCTGTCTCTGATTAAACGAATCTGAATCGTTTACCGTTGCGGGGGCAGCACTGGACTTGATTATTCGTAGTCTAAATGACGAATATCGACACCAGTTTCCCATTTAACCCTCATCTAAATAGACTCAGGAACCTAAAATTCGCGGCAATAGTACAAAAGGGCTAGTGAAAGATCAACAAGCGATCAAAATTGATATAAGCCAAGGGGTTGGTTAGTCACTATGCATCTAGTTAATAGAGGAGGGGGGGTGATCTGGCATAGGCAGGCTGATTGTGAAACGTGTGCCGGCCTCTAGGGTGCTTTCTACGCGCATTTGTCCTTGATGATGGTTGGTTATAATAAAGAAGGACACCGATAAGCCAAGTCCGGTGCCCATACCAACTTCCTTGGTGGTGAAAAAGGGCTCAAAAATATGGCGGGTGGTCTTCTCATCCATTCCTGGGCCATTATCCTCAATAATTATTTCTGCCGTTTGATCTTTTTTTCGGGTAAATATTTGAATCTGGCTATACCAATCAATATCAAACTCTTTTTGTGTTTTGTAATCCTGTAAGGCTTGAGCTGAATTTTTTATTAAGTTAAGAATAACCTGTTCTATTTCAGAAGGGATACAGGGTACATCTCGCAGCGCAATATCAAAGTTTTTAATGACATCAATGGATTTAAAATCATAGCCGCTGGATAAACTGTATTCGTTTTTAGCAATATTAAGGGCCCTGTCGATAATCTGGTGAAGATTTTGTGGATGCAATGTCTTAGGGCTTTGTCGGCTAAATTGCAGCATGTTGCTGACAATGGTCGAAGCCCGCTCGCCCGCTTGATTAATATTATCTAGGAACGTAAATATGCCGCGACTATCTATGTAGGCGCAAACTTGATCCATGTCGATATCGATAGACTTTGCGACTTGAATATTTCGATTTAAGGCGGGGTTTAGTCGGCGTTTTACATTTTGAACAGAATGTATAATGGCGCCCAAGGGGTTGTTTATTTCGTGAGCCATGCCCGCAGCTAATCCGCCTAAAGACATCATTTTTTCAGACTGAACCATCATGTCTTCCATTTGAGTGCGCTGGGTAACATCGTCAATTCGAATAACGGCACCCGAATGAGTCGTGTCTAATAATGGGTAAACCGTTATGTCTAAATAGCGAATGCTATCATCATCGTTAATGGCGCAACGCTCTACTTTATTGGTGTTGTGGTTTTCTAATGAGTCACTGATGATGGATAAATGAGGTAATAAAAAATCACATGATTCTTCAAGGGGTTGGTAAATAGCGTCATCACGCAATATGTTGGTGATTAAACTGGCCCCTTTATTCCACTGTGTAATGGTTAACTCATGGTCAATGGCAATAATGGCACTGGGCATGGAATCTATTATGTTGTTTAAATATTGTTGAAAGTCCGTGAGCTTGTGTTCAACCCTAGCTCTTACCTTAACTTCAAAGCCTAGTCGCTCATTAGTGTCATGCATTTTTTTAGACAACTCTATGGCTCTTTGTCGGGCTTTTTCGGCCTTTTCTTTTTCTTGACGCAACATATAGTCATCTTGCTCTATACGGTTAAGCATAAAATTAAAGTTTTCAGCTAATGTACCAATTTCATCTTCGTAAAACCGCTTTGCGCGCAAGGAATAATTTTGTTCCATGGCAATTTCATTGGTAGTCGCGGTTAACGAAAAAATGGGCCGAATTATCAAACGGTTTGTGAAATAAAGAATTAACCAAATAAATACTAGTCCCAATGCCAGTATGCTTAAACTAATAATAACGGCTTCAAATAAGTATATTTTAGTAATGTGAGGAGTCAGTACAACCATTAAAGTATATTGTGGGCCGGGAATTAAAATGGTATTTGAATTTAATTCCTCAGCCGTTATTTGACTTAAATGTGAGGGGAAAATTTTGTGGGTGGCGTTTAATAGCTTTCCTTGTTGATTATACACTCCAGTATCGTTGATGGTAAAAATAGCTTGTTTATTATTTAAGAATGCCTGCCAGTGTTTACTGGAATTTGAGTTTTCATTGGGCCCGTGCATAAGCGGTGTTAATGCCGCAATGTGTTGCTGCATAGGGATTTTTGAGGCAAACCATAAATTACTAACTACGTTTAAAACAGATATACCTACCATGGCAATTGCGAGTAAAACGAATAGTTTGTGTCGGACTTTTAGCTGGCGGAAGAATTGGCGCATGATGTTGAAAAGTCACAGTTTAGTTTTTTATAGTGTTAGCAGACTACAATAGTTGACTTCAAGCGCCAAGGCTTAGTTGTTGGATTTTCTCTAAAAGCTTTTGATTATGTGGGCATGCAATGGAATTATTTTGGCAGCTTTGTACTATAAAACCCGTAATGAAGTTAATTTCAGTTGGACGATTATGCTGCCAGTCTTGGTACATAGAGCTAAAATTATTGGCAGTAAGCCCGCAGATCTCTTTTGCCAGTGAATATGAAGGTGAAATATTAAAGGGTAGGGTGGTTAGTAACTGATCCAATTCACTGCATATAGCGTGCATATGGGTTTGTATATGCGCCTGTTTAATAAGCTCGCCATTTTTACATTGGTAAATAACGGTAAGCGGATTAATTACACTATTAATAATAAGTTTCTTCCACAAAATGGGTTCAATATTCTGGTGCCAGCTGAAACGTTTTGCGGGTAGCCATTTTTGAAGGCGTGCGAAATTTGCAGGACTTGTCATAGGGCCAATATTGTTTTGACCTATGCCAGCATGCACCAAAGTATTGTTATCGCTTTTATAGGCCCCCTCTGTAGAGCTGCACGCATACACGGCATATTGTTGGTAAGTTTGGCTTATAGTTTGTTGGCTGCCCATGCCATTTTGTAAAAGTAATACTTGAGCGTCTGCACTTAAATGCTGTTGAATGTTGTCTAAGGCCGCCTTAGCATCAAATGCCTTAGTGGCCACAATTACATGTTTAATAGGGATTTGAATGGTGTCTGCCGTTACGCTGTTTCCTGAAACGCCTTGTCCGTGGGGTAATACGTTAAAATGATAACTGTTGGCGGCTGTGCGGCGTTGAATAAAATGAAGGTTGTACTGTGACGGAAAGTAGCTGGCCCATAAGGAGGCCATGGCCCCTGTACCAATAATGTGGATGTCTTGCATATTTAAGTGGTGGTCGATTGTTGCCAGTAATTAGCAATATACCGTAAATAGGCTTTGGGGTGGTGTAAAGATAACGAATTGATTTTAAGTTTTAGGGTGGCTTGATCTTTAGCTAAGCGATTAGCGGCAAAATAAAGAGGTCCTTTTGCTACGGTTACAAATAGCCACGCCAGTAGAAAATGTGCCTCGGGGAGATTATGGTGGCGACTAATTCCCAGTAGTGTCTTTTGATCTAATTGAGTGACACTTATTAATGCTGTTAAGCATTCCTGCCAAAGGTGGTGGTGATCTTCATCCTGAAGCTCATCCATTTGGCTGTAAGTAGACATGGCGCGCGTGATATAGCTCGCGTCAGCGTAGGCAAGATAAAATTCACTATTATTAAGCTCAAAGGGCATGTGTTCATCAAGCGAGCTGGCCATATAGTCCTGGAAGCGCTTTCCTCGTTGACCGCCGTGGTGGGATAACATGCTTAAAATAAGGTTGGTGCTCACTTGAGTGTTTTGTTCCCCCGTGTAGTCATGATAAGAGCTGTATGGGTATTGATCGCTTGTACTACAAAGGTTTCGCGCCACAGGCATATTGTGAACATGATGCAATGTTTTTACTAGGTTTTTGGGTTGTACCAGCACCTGTTGAGTTTGAGTGTCATCAAATAAGTAGCTGCTGTCACCGCTGACGTCTTTATGCCATTGATTGTATTGAACCAAGCAGGTTTCTAACCATTGACTGGGTGATACGTCACTATGCAGTAGTATGTGTAAGCTGTCGGGAAAAAAACAGTAACCATACAGGCTCATAGATGCCTGTTTATTCAGAAGTTGCAAAAAGTAATCAATCGCGAATACCGAGCTAAAAATCGGCACATGAGCCGCGTTCGTTATTTTGAAATAGTAGGCTTGATTGGCCAAATCTAAACATATTTTTTTATTCATAGTTAAACGGTAGTTAAATCTAAGCGCTTTACCAGACGCAACTGGTCTAAAATAGCCTGAAATTTGCACTAATAGTCAGAACGGTAGGTAAATAGCTTAAATAAGGCATGAATTTTCTGTGTGTCTGGTTAGAATTACAGGCATTAAAAATTAAATTATATTAGGAGGCAGTTATGCCATCATTTGATGTGGTTTCCGAGATTGATAAACACGAAGCAACCAACGCGGTCGATCAAGCTAATCGTGAATTAGATCGCCGTTATGATTTGAAAGGTGCCAGTGCATCATTTGAGTTGAAAGAAGGCGTGATTACCATTTTAGCCAATGAAGAATTTCACACTGACCAAATGAAGCCTATCTTAGAAGCCTGCCTTATTAAGCGCAGCATCAAAGTGAGCTGCGTAGAATACTCGGACGCTCAGGGTGCCGGTAAGCAAGTAAAAGTATTGGCCACGTTAAAGGAAGGTTTAGATAAAGACCTCACTCGCATCATGGTTAAAATGGTTAAAGACAATAAGATGAAGGTGCAGGCCGCTATTCAAGGCGACTGATGATTTACAAGAAGTGATGGCTTTTTGGAAAGGCAGTGATGAGATCGCCCTACCTTTGCAATTCAAAAATTTCAAAGATTAACGATCACTTTACGTGTCCTACACAGACTTTAAGGGTATGAGTTGCTAAATAACCTAAATGATAAGCATAGTTGGAAAGAAAGCTTAGCTGCGGCTAAGCAGCGCCAAGTATTAAACATGCTTTTTTTGGGTTTTTCTGCGGGCCTACCCATTCTGCTTATTTTTTCGTCACTTTCCCTTTGGTTGCGCGAAGCGGGTATTGAAAAATCGGCCGTGACCTACTTTAGTTGGGCGGCTTTAGGTTATTCATTTAAATTTGTGTGGGCCCCTTTAGTGGACTGTTTACCGGTTCCATTCCTTACTCGTTGGCTGGGCCTAAGGCGTTCTTGGTTATTGGTGTCGCAAATGGGCGTCATGCTCGCGATTACCTTGATGGCGTTCTCTAATCCTTCAGTAGAAAGCCAACTCCTTTATATGGCCATAGGAGCCGTGCTGTTGGGGTTCTCTTCGGCGACTCAAGATATAACCATAGATGCCTACCGTATTGAAGCCGCCAGTGCTGATATGCAGGGCATGATGACGGCCAGTTATGTGACCGGCTATCGTGTGGGCATGATAGTCGCTGGTGCGGGTGCGCTATATCTCGCCAGTTATCTTGGTACTAATAGCGAAAATTATCGTTATGAAGCATGGAAGTACACCTATCATGTTATGAGCCTTTTTATGTTGGTAGGGGTATTAACGACGCTTTCTATGCAAGAGCCAATTCATCGGGCAAAAAATCATGTTTTCCTTGCCCAAGAATATTTACGTTTAGTTTTGGTTTTTGTATTTTCTGTATCTGCATTCATTGCTTTTTTTTGGTTCAGCAAAGACATCGCAAATACTCTAAAAGCGTTTTTCAATAACTCTAACCTTAGTAGTTTTTTGATTGAAGTGGCTCGCTTATTGTTGGCAGCGTCTATTGCTTTTTGGGTGGCCAAGTTGTCTATAAGGTTTAATGTCGTGCGCCGAGCGGTTGTTGAAGAAAGCTATATTTTACCCATTAAAAGTTTTTTTGAAAATTACGGGGTAAAAGCGGCTTGGTTATTACTGGCACTTATCGGTTTGTACCGAATTTCAGATATCGTGCTGGGTGTTATATCCACGGTTTTTTACCAGGATATGGGATTCACTAAAACTGAAATAGCCGATGCTGTAAAAGTATTTGGCTTAGTAATGACCATAGTAGGCGCCTTTTTAGGCGGTGTTTTGGCCATGCGTATCGGAGTGATGAGGATCTTATTTGTAGGTGCCTTTTTAGTGGTGCTCACAAACCTGCTCTTTATTATATTGGTTTATAGCGGCCATAATTTACATGTATTATATTTTGTAGTGGCCGCTGATAATTTAGTCGCAGGCATTGCTACTTCCGCCTTTATTGCTTTTCTATCTAGCCTGGTGGATGTACGTTTTACTGCCATGCAATATGCGATGTTTTCATCATTAATGACGTTATTTCCTAAACTACTCGCAGGCTATTCTGGAAGTATCGTTGATAGTTTGGGCTATACATCCTTTTTTATAATTGCCTCGTGCATCGGTCTACCAGTACTTATCCTAGTGTACATGGCCAATAAATCTCTTAAAATTCGCCGCTAGCACACTGTGTAGCTAACGATGCTGCTGATACTTCTTCAGGCTAATTTTGTTATTCACCAGTTCAATGCCTTCTTTGAGTAATCTTTTTTTCTGTTCTATAAAAGGAGGGGAGTGTTCGGGGAAACTGAGTTTTCCTTGAGCGTCTTAATACTTGCCCTACAAATCGAGCATAACCTGGTAGTCCAGCGGCGCAAGCGATAGCCCCATAAGTGCTTACTTGGCCGGCAGGAATTTGTGCCAGTTGCACTAAAATAGCGTCTTGCTGATGGGATGTTTGAGTATTGGCTGGTGTTGTCATGGACACAGTTTATCAAAAAAAGTGTTCATAATATCGAGAGTTAGGCTTTAATCTTTTTAATTTGCTGGCCTAAGGTAGTAGACATGGCCTTAAGTTGTTCACTTAACTTTAACGTGCTTTCAGCATGTTGAGAGTTGTCTTGGGCGGTACTGGTAATTTGATTCACATTACTTGAAATGTCGTCGGCCACATGACTTTGCTCTTGAGCCGCTTGAGCAATCTGTTCATTAGTACCCAGTATCTCTTTTATTGATTGGCTAATGGCTTCAATTATCTCACCGACTTGGTTTACTTGGCTCACACTTTCCTCGGTTTTGGTTTGCCCGCTTTGGATGGCGCTTACTGCATTTTGGGCGCCGTTTTGTACATTTTCAATAATGGTGTGAATCTCTGCGGTGCTCTCTTGAGTGCGTTGTGCAAGTGTACGCACTTCATCGGCTACCACGGCAAAACCTCGGCCCTGTTCCCCTGCTCGTGCAGCCTCAATGGCGGCATTTAACGCTAAAAGGTTGGTTTGTTCGGCAATACCTTTAATAACATCCAACACAGTGCCTACACTCTTCGTGTCTTCTTCTAAGTGACGTACTACATCTGCGGTAGTGGCAATTTGCTCGCTGGTAGAATTAATCGTGGCGATAGCTGAGCGCATATTGTCTACGCCGCTTTGTGCATTTTTTTCTACTTGGTTGGCAACATTTGCAGCATCTTGTGCGTGACGTGCAACTTCTGTGGAAGCCGCTGACATTTGTGTGATAGCGGTGGCCACTTGATCTGTGCGCTCGTACTGCTGATCGGTGCCTTGCTGAATCGTAGTGGCAATGGCATGAAGGCTATTAGCGTTATTTGATAATTCATCGATGCTGGTATGTATCGCACCGACACCACTGTTGAGGTTGCCTTGCAGCAAATGCAGGGCGTTGAGCATTTGAGCTATCTCATCATCACCCGCTATTTTTTTTATGTCGAAGTCCATTTTTCCTTGGGAAAGCTCATGCAAATAACTTTGAGCATTACGTATGGGGTCGATGATCCAGCGATTAATCATTAATATGGCAGTGGCTAAAACTGTCAACATAGTGAGTATAATTATACTGGTACCCGTGACAACAGTGCTGCTGGCGGAATGGCTTACAATATCGCTGTGTTCGCTGGCTTGCGTTAATGCTGATTTAGTAATCTGTGCCGCCAATTCCCCTGGGGCTCGGTCAATGCCTGTTACGGCACTATCGCCTGCTTTAGGGTCGAAATTTGAGTTAATGAAGGTTTGGTAACCTTCTTTGTATTTAGGTAGAAGCTCATTGTGGATCGTTAGGAATTCTTGGGTGAGTTGACGAGTGCCTTCAAGCGTAACGGTCTCTAATACGTCTTGGCCTGTAGCCTGTACTAACGTGTGTTGCTTTAGGAATTTTCCCCAGTATTTCTCGCGCTTAGTGTCGTCATAGCCTCGTAATAATACGTTTTTCCATTCTTGAACTTGGACCTTAAACTGTAGGGTCATCTTTCCTGCGGCAAGGGCAGCTGCTACGTCGTGACTTAATACATCTTCGAATTCAGAGACATTGCTCGATAAGGATATGAACGAAACAGCACTAACCAGTCCTAAACCGAGTATGCCTGAGCCAATAATGGCTAATAATTTGCCTCTTAACCCCATAGACATAACAAATTCTCTGTATATATATTGCACATATTAGAAGTTTAGACTCTACCGAGGAAATTGCTGAGGATAAATTGGGTGGCACTATGATGTGATAATACCGCTACTAGGGAGGTATATACTGGTGCTTTTGGTCTTGTTATAAGTAAGGTTGAGGGTTCTTAGTGCCGTTTTATGCGACTGCCATCCATAGGCATATGCGCTCTTTGCCATCCATGGCACCGCGCTATTGCTTACATGGATGTAAGTACTTAGGGTTTGCAGGGAGCAAAAACCCTGACCGTTCATCCTGCACATATGCGCTCTTTGCCATCCATGGCAACGCGCTATACCGTACATCCTGAACATATGCGCTCTTTGCCATCCATGGCACCGCGCTATACCGTACATCCTGAACATATGCGCTCTTTGCCATCCATGGCACCGCGCTATACCGTACATCCTGTACATAAAAAAGCCACCCTAGGGTGGCAAGCGGTCCACACAATGAAGTGTTTGTTTAAACTTGAGCGTAGCGGTCACTTAAGGCATCAAAAAATTGCTCCCTAAGTTTGCTTACCTCCCGTTTAATGTCCTGGGCTTCTTGGCTGTTCAAATCGGTTTTGTCAATGTAGTAGTGACGGCGAAAGAAGATGACCTTACTTCTAAATTTGCGCAGGCTTTTATAAAGAGGTTTTTCATCCAGCAGCAATAATTTAGATTCAGCGGCAGTGAGCTCGTTAAAGCATTGTACGAGTTCATCGATCACTAGATACAACTCAGAGCGGCGCCCTTGAGGCCAATCATAGCGATTTTGAGTCGCGTTCATGTATTCTTGAATCAGTTCAAAATATTTCATGAACACATGGTGCACCTGTTCAGCCTGCTGAGCGATGCCTTCCATTAAGTCGCGGCGATGCTCTATGCGTTGTTGCTTGCGGCCTTGTTTTACCCGCATGCCGGATAACCAATAGCCTGAAAGGCCGGTAATAAGCGCACCTAGGGATATTTTTATGCTGGTATCTAAAATTTCGAGTATTTCGACCATATAAATCTCGTGTCAAAAGTTGGGCTTACCTCTTGAAAAGCAAGAACAGCACCACAATTAACTAGGTAACGTTTAAAAGAGAGATATCATGAGATTTTTAGCCCTGTTTTTATTAATACCTTTATTTGAAGTGATGGTATTTATCCAGGTAGGCGGGCATATAGGTGCCCTGTGGACCATATTGTTAACAT
>MAAA01029169.1_pt1 | contig 11676 bp, 9 predicted proteins | sample 1115971 | NCBI WGS metagenome assembly MAAA01 (sample SAMN04961123, study PRJNA320927) | seawater metagenome | isolation source: sample BD02T6 sea water enriched with oil for 6 days | place: USA:Gulf of Mexico | collected 2013-07-27 | reverse complement strand
CGTGTGCAATTTGGTGTGCCCATTGCCAAGTTTCAGGCCTTGCAGCACCGCATGGCGGATATGTTCATCGAACAGCAGCAGGCAAAATCTATTGTGTTGATGGCGGCCATGAAACTGGATCAAGACAGCGATGACTCTGCAAAATCCATCGCCGCCATGAAATCTTTGGTGGGCCGTGCGTCTCGTAAAGTAGGCCAGGAAGCCATTCAAATTCACGGTGGCATTGGTGTGACCGATGAATTGGACGTGGGTCACTACTTTAAACGTCTGACCATGATTGAACTGTTGTTTGGCAACAGTGATTATCAAACCCAGAGATTTTCAGCCGTTTAAATAGTTCAGGAGTCCGGTTTGGCGCTGACCAGGCTGGATTCTTGGCCAATAAATTTTCAATTAGTGGTGGCCGGGTTATGCAAACAGGTACGGCACTAGCTCCCTGGCTTCAGCGTTCTCTACGCTAGCCAGGTAAGTAAGCTCAGCTTTCAAACTCTTGGGCTAGAGTGACCGTTGCGGTACAGCCACTGCCCTTATTGTTATTGATGGTAAATTGCCATTGGTACTTTTCACATATATCTCGAACAATATTAAGCCCGATACCAAACCCTTCATAACCACGGGGTTTAGCATCTAGGCCCACGCCATTATCAATCACCTCAATTTTCTGCTCCGAAACAAATAGAGAAACCTCACCCTCGACACTGCAATTGAGCGCATTTTTTAATAGATTTTTAATAACCGCAGATAACAATAAAGGTTCAACGTTCAGTTGAAAGTTACCCTTTATCTGTTGCTGGAAGCTAACCTGATTGGCTCGTATGGTGGGCTCAAAATCGTCCACTATTTGTTGAACATATTGGCAGGAAACATTAACGCTGGTGCGTTTACTGTTCTTGTTCCTTGCCAGTAGTAGGAAGGTATGAACTAATTGTTCCATTTCAAGCACGGCATGATCAATTCGGCTGGATTGTTTTTGCACTTTTTCATTTTGTAAGCGGCGTAAGTTGCTAATGCCACCCCGAATCACCGTCATGGGGGTTCGCAACTCATGGCTCACATAGCGAGTGAAGGCCTGTTCACGTAAAAAGGCTTGATGTATGCGCTGACGATAGCTGTTTACGCTGGTGAGTACCTGTACTAATTCCAGTGACAACTCCCCACTAACGGTTAAAGGGCTATATTTACCTTTGTCATTGGCTTCTAACTGGGCGGCCAGATTTGAAAACGGCGTGCTAATTTTTTTAGCCATCTTCACAATAAAAACGGCCGCCACAATAAAAATAAGAAAGGCAATGCCCAATATGCCAGCTTGATAAACCGCTAGGTGGAAGTCATCCCATTCGATGATGTCGATATTCTCCACCGCATATACCATGGTTTGCATTCCGTCTATCAGGATGGGCTGAGAAAAAATATTATATTCACTGTCATCCTCGTAATGAAGGCTCACACTCCCTTGCCAATGAGGGGGGAGTCTTTGCTTAATTAAGGCGGGTAAAGATTCATATTGATCATAAATAATTAACATGGGGTCAATGGTCACTTTCCCCTTTACTCCCTGAGAAAACATCTTTAGATGATAAGGGGCTATGAGTGCCAAGCGCCGTTCACTATTTTTATTTTCAGTGAATAGTATGGAGTTATAGAAAATAGCAGCATAAAAGGCCAGCAATACCACAGACCCAATTAAATACACCGTAATTATTTTACGGCTCATGGGTATTGGTTTGCTCATGGTGTCACCAGTAAGCGGTAGCCCAGTTTAGGAACAGTATCGATGATGTTATCTTGAAAGGGTTTGTCAATTTTATTGCGTAGCTGATAAATGTGTTTACGCAATACATCCTGGTCGGGTAAATCATCTGGCCACAATAACGCTTCCAACTCATTTCGCGAAACCACACTGGGGGACTTTTTAACCAGCAGGGTTAATATCTTTAAACAAATAGGTGTTAACTTTATCTCTTCCCCTGATCGGAAAACTTGATGCGTGTTTACGTCTATGGTGATAGAGCCACAGGTTAATTTTGTGATAAATCCAGTGCCAGAGTTGCGACGAATTAGCCCTTTTATACGGGCTTCTAGTAACTCTAAATTAAAAGGCTTTACAATATAATCATCGGCACCTTGGCGAAGCCCTAACAGCATATCCTCATTGGTATCACGGGCGGTTAACATGATGATAGGGGTATTATTGCCCTCGGCTCTAAGCTGCTGGCAAAGGTTAATGCCATCAATGCCAGGCAACATGATATCCAGAATAATGCAGTCAAATCTGTGGGACCGGGCCAAAGATAAACCCTGGGTGCCGGTGGCAGCATGGTCCAGGTCAAATTCTGATTCTTCAAAATAGTCGTAAATCACTTCGGCCACATCCTGACAATCTTCAATTAGTAATACATTCAAGATTGGCTCCTTAGTGGCATTTTAACAGAAGGCGGTTTTTTGATTCTTTGGCAATCGGGCAACCGGTTAATAACTCTTTCAACGGGTTATACTCACTGTGTTCCATGGCGATGAACACTTGTTGCTGGGCTTTTGCTAAGTTTGTGAGTGTCTCCTGGTTGGTAACAAGCTGAGCTTGGCCTTTTGAGTAAAACTGTGCGCTAAAAGGCCGTTTTTGCCAGTAGTAAATTTGCGATGCATCAGGGTTGCTCCCTAGCAGTTCAGATTCACTTCTTTCACTCACGAACCCTAAACTTAATATGCCTACAATTAATATTACAAACGCCAATGAAGCAAAGGCTAGATAATTACTAAGCTTAGATAATTGTCCGTTTAAAGCAACCAATACCGCTAAGGCACTGAAGCCAGGTAATACATAGGTTGGTAAAATATTGCCTGCCAATGTGAAGAGTAATAATGGCGATATAAGCCAGCACAGTAGATATTGATTAATGCCCGTGTAGTCATTTTTACCCTTGGGCTGTTTATTGCCCCGAACATGTTTGGCGATTAAACCCAGCGCCACAAAAGACCAAGGGCAGGCACAAACCAACCAATACAGCCAAATCATACCTCTGGGTTTAACATGTGCTGTGCCATACAGGTCCCCTTGCCAGCCTGATACAAGAAAGCGTTGAACATGTTCGCCCAGTATAAAATACTCTAAAAAGCCTGGAGTACGTAATTCCGCCCAGATATACCAGGGTAAGGTCACCAACAAACACAACAAGGTGCCCGTGACCCAAGGCAGGCTGTTGATGGCGCGCCAAAAGACACCCTGCCATAAGCTCCAGCAAACTAATGATATGACAATGAGTACCACAGCAACCGGGCCCTTGATGAGCATGCCAAGTGCTAAGGCCACAAAAAATAAATGCCCATTAAATACTTTGTCATTTTTACGGTAGCACTGCCAATAGCTAACCATGGCTAGGGTATATGCCATCAACAGGGCACTATCCGTCATGACCATACCAACGGCAATGATAAAACCCAAGCAAGAGCTAAGAACCAACAGAGAAAATATGGCAGCACGGGTATTTGCCAGGGATTTAGTAAAGCTAAAAACCAGGTAGCCTGTTATGAGGCCACATAAAAAATGAGGTAAGCGAGCGCTGAACTCATTAACCCCTAACCATGAAAAACTAAATGCACTGGCCCAGGTTTGAAATGGAGGCTTTCCCCAAAAGGGAACGTTGTAATCAAATTGCGGGGTTACCCAGTTGTTTGTTTCCAGCATTATGCGCGCCATTTCGCCATAGCGAGCCTCTGTGGTGTCATACAGAGGGTACAAACCCAGAGAGATGAGGCGAACGGCGATTAACGAAAATATTAGTGCTAGGGCCCAGTACACAATTGAGACAGAGGGGCTGTTTTTGGTGTTTAGATTATCCATGTTTTTTTACCACCCCATTGACCGTGTTTTTAGTGGCAGTATCCATCACCAAATATATAGGGCGCCCCTTGGTTTCAGCGTATATGCGCCCTACGTATTCCCCTAACACACCTATGGCCAATAGTTGTACCCCACCCAGAAATAGTTGAATTAACATCATGGAAGGGTAACCCACTACCGCTTCGCCAAAGGCCAGTGTTTTTATTAAGACCCACATACCGTACATGAAAGCGCTGCCTGAAATCAGTGCACCTGCCCAAGTGGATATCCTTAGAGGTTTAACACTAAATGCGGTAATGCCTGATAACCCCAATTTAACCAACTGTAAAAAAGACCATTTGGTGTCGCCGGCAACTCGCTGAGGGCGTTCAAAACTAATGGTGGTTTGTTTATAACCAGGCCAAGAGAGGATTCCTTTCATGTATCGATTGCGTTCAGGTAGTTTTTTAATCTCTTCTATGACGCGGCGGCTTAGTAACCTGAAGTCACCCACATCTTTTTGCAATGGCACATCCGATAAATAGTCAAGTAAGCGGTAGTATAGATGTGCTGTGAATTGTTTAAATTTTGATTCCCCAAGACGGGCGCTGCGTTTCATATTCACCACATCAAAACCTTGTTGCCAGGCTGTCAACATACCAGGGATGAGCTCTGGAGGGTCTTGTAGATCAGCATCCAGTATCATTACCGCCTGCCCCGTGCTGTGATCTATACCCGCCGTCATGGCCGCTTCCTTTCCAAAATTGCGGCTTAGGTTAATGCACTCTACGCGGGCGTTATGGGCTGAAAGGTCGACCATGAGATCCCAGCTATCATCGCAGCTGCCATCATTAACATAGATTATTTCAAAGCTGTGTTCACTGATAGATCCCAGTACTTTATCCAGTTGATGATGGAATATGCAGAGCATAGCCTGCTCATTGTAAACCGGCACCACGATGCTTAGGGTTATCTCATTTTCAGCGGGTGTATGGGTATTAACAAGCTGCATGTCACTCTCCAGGGTAAGTTCTGCAGCCACTGTAAATTAACCCAGGTCTATAAAATGTCATTGCAGGGTGACATTTTATAGACCTTTACCTGGATACACTGGTCCCCAGTTAAATCAACCAGGGTGCCACTAGCTATGAATACGTTTACGAGATTTTGTGTTGTCGGTGGTTTTGGTTTTATCGTTGATGTTCTTTTTTTCACTATTTTTAATACCTTTATGGACAATATAATGCTGGCAAGGCTGGTGGCATTCTGGATGGCCGCAAGCGCCACTTGGTTTGGCAACCGGATCTATACCTATAGCCATCAACAGTTCGACGGCGTTTTTTCCCAGTGGGTTAAGTACATCTTATCGGTCCATTTTTCGGGCGGCATAAACCTACTGATATTTTGGAACCTCAAAGAAATTAGCGCTATTCCCCTAGCTTTTAGTCTGGGTATTTTAGCTGGTCTATTAAGCAACTATTTTTTCGCTAATAGATTTGTCTTTATCAAACAATCAAGACAGTAGTGGAAAATTACCTTTTTTTTAGCCCCTTTTAAATTATGCCCGCGCTCCAAATCTGGAGAAGGGTGTAGTATTAATTTTTGACAGGTATAAATAATGAAAGCCATCATTCCAGTGGCGGGTTTGGGTACTCGCATGTTACCGGCCACCAAAGCTATCCCTAAAGAAATGTTGCCCATTGTGGACAAGCCGCTGATTCAATACGTGGTGAACGAGGCCATCGCAGCGGGCATTAAACAAATTGTGTTGGTGACCCACTCCAGTAAAAACAGTATAGAAAATCACTTTGATACCAGCTTCGAATTGGAAGCTACTTTGGAGGCGCGCGTGAAGCGCCAACTGTTAGAAGAAGTACGTAATATTTGCCCCAAGGATGTGACTATTATGCACATTCGTCAGGGGGAGGCTAAAGGCCTGGGCCATGCCATTGCGTGTGCGCGCCCTTGTATTGGTCAAAACCCATTTGTGGTGATGCTGCCGGATGTATTGATTGATGATGCGGCAGCTGATCAGCAAAGGGATAATCTGGCCGCCATGATTGATAACTTTAACGCTAGCCAATCTAGCCAGGTGATGGTGGAAAGCGTGCCAGATGCCTTAGTGAACAAGTATGGCATTGTGGATTACGCCGGTGCCCCACTTAATCCCGGCGAATCTGTGCCCATGGTGGGCATGGTTGAAAAGCCGCCATTAGACCGTGCCCCCTCTAACCAGGCAGTGGTGGGTCGCTATGTATTGTCCAGTGCCATATGGGACATTTTAGCGTCAACCCCAGTGGGTGCCGGCGGTGAGGTACAGCTCACCGATGCCATAGACACCCTGATAACGTGTGAAGTGGTGGAGGCTTACGCTATGAAGGGAAAAAGCCATGATTGTGGCAGTAAACTGGGTTATATGCTGGCCAACCTGGAGTATGGGCTTAGACACCCGGATGTGGGTGAGGGCATGCAAGGCTACCTGGTCCAGCGGCAAGTCGCCAGAAAAGGGCTCTGCTAGAGCCTTAAAAGCTCTTATGAATTAATGCTCTGGGCATGTTGCTATCGGCAGGTGGTAAAGAGTTTGCTGACATAATTTAGACCTAGGCTGCACTAGAATACCGCAATTAATTTAATCACATCACGGTCATAAGGCACGGGGTTACATAATGCAGGTATATAAATTTAAAGCACTTACGCTGGCCATAGCCTTGCTGCCAATTATTGGGTCAGCCCTCATTTTAGGGACTGCCCCCACCCAGGAATTGATACAGAAAACTGAAAAACCCTTATCGGTGAGTGTGATTGATGTATTGCCACAAGCATTTACCCCAAGCTACCAAGCCCTTGGTAAAATAGAGTCCCCACAGCTACTTACATTAAGCGCCCAGCTTGAGGGGGAGATAGTGTATGTCAATGAAGCCTTCACTGAAGGGGGGCTGCTTAATCCTGGGGATGTGATTTATAAAATTGATAATAATGATTACCTGAACAGGTTAAATCAAAGGAAAAGTGAATTAAAAATAGCACAAGCAAATTATCAAATTGAGCAGGGGGAGCAAAAATTTGCAGAAAAACAATATCAGCAAATTCGCAATGGTTACACTGGAAAAACCCCAGCATTACAAGCTTCATTAATATTGAGGAAACCTCAGCTACAAAAAGCAACAGCTAACCTGGCGGTGGCACAGAGCAATGTTGATATTGCTGAGAGGAACCTTAAAAGATGTAAAGTGATTAGCAAGCTGCGCTTCTCTGTCTTAAAAAAATCCATTGTTAAAGGCAGTTTTGTAAATAAGGGGCAGTCTCTTGGGCAGCTGGCACAGTTGTCAAAACTGCGAGTGTCTTTAGCGCTACCCAGCGAAGTGGTATCACAGGTAAGTGTCAATCAAGAGGTGGAAATCAGCACCAAACAAAGCAAAAAGTATCAGGCCAAGATTTCACAAATATCAGAAAACTTACAGGCCAATAGTCAACTCCAGCAAATCTATTTAAGCATTGATAACCCGCAACAAACATTTATTCTTGGGGAATTTATTAAGGCCCGTTTAGAGTTGAACAAGCAGCAAAATACACTCAAAGTACCCCTTGCATCCTTGGACAATGGCCGCCTATGGGTAGTAAATCGAGATAGCCGATTGTTATCAAGAGCGGTGACCATTATTTGGCAAGATATGAATTACGCCATCATTAACAATGTACTTGCCAGCGGGGAGTCAATTGTCACCAGCAAGCTAACCAATGGGCGAGACGGCATGATGGCCAATATTGTTTCCGGGGTTTTATAATGAAAAGTAAAAGTATTTTTTCGGTGCCTTCCATATGGATGATTAATAACCCTATTGCTTCAGGATTGTTAACCTTGGCAATAATTATCTTAGGGTTATTTTCCTTTGATTCTATTATCCAAGAGAGTACCCCTTCATTCAAAATAGATGAGATTTTAATTGAAGTAAATTACCCGGGGGCAACCGCCAAAGATATAGAGCAAAGTATTGTTTTGCCTATGGAGTATAAATTAAGAGATAACCCAAGTATTCAAAGGATTGCTTCCAATGCCTATGATGGTCTCGGTGAACTGACGCTGGAATTGGTTGAAGGGGTGAGCCCAGATACGGTTTTGTCCCAAGTGAAGAGCGCTGTCGATAGCATTAACAGTTTCCCGGTAGAAATGGAAAGGCCCAGCGTAAGCTTCATGGAAGAGCTTGATAGCATAGTTGAAATTGCCATATATGGCGATTTATCAGAATTACAGCTCTACCAACAGGCCAGTGAATTAAAGCACAAACTGTTGAGCTCTCTGGAGTTGGCGAATATAGAAATTGTAGGGGCCCGTGAACCTGAAATTGTAATTGAAGTGGACCCGAATACCTTAAGCCAATATCCGCTCACCCTGGAAAAAGTACTGGCCAGAGTGAAAGCATCGGTTAACGATGTGCCAGCGGGCACCATAGATACACAAGGGGGCGGGGTATTGATTCGAACATTAGGGCGCAAGGAAGTTGCCGAGCAGTATTCAGCCATCGAAATTGTTAATGACGGCCAAGGGGGCCGTGTCACATTAGCGGATATTGCCACCATTAGTGACGGTTTCCAGGGGACGCAACAGCCGTTTTTTGTAAATGGTAAACCAGCTTTCATGCTCAAGGTTTTTCAAAGTAAAACAAGTAAACCCATCGAGATCAGTGCTGAAATTCAACAGCTAATAGCTGACTATCAGGCAACCTTGCCTGCGGGCTTTAACCTCACCATACTGCAGAATGAATCAGAATCTTTTAGGCAAAGGGTTTCTTTATTAACCAGTAACGGGCTGGTCGGCATGGTACTGGTGGTTCTGGTAATGGCGTTGTTTCTCGACTTAAGGCTGGCGTTCTGGGTGAGCATGGGCATTCCCATTGCGATCATAGGGGCGTTAGGCGTAATGCCGTTGCTTGAGATTCCCATCAACATGATTACCTTGTTTGCTTTTGTTATCACACTGGGGGTATTGGTGGATGATGCCGTTATTGTGGCCGAAAATATTTATCATAAAGTGCAGCAGGGGCTTGCTATTAAGTTAGCGCTTAAAGAGGGAGTCAGTGAAATGGCACTGCCTGTGGTGTTTTCGGTGGCCACAAACATCATCGCCTTTATTCCCTTGTTGTTTGTACCGGGAGAACTGGGCGTTATGTATAAACCCATGACTCTGCTCATATTTGCTATTTTTACGGTATCCCTCATAGAGGCATTGCTGATTTTACCGCTGCATTTAGCCAAGATTGATAAACCCATGGGTTTTAAGGCCTTAACCTCTGCGCAAGCTCGCTGTTTTAGCGCTTTTGATCATTTTAAGAACAGAGTGTTCAGCGGGTGGCTGCAAGTCAGTTGTAATAATCCTAAGTGGATAATCTTTATTTTCTTTGCCTTTGCCAGTGTGGTTTTCAGCTGGGTATACAGTGGTCGAGTGGATTCCAGTTTCGTGCCTAAAATTGAGTCTACCCGTATCGATGCAGAGGTTGAGTTTCCCGCTGGTTCACCGCTAAAAGATAGAGTGGCCATTGTTAATTACATCGAAGCGGCCGGTGTTAAAGCGATTAATCGTTTAAATGGGCAAGAAGGGGTTAAGTTTCGTATGCAGGATATTTCTGGTAACAGTGGTTCATCCACATTCATGATTGTTCCAGAACAGCAACGTAACTTCAGTGCCAAACAATTTGTGCATGCCTGGCGCACTGACATTGGTGAGGTACCCGGCGTAAAATCCATTTTCTTCGATTATCAGGTGGGGCCGGGTGGCGGCAAAGAATTGGTGGTTGAGTTAGGACATAAAGATGCTGAAGTATTAGAGCTCGCCGCAAATGAACTCATGACAGGGTTAAGACGAGTCCCAGGGGTCACAGATATAGATAACCCACTGATGGACGCCAAATTGCAATACAACCTCAGCCCTAATGCCCTCGGTCGGCAACTTGGTTTCACCAGTGAAAATTTGGGCCAGCAAATGCGTCTGCGCTTTTTTGGCGGCGAGGCCATCCGTCAAGTTGTTGAGGGGGACGAGGTGAAAGTCAGAGTCATGATGGCAAGAAGCCAGCAGCATTATGCCAATCAACTAAACCAACTGATGATTACCGCACCTAAAGGGGACAAAGTTGAGCTGGGCCAGGTGGCCAACATCACCACCAGTAAGGCTGCCACCAGCATTAGTCGAGTGGATGGTGTGCAAATGTTAGAAGTAACCGCCAGTTTATTACGCCACATTGCCAGTGCATCCTTAGTCATGAACACAGTTGAAGAAAAGCTATTGACGAATTTAGAGGAAAAATACCCAGGCCTTCAACTTGAGCTGGGGGGGGAAGCCCGAGTGGAATCAAGCGTCAACTCAGAAATTATAAAAGGCATCGGCGTTGCCTTCGCCTTGGTGTTTGCCCTGTTGGCTATTATCTTTCGCAGTTATCTGGATGCCGTTTTGGTATTACTGGTGATCCCATTTTGTTTGGCAGCGGCTATGCTTGGTCATATTGTCATGGGCTACCCATTTAGCGTCATGAGTTTATTTGGCATGATTGCCCTTTCAGGCCTAGTGATTAATGGTGTATTTGTCATGCTGCTAAATATTAAAACATTAAAAGCTTCGGGCATGGATCACAAGGGCGCAGTGGTAGCTGCCGCCTTGAATCGTTTTCGCCCTGTGGTTTTAACGGCTGTCACCACTGCGGCGGGTTTGTTTCCCATGCTACTGGAAACATCCACCCAGGCCTTGTATTTGGTGCCTATGGTCATAAGTTTAAGTTTTGGTTCAGTTTTTTCCATGGCCACCATCTTAATATTGAGCCCTGCCATGTTTACCCTGGCCAAGGGATCAAGAGTTAGCAAAGGGGAATTAACGTCATTTTCTGAAGTCACTTCAAACAAAGCGAGCGTCAATGCGGTGGGCTAGTGATCAATTATTTTTAGCGGTGGGCCCGAGGCCGAAAAGTCTGCCCAAGTACGACATTTTTCTCGCCTGTTTGTCACCGCCGCCAACATGACCATACCCATGTTTAGCATAGTATTGCGCAAGGGTTATGGCCTGGGCGCCATGGCCATGACCGGCGGCGGCTTCCATGCCGGCGTGTTCACTATGGCTTGGCCCACCGGAGAATTTGGTGCCATGGGCTTGGAAGGGGCGGTGCGTTTAGGCTTTAAGAAGGAACTGGCGGCCATGGAGGATCCTGTGAAACAAAAAGCCTTTTTCGACATGCTGGTGGCCAAGGCTTATGAAATGGGCAAAGCCACTAACATGGCCAGCACCCTGGAGATAGATGAGGCGATTGACCCGGCCGATACCCGCGCCAGTATTATTCGTGGCATAAAAGCCGCGGCTCCCGCCGAGCCAAGAGCGGGTAAAAAACTTAGGTTTATTGATACCTGGTAAGAGGGTGTCCTAGGGTCAAATTTAGTATTTAACGTTAGAATTAAATCTGTACGAGGCTGCTTGCAGGCGACCCGCGATGGCAGACATCACCAACTCTGCTTAAAAGATCGCCTGAAAGCAGCCTCGTACAAGTTTTATGCAGAACCCCGTGCTTGGCGATACGCTGCGTAGTTACAACTGACCTTAAAATTTATTGGAAAACCATTAGGTTATTTTCAGGCCAGACTAACTCCCGAATAACCCCGCCTTCAATCCTCCAAAAACCGAACAAATTGTCAAATTTCCTGTTTCTAGATCAAGGTTTGATCGATTCTTAGCTGTTTTAGGTATTCGTTATTTCAAAAAGTTATTAATGTGGTGACTGCCACGTTGCTTAAAGCAAAACCCATCAATAAAACCTGCTATAAAAATCGTATAAAGTCATAACCAATTGCCATACGGCAAACCACATAGTCTGCACTATCCTTCA
>MAAA01025655.1_pt1 | contig 11744 bp, 9 predicted proteins | sample 1115971 | NCBI WGS metagenome assembly MAAA01 (sample SAMN04961123, study PRJNA320927) | seawater metagenome | isolation source: sample BD02T6 sea water enriched with oil for 6 days | place: USA:Gulf of Mexico | collected 2013-07-27 | reverse complement strand
ACTGGGGATTATTTACAGAATAACGAACCCAGCCCTGAAGACATGGCTATAATTTCTGACATAGCTAAAACCGTAAAAAACTTAGACTATTTTCTTAGCGAGAAGATGGAAGATAAAGCACCCAATTTCTCAGATTTGTCTCGCCCGTTAAAACGCTTAAAAGAAATAGCCGCCAGTCAAACAGTAAAACCCACCGAAACAGTTAAAAAAGAAAGCAAGCCTATCGCGGCCGCTATTAGTGAAGTAGTTCAAGAGGTTGTTCAAAAAGTAACTAAGCCAAAGATAAAGCCAAACGAAGCAAGCTCAGCCACCCTAGAGCCAGTAGGCGACATAACCTGCGACAGTGATGCAAAAAAGGCTTTAAAACAAGTACAAGAAGGCCTTAGAAAGTTAGCCAGCTATCACGGACAAATAAACGACAACGACCCAAAACGTTTTCGTTTAAGCAGAAGCGCTCTTTGGGATAACTTAGACAAACTCCCCCCCACCAAAGACAATAAATCACAGTTGCCCTGCCCCGCAGCAGATAAACTAAAAAAAGTCATGGACCTTTATGAATCAGGCAATTTTTTAGAAGCCATAAATTTGGCAGAAAAAAGTGCCGAAAAAATGCCCTACTGGTTTGACGGAAATCGATACATAGCCCTTAGTCTTGATGCTCTAGGCTCACAATACGGTAAAGCCAAAAAAGCATTAGAAACAGAAATAACAAACTTTACTACACGCTTACCAAAAATTATTGAACTTGAATATTCAAACGGCACACCATTTGCTGACGAACAAACAAAATTATGGATTAGCTCTCTAGTCATCCAGTCAAATGATACAAGTAAATCTGAAAACCTTGATAGCGACAATATTTTAATTGCATTTAGTGAAGCCAAAAAACTCGCGATCTCTGGAAAGCTATCTGAAGGTTTCACTTTACTAAATAGTTGCCAAGCCAATACTAAACGCGATCATGTGCTGAATTAGCATGTATTAACGGGCAAGTTAAAGTTGGCATCCCTATGCTAGAACGGCTAGTCGATGAAACCCGAACCCTTAAGGTTGCTGATTGGGATAGTGATTTTTTAACTAAAGCATTGGCTTTACTTGTAAATGCATACGAAAAATTAAATACCGACGAAGCTAGTGATAAACAAAAACAAAAAGACGCCGCATATGATCAATTATGTTGGTACAACCCAGCCCTGTTAACCAGCAATTCATAGGAGATAGTTATGGCAGATGGAAGCGTAGCGCCAAAAGAGCGTATTAATATTTCATACAAATCCGATACCGGCGGTGCAAGTGAAAGCGTAGAGCTTCCGCTTAAGCTATTAGTTCTGGACGATTTCACGGGCAAAGAAAATGACGATGTAATTGAAGACCGCGAGCCAATTAATGTTAATAAAGAAAATTTTAATGAAGTTGTTAAAAGTCATAATTTAACCATGTCTTTTTGTGTGCCAGATAAGTTAGAAAAAGGTTCAGATGGAAGTATTGATGTTGACCTAAAGATCAACAGCATGAAAGACTTTAATCCTGGAAACATAGCGCAACAAATCCCTGAATTAAACAGCCTTCTAGAATTACGACGCGCATTACAAGCCTTACGCGGGCCACTGGGCAATGTACCGGCTTTCCGTAAAACAATTCAATCCATACTTGAAAACGATGACACCCGTAAACAAGTCATGGAAGAGCTAGGCATTGAAGGTTAAAGGAGAATAACTATGTCACAACAAACAGAAGATGCGGTATTAGATGCTCCCCAGGCAACCAGCTTACTTGATCAGGTAATGGCTGAAACTCGTCTAGCACCTGGAGACGATGGTTTTGAAACAGCTCGATTAGGTGTTGAAGCCTTTATCACTGACTTACTTAAACCAAGTAAATCATTTGATAAGGTAGAAAAAAAACTTGCTGACGACATGATATCGGCCATTGATCAAAAGATTAGTGCACAACTGGATGCCGTCATTCAAGCAGATGATTTTAAAAAATTAGAAGCCAGTTGGCGTGGATTGCAATTCTTAGTTGACCGTACCGATTTTAGTCAAAACATCGGCATTGAAATGATTAGCTCAACCAAAGATGAGCTAATTGAAGACTTTGAAGATGCACCTGATGTAACCCGTTCAGGGTTGTATAAGCACGTATATTCAGCTGAGTATGGACAATTTGGTGGCAAACCCTACGGCGCTATTATTGGTGGTTATGGCATTAACCCAACCGCTCAGGATATGAAACTACTGCAAGATATGGCTTCTGTGGGTGCAATGTCACATGCTCCATTTATTGCATCAGCTGGCCCTAAGTTTTTTGGTCTGGATAGTTTTCAGGGCATGCCTGCACTTAAAGATTTAGAATCAATTTTTGAAGGGCCACAATATGTAAAATGGCGCGGTTTCCGTGATACTGATGACTCACGAAATGTAGCACTAACAGTTCCTCGGTTTATGCTGCGCTCTCCTTACGGAGAAGATAATCAAGTTAAAGAATTTAACTACGAGGAAGGTGTTGGCAACCAATTTGAAAAATTATGCTGGGGCACTGCCTCTTATGCTTTTGCAGCAAACATGACTAGAAGTTTTGCCAAATATCGCTGGTGTCCAAATGTAGTTGGCCCTCAAAGCGGTGGAGAAGTTTTAGATTTACCTGTGCATAAGTATGTAGAAAATGGTGAGACTAAGATTTACAGTCCTACTGAAGTTATGCTGTCAGATCGCCAAGAATTTGAATTAGCAGAGCAAGGATTTGTGGGGCTAATTGCTCGTAAAGGTACCGATAACGCTACCTTTTTCTCAGCGAATACCTGCCAAAAGGCTAAGTTTTTTGGTAACTCTCCAGAAGACAAACAAGCCGAGACAAATTTTAAGCTGGGCACTGAATTACCATACCTTTTCATGATTGATCGCTTGGCTCACTACATTAAAGTACTGCAGCGTGAGCATATTGGTAGTTGGAAAACTCGCAACGACCTAGATCGCGAACTGAACACATGGGTGCGTCAATACGTGGCAGATCAAGATAATCCGCCACCAGAAGTACGCAGCCGTAAACCTTTACGTGAGGCACGTATCACAGTGACTGACGATGAAGGAAACCCTGGCTTCTATCGAGTGGAAATGCATGTTCGTCCCCATTTCAAATATATGGGTTCAAGCTTTACATTGTCACTTGCTGGTAAGTTGGATAAAGAATAGAGCGGTATTCACTCATGAATTCGGTTTTATTTTTTACCAAACCTTAAACTTAAAAAGGAGATTAAAATGGCAATTCCAGCCTATATGACTATCGAAGGTCAAAACCAAGGTGAAATCAGCTCAGGTGCTTTATCTGAAGACTCTGTGGGTACTGCTACCCAAGAAGGTCATGAAGATGAAATTATGATTCAGGCATTTGTTCATAATGTACCTCGCGGTACAAACGAGCAAAGTGGCCAAATCACTAGCATGCCTGCTATGAAGCCAATGAAAATTACAAAGTTCATTGATAAAGCATCTCCATTACTTCACAACGCCTTAACTTCAGGCGAGCAGCTTACCGTTACTATTAATTGGTACCGTATATCTGCAAGTGGTGAAGAAGAGCTTTACTATGTAATGGAGCTTGAAAGCTCAGTACTTGTAGACATTGAAACGATCCTTCCAAGTGTTGGAGACCCTACAATGTCTCACCTTGCACACATGGAAGTACTTCACATCAATCCTGGTGCAATCACTTGGACCCACGAAGCTGCCGGCACTGAAGGCGCCTACCGTTTTGGTGCTAGCGCTGCATAAGCCTAGATTTTTGTGAAAAATAAAAGCGGTGACATTTGTCACCGCTTTTTATGGTATCTATATGAAAAAAAGTATAATAATTTTAATCGCATTAAACTTAATATTATTGAGCGGCTGCGCCAGTAAAACCAGTTTAACTGTGGCCCCAGAAGACTGGGTATTTGAAGACAGAGCTATACATATTCACCTTGAAAGCCCGTCAGACTTAAACGCAATAAGCGGTCGACCACATTCTGTGGCACTAGGGGTATTTCAACTAATTGATCCAAATACGTTTTTAGGCTTAGCCGAAACTAAAGAAGGCGCCCTGCAACTACTAAACTCCGGGCGAATAGATGATACCGTAGCTCAATTTACCCGCATTATCATTCAGCCAGGTGAAGAGAAAGTAGCCACGTTACCAAGAGCACAAAGCGCAAAGTATATTGCTATTATTTCTGGATATTACGGTTTAAATATTGAACTTGATGTAAAAGTTTTTGACGTGCCAGTTAAAGCGGCTAAACGTGGTTTTGTAGATTTAGCACTATCCAATATGGGCTTAATTGCAGATGAAGCTAAAGCGATACCTGACAATATTTTTATTGATGTAGCTATGGGTCGTAAAGGCACCAAACGATTTAGCTTGTTTAAAGAAGAAGAGCTCAACATATTAAGTTCTAGTAACTTTTAGGTGCCAGGGCTTTGTCGCCTAATCAGCTATAACCATAAGAATATAATTATTAAGGATGATCAACGTGAGTAACTCTCAGCCAATCTATTGGCATCATGGAATGTTTTTACAACCTCATCACTTTCAGCAAAGTGAATCATTAGCCCAATCCCAGGTTGATGTCATTAAGAAAAACGTTTCACCATGGTTATGGGGGTTTATTAATCTAGATGTATCTAGCGCGACTATTGCCTCAAAGCACGTAGAGATAAAGGATGCTGAGTTAATTTTTGAAGATGGTACCTATGCAAAAATTAACGATAATGCATTCGTTAACTCCCGCTCTTTAGAGGGTATAGATATCGATCCTGAACGCCCTCTTACGGCTTATATTGCCTTAAGAAAAATGTCTACTTTTAATGCAAATGTAACTAAAATTCAAGATACCAGTGAAGCCAGCATTGTTAAAAGTCGTTTTTTCACCTTTCATTCACCAAATGAAATTAATGACACTTATAGTAAGGGCGAAGCTGCATTAGCACATCAACTTACATTAAACTTAGAAATTATTTTTGAGTCCGAAAAAGACAAGTACAGCGATTACTCTTTAATACCATTTACACAAATTGCCCTAGATGGTGAGAATCTGGTAATGGTAAATGGCTATATCCCTCCAACATTAAATGTACATGGTTCAAAATATTTATCGTCGCAGTTAAAAGACTTAAAGGACGAACTTATCGGCCGCGCCATCCAGCTTAAGAATGGCCAAGGGTCATTAGGCAACAACGCCATTGATGCCAATGCTTTACGCTATAAAATGAGCCTGCAAGCACTGTCACGTTTTGTACCAAGATTGAATCATCAGGTTCACAGCCAGCAGATCCATCCTTGGGCCATATATGGTGGATTACGTGAATTGGTAGGTGAAATGAGTACTTTTTCACAAGATTTTAATTTATTAGGTGAGAACTCTAATGGTGAAGCGCTGATACCTGAATATACCCATTTAAATATATCTGAATGTTTTAATAATGTTCGTACATTGATCAACCAATTATTAAATGATATCTCGGTTGGACCTCAGTTCTTAGTAGAAATGACACGTGATGAGCAAAACTTTAAATCCGAAATTCCTAAGGAATTTTTTGAGGATCGTGCAGACTTTTACCTCATTATTAACAGTAAAAGTGATTGGGAAGATTACAGCCAATCATTCTTTACAACCGCAAAACTTGCAGCAAAAGATACTATTGACATTCTTATCGAACGCTCCTTACCGGGTATTGGGCTTATCCACAGCCCCAATGTACCTAGTGGCCTACCTAAAAAAGAACATGCTAATTATGTACGCATTGATATACATGATGATGAATGGCAAGCAGTTGAACGCCAAACAAACCTAGCTCTACATTGGGATGAAGCACCATCAGACCTTCAAATTGAACTTGTAATTTTAAAGCGATAGGTGACGTATGAGACTAGTAGACTTTTACATTGACCCTATCTTAAAGATAACTGAGATAAAAGATAACAGCCAACAGCTGTCTGAAAACTGGAAATCTATTAAAAGTGAATTTAATCAATTACTAATTAATAGTCAAAGCGATGCTATTAAAGCCGGTTTTAGTCAAGCGATTGCTAACGAAGCCTTGTTTCCGGTGGTTGCCTATATTGACGAATTAATTCTCACCTCAAAATGGAGAGAGCGGATATTGTGGCAAAAAGAATCACTGCAAAGGATATTTTTTAATACCACCAACTCTGGATTTGAATTCTATGAGCGCTTAAACAAACTTAATCGACAAGGTGATGACCGAAGCGTGCGCGAAGTTTATCTTTTGTGTTTAAGCCTTGGATATAAGGGACGCTTTTATTCCCCCCAAGATCGACCAAAAATTGAAGAAGCTCGTGGTTTTAATTTAGACTTATTGCTACCAAACGACGCCAATAAAGTATTTGAGAAATCAACTTTATTTAGTGATGCTTATCACGAACAAGATCAGATTAATGTAAATAGAAAATCGCGTATTAATCTAATTCCATTATTCGCCATAACTCCCGTCGTGGTCGTTGCAGCAACCTTAATAATCTATTCAATTCAAATTGGAAGTGAATTAGGCAATATATTAGATTTGGTGAAGTGACATGAAAACATTTTTAAAAATATTAATTTGGCTATTTGTTGCTACCCTTATTAGCACTGTAGTGTTGAGCGTAAATTACCTGTTAGAGCAACCGTTAGAAAACGGTTTACTTATTCTAGCTGGGATATTTGCCATTTATTTAACCTTTATTATTACCCGTAAAATAATTGTACGTATTCGCGCTAAAGCGCAAGTGAAAGGCATACTTAATTTTAGTGAGATCCGACAAGCCGACGATGATTTAGGCATGACTGTAAGCGAATTAAATAAATCGCTTAAACAGCGTTGGAATACCACGATTAAATCGCTTAAAAAATCACAGCTAAAATACCAAGGAGACCCGCTATATGCACTCCCATGGTTTATGGTATTTGGACGACCAACATCGGGGAAAAGTACTAGCTTAAGAAACGCCAAACTACTACTGCCGTCTATCGATTTCTCTGAGCATAAAGATGGATCTACATTAAACCTTGAATGGTGGCTGTACGAAGAAGGAGTTGTCATAGATACCGCTGGTCGTTATGCCGTACCAGATAACTTAGAACGAGACAGAAAAGAATGGAATTCTTTATTAGGTTTAATCTCTAAACACCGCCAAAAAGAACCCTTAAATGGCTTAGTTTTAGCGGTGGCAGCTGATCGTTTACTCGAGTGCAGCGAAGAAGATATCCTAGAAGAAGGTCGCCAGGTACGTAACAGCATTAACCATCTAATGGATAAGCTTGAAGTAAAAGTACCAGTATATTTAATGGTTACCAAGGCCGATTTAATTCCCGGTTTTAAAGAATGGTCTAACTACCTCCCCCAAGAACTAAAGTCACAAGCAATGGGGTATTTAAATGATGTCACTACCAGTGATGTTGATGCCGTTGTAGACACAGCTTTAGATAATATTTTAGACCGTTTAAAAGAAGTTCGATTGCTCATGATGGAGCAAACGGAAAGTCCAGATAAAAGTTTATTAACATTACCTCGATCTATGGAAAACGTTCGCTCTGGCTTACATACATTCATTAAAACTGCTTTAAAAGGCAATGCTTACCAAGAGGCTCCAAGGTTTCGTGGTTTATATTTTAGCTCAAGCCTTCAAGATCATGATGGTGAAAAAATCAAAAACGGAATGTTTTTACACGACTTTTTTACTAAAATATTACCAAGTGATCGAGGCTCGTTAATTAGCTTACCTAGCGCACTGCGCATTCGTTCTGCCGCACGTAAATATGCATTAGGCATTAGCGGTGCTGTAACTTTTAGTTTAATTGTCGGTTTAAGCGCTCTTTATGAATCAGATAAAAGTATATTGGCTGATATTTACACAAACTACAGTGATTCAACTATTGAAATCAGTACCGAACAAAATGCTAATGATGCGCTTGAAACTGCTTATCGATTAAAGAACCTAGTTAATTCTTTAGCACGCTATAAGGATCAAGAAATATTACCTTGGGATGCGTTGCAGGGCTCTGGAAGCTCTATTAGTAAGCTTAAGATGCAATATCTTGATTTTGTAAAGTCAAATATTATAAAACCATATGATGAATCATTAAAGCGAACAATTGATGCATTAGAGGAAGGTGAAACCAGCTCTTTAGCAGGTGGACTTGTACGTCGTATCAATATCATTCAGCGCCGCCTTACTCCTGATGCTGACATTATGGCCAAACCAATTGGTAAAGACTATTTAGTGGTTCAGGACCCCCTTATTTATTCAGAACAATCTCAACTATATAATGATATTTATTTAACCTATATTGATTGGAGTTATTCGTTAGTTGACCTTTCTGAAGAAAAGAAAACGTTACAAGCTGCCCTTTTATACTTAGTTAAACATAACCATGGTGATTACAACTGGATAGTTCAGTGGGCGAATTCTCAAGACTTTGATGGTATTAGACTAAAAGATTACTGGGGCGGTAGCTTTAAAATAGAAAATCCACCTTCTATTGATGCGGCTTATACTCTTCAAGGCCATGAATTTATTCAAGAGTTTTTAAACGAATTTAAATTGGCCAACAGTGAAGACAAGCAGCTTAGTGAAATCCAACAAGATTTTGATAAATATTATCAACGTCAATATATCCAAGCATGGATGTCATTTGCTCAGCGTTTTGACGAAGGAAAAATACAGCAACGCGACCGCAAAGAGTGGCAGCAATTACTAGAACGCATGGCCACTGCTGACAACCCATACTTTTCTTTATTGGGTGATATGAATACACAACTCAGTCCGTTCTCTGATGCTGAATTCAACTCTAAACAACAGCTAGCATTCTTTAAAGATGTACAATCATATTCTGTATCCGATGGCCGTAAAGGCAAAGGGAATGGTAAGCTGTTGAAAAAAGCTTTGGGCAAATTTGGCAAAGTTGGCAAGCTCGCAAAAAAAGCGTTAAAAGTTCATAAAAAAGCCACGAAGGGTAGAAAAGGTGAAGACATTAGCTCCGCACTAGACGATGCAGTAGTAGCCGTGGACGCTTACAAACAAGCCTTGGCCGAAATTGCCTTTAAAGCAGATTCGCGAACCCAATCTTTAAGTTCATTGACCACCCTATTTCAAACACCAGATACACCAGAATCAGGTAATGGTTCGGTAGCAGAAGCATGGGCCTCAGTTAAACAATTACAAGCACTCATCGGTAAGCCAGTTTCAACCTCTAAAGTCTTTTGGCACCTATTTGTAGGTCCCATGCATGCCATCTATGACTACATGGAAAACGAAAGCAGCTGTGAGTTACAAGATCGCTGGCAAAATGATGTTTTAGCTGCCATGGACGGTGTTGCTGGAAATCAGATGGGTAATTTAGTAGTTGGTGAAGGTGGTGTACTTTGGAATTACCTTGATACTGAACTTGCTCCTTTTGTGCAAAAAAAGTACAAACGCGGAATTGTACGCGCTAATGTAGCGCAACGCAGCCTAGGGTTAACCGAAGAACTGCTAGAAGTACTTAATCAAGCTGAGAACGGTAAGTTTATTGTGGGTAACACGTTTGATATTGCCATTAACGCACTGCCATCAGGAACCAACCCTGGAGCACGTATTCAGCCATATGCAACCTTTGTGGACCTTTACTGTAGCGATGGCACCCAAACTCTTGCCAATTATAACTATCCTACTCAACATAAGTTCAAATGGGCTCTAGAAACCTGTGGAGATACCACGCTGAGAATTGAAATTGGTCAGTTAACTCTACTTAAAAACTATGTGGGTGTTAAAGGCTTTAGCAAGTTCTTGAAAGAGTTTCAGGATGGTCGCCACATATTCACGTCAGCAGATTTTCCAAATCAGCAAGCTCAACTTGAAAATTCAGCTGTTAACTTCATAGATGTTAACTTTGAAATAAGAGGACAGCGCCCTGTCATCCAAATGCTGGACAGTGTTCCATTACAGTTGCCCGAGATGGCTGCACATTGCTGGTAGGAATTTATGAGTATTAATACGGTTAACGAGCGCATTAAATTAACATTTCAGGATCACGAGAGTAATGATGTTGAACTTCCATTTAAAATGCTGGCGCTTTGTGATTTAACTCAAGATAAGCGCAGTGAAGAAATAAATCCTGACTCGCTTATAAAGGTAGATACTGATGTAAGCAGCCTCTTGGCTGCCCTTAATGTCACTATATCTATGAAATTAAAGAACCATTTAAACCCAGACTCTAATGGTACTATTGATATTGATTACGAACTAAATTGCTTAGAAGACTTTGAACCCGAAAGCGTATTATCTGGTGTTATGATTCTAAGTAATGCTTATCAGTTACATAATCAGTTAAGTGATACCACGATTAAACCAATGAAATTGATTGGGTCATTGTCGGATTTTGGCTTTACAGTAAATGAATCTCTTGAATTCAATGAGCGTTTAGTTATTCAAGCTGAATTACAGCAACGAATGAATGAACAGTTAGATTTAATTATTCAAAGTGACAAGTTTAGAGACCTAGAATCAAAGTGGCGGTCACTTACCTACTTACACGAACATATAAATTACAAAGAAAACATTGAACTTATAATTCTAAACTGCTCAAAACAAGCAATATTGGAAGATTTTGAAGACGCACCCGATGTGACTCAATCCAGTTTATATCATTTAATATACAGTGCTGAATTTGGTCAATTTGGTGGTCGGCCTTATAGCTTAATGATTGGTGATTTTGAGATAAATCAAAGCTCTATGGACATCGCGTTATTACAAAATATGGCAAAGTTATCTGCTATAAGCCACTGCCCACTGTTAACAGCTGCTAGTGCCAAGTTATTTGGCATAGATAGTTATGCTGAATTCTCAAGAATTAGAGACATTAGCTCACACTTTGACCAGCCTCTTTATGCTAAGTGGAACTCATTCAGACAAAGCGAGGATAGCCGCTATGTTTGTTTGGCCTTACCTAAATTTCTGTTACGCCCAAGTCACAATGGTAACGAACAGGGCTTTAATTATGTTGAGACAACAAGCAAAAAGAATACTGGGTTATGGGGGAATGCAGCATTTGCTTTAGCTACACGCTTTGCAAATAGCTATGCACATTACCGTTGGTATATAAATTCAATGGGAAGCGAGTTTGGTCTTCTTGATGAATTAAGCATTAAAACTGGGCAAGGCAGTATGCGTACACAAATACCATGTGAAGTTATGGTCTCTGATCGCAGTGCTAATGAACTCAGCAAGAATGGTTTTGCTCCAATAACAATACATAAAGCAAGCAAGCAAGCCGTTTTTATGTCAGTTCCATCATGCAAAGATATCATTAACTTCAATGAAACTAGCGATGGACAGCAAAATGAGCTAAACCAACGGCTAGAGTCACAGCTACCTTACATGTTAATTAGCTGTAGGTTTTCACAATACCTTAAAGTTATGCAACGCGAGAACATTGGTTCGTGGCAAACCCGCAGTCAGATTGACCAATCGTTAAATAAATGGTTAAAACAGTTTGTATCTGACATGGATAACCCGGCTCCTGCTGTTAGAGCACGTCGTCCACTTAGAGAGGCTCGTATCAATGTAAGAGAGATGGACGGTAAATCTGGTTGGTTCTTATCAACTATATCTATTACGCCTCACTTTAAATACATGGGTCAATCTTTTACATTAACCGAACGTGGCCGTTTGGAAAAAGCATAAATAAAGGGAGATTATTATGGCAATACCTGGATACATGAGTATTAATG
>MAAA01014349.1_pt1 | contig 11753 bp, 12 predicted proteins | sample 1115971 | NCBI WGS metagenome assembly MAAA01 (sample SAMN04961123, study PRJNA320927) | seawater metagenome | isolation source: sample BD02T6 sea water enriched with oil for 6 days | place: USA:Gulf of Mexico | collected 2013-07-27 | reverse complement strand
CAAGGCGTTAAAGCGGCGGCAACACCACTGCTCTTCAACATTAGCGACAACAATATCAAGATGCCTTGGCTGTAGGCTCTCATCGATCATGGCTAAGTCCTGGTAGAAGATACCAGCACCCTCCATGTCGGCGTTGGGCACTATGGCAAAGCTTGTTGCACTGGCATGTACCACCAGCAGCTCATTCAGATCCAGTGGTGCCATATCAAATTGTTCACAGGGAGAGGGGAACCCTGTACTGATCCTGCTAGGAATGCAGGGTAGGGCAATCCGCTGGCCTGCTCTGTAGGGGTGGAAATTCAAGGGGCCACCAATTTAGCTGTATGCATATACAGGTATATTAGTTTGATGGAGAGTTGATTGCAAGTAGGGAAGTTGCCCGGCAGGGGGGGGGACGAAGGAAAAACTCCAGTACCCCTTATAGGAATAACACCTGTGGGTTGCTGGTGCGAGGGCAAACGGCGCCATGGGAGCCCCTGCACCTTGGCTTGGCCTGATATGGGGCGGACACTTAACTGGGGTAGTGCCGCGCCCCCCAGTACACAGCTCTATTCCATAACCTAGATTCGATTAACATAATGCTAAAGGATTAAAAGGACAGTTAACCTATTGAAGTTTAATTTTAAGGACCTCATTGTTATAGAGGTGAAATAAAAATAGTGGTAATGGCATCATTTCCTTTATTTCACAGGTTAAGTTAATAATTATAATATTTGGGGTGTCTCATGAAGTTCGTAATAAAAGCAACGCTCATCGTAAGTTGCTACCTATTTTTTATGGCCAGTACCAGCCATTCATATGAAATTGGAGCGAGCGCTCTCTATGAAAACAATGATAGCGATGATAGCGATGATGTTGAATTCGAACCATCTAGTTTTATTGGTATACCTCAGTTTGAACGGAATCATGAAAGGTTAACAGCCCTTGCTCTTCAATGCCTTGTTGATGCAAATGAGGGACGACATTCGATTGAGGTATTTCCTTCACATTGTCTTAGTTACTATTCTAAAGACAAAAAAATCACAGTCTTTAACTCTCATGAGGATAGTGAACAAATTCAAGTCATTGATAAATACAAGGCCCTCATAAGTTATGTTAGATGGCCTGATGATCCAACTAGATTTATTCACTATAGTAAGCGCTCCTCTGGAAAATTTGCCTCACTTATCAAAGGCGGTTGTGCACGTTTAAAGGAAAAGTCGGGAGGAACAAGCGAATCATTTCTAATTTTTAATAATGGTCTATTTTGTGTGTCTCACTTTGGAAAGCTTCAATTCTTGCATGCTCAGGCTTCAGAAGATGGTGAATCAGCAGTACAAACCCGTCACCTTATCGATCAGTGGGGAGAATTCGCTTTTGAGTTAGCTACGAGCTCTACTTTATGGAAAGACGATTACTGTGATCACTGGAATAGTTTTGAAAAGAAACCTGGGTTACTTAATTTGGGTGATGTTATGTACGAAGGGTCCATGGGTAAAGAGGGGCATTGTGATCCCAAGAAAAACTGGATGTATCCCATTAGAGGGTTAATTGGCATGTTCAGTGATGGTCCTATTACTGAATATTATGAGCCCTGGAAGGTTGGAATCACATTTAACTGGAGCTGCACTGATCCTGTACATTCAAAAACATGTGGCCCATATGTGCGTTTTAACGACCAAGAGAAGAAAATTGAGGCTATTCAATTATCAGCTCTGGGATCAATTATCCATCAAATTCAGGACTCATATTCTAAATCCCACACGGAGCGCGATAGCGAAAGCAAAGGCCGTCAACCTGAAATAGTGCTTGATCGAGTATTGTCATATCGTTCTTACTCCAACCAAAATAGCAGCAAGCACGGGGAAAGCGATAAATGGCCAGCGCTAATTAATAAAGGTAAGACGCTGGACCCTATCGCTGCGACGGCTAAAATTATTTGGCTACATATCAATCATTCTAAAAGTGATGTAGTTGGTAATACAGATATTCTCAGCGTATTAAATGAAGTGTTGGGCCCACAGACTGGTTCGGACGAAACAGCAAGTGCTGGCAAACAGTATTCAAAAGGGAACCCCAATGCAGCGTTATGAACAAAGAGAGTTATGTTTTAAGTTAACTTGCCAGATACCACAAAATTAAAACCTTCTACTCCTTTGTCATGCATTGAATATGATAATGAAATCTATACCGCCTCTACCAAGTATAGGCGGTATAGATGAGTTGCTGGCTAAGGGGGATTACATCATATGTTCCCACTGTGGAACTGGCTGCTAGGCAGCAAACTGTCGCTTATCTGGGGCCCAACCCCATGAAGGCCCTAACCACCGGCAGTGCATGCCACTGGTTAAATTCAGGTTCCCTCATAGGCCTCCCGCCTGATCACCATTTCCTTTATGGTTGGGTTTAACTATTTAACTTGAAAATTATGTTAATACTGAGGAGCTTGCGTAAGTAGAGATGAATAACCCACCAGTAAAGTACTGATGGTTGTAACGGATAAATGCCGCCTATGTAAATGCATACGAAAATGGGTCATAAGAAATCACGCTAATGTATTCACTTAGGTGCGTCTTTAAATTCTCGTATTCCTGTGTTTGTTTGCCAAACTCAATGACCTCCTCTTCAGTTAAGGGAATCCGATCTACCACTGGAATTCTACCCGATGAAAACATTCCTTCCATTGGTTGGTCTTCCTTATATCGGGGGCCACAAACCTCACAAATCAAAAGGGCGGTTTCAGTGAAGTAAGGAAGTCTATGGCGGTCAGCGGCATCTACTATGCCTTCCTCTTCAATCATATACTCTACGCCACTCAGTAATGTTTCGTCACATAAACACTGAGCAATATATGCTTCAAGTTTAGGTGATTGGCAATGAGTTGAAAGCGATACTAATCGGGTGATGGCTGTGGAGCCATATCTAAGGGCTTGGAACGTGTCGTAATTCTTATATTCACCGTCACCTACCCATGAAGTGAACACATTAAAAACATCATGCATCATAGCTGAATGGGCATCGCAAACATTGAATAGACTTGGTTCCTCAGTATTGCGTGGATCTACCTTACAGGCATTGCCTGAACCAACCATATCCCATTTTCCTTGATCGTATATCCCTATAAAGACACGTACACTAGCCACGTAACAGTCACTCTCCAGTTCGTTACGGAATAACTGCATATCTACCTCTGTTACCTTCCATATGCCCAGGTAGGCCGCGCTGCTGTATTGAGATACAAGTTCTAGTGTTTCATTGTTTAATTTTATGTCACCAAGTTTTTGGGCTCTGAACTCAAGGTTTGCGCCATTAGATAATAAGTCGATAGCAGAAATAGCTGCATGTTTGGCGTATGACTTAAGTCGCTTGATAAGCGCTTTATTGTCTTTCTGCCAGGTATTGAATTCGCGCTCCCATTCTTCGCTCCAATCCTCATCGGTAAATTTATGTTCTGGTTGCCTGGAGAATAAATTGATTATTGCATCTATAACTATTTCATCTGGGTTTTCCTCGGAATCAAGGGATTCAGTCCCTAAAATACGCTTGGCCTCTACCATGTGTTCACCTGATAGGGGCTGGGTATCTTTACTTAAAAATGCCCGTGACTGCTCAAGATATTCTGATAGATCGGAATTGAGTTGATCAAATATACCTGGGGCCTCTAGTGGGGCCCCATCAAGTGAAGGGATAGGAATCATATCTAGAGGTTGAATTAATAAAATATTTTGAAGCTCTAACTCCTGTTGCTCATCAAGTATTATTTTATGTTTTGTATATAACAAATCAGAAAATCCACCGGCATAATCAATTGAGTAATGGACCTTGACCGGACGAACTTTTAATTCGGCACATAGGTGAGCATGACTATTACACTCAGTAAGTAGGGCTGTTAGTTCGCGGGCATTAGCCTGGCTAAATTTACGGTCTAACAGGGAGTTGAGGCGATCGGATACAAGTTTATGAAAAACCTTGAGATCTGACTGATTGAAAATAACCATGATATATCTTCCTAAACCGCTCCACAGACGCACTTTAACTGTCGCGGCGAGGAGGATTAAATGGCAAATCTTCACAAAGCTGCAAAACAAGTTTGAAATTTCAATCTAATCTGGTTTGGTAGTGTGCGTACTAGAGTGCCAGGACTCCATGTGGGCGAACCATCATGCTGAAAATAATTATAATGGGTTTAACGGCCATTGCAATCACCCCCCAGAGCGGCCCCGTCCAATGTCTCGCTAGTCTCTGATCGAGACCGTTGTGATATGCATCCTCTTCATGTCATCGATGGCTTGATTAAGTGCCTGGGTATCAAACGCAATGCCTTTTACATGGCATTTAGATTCTTGCCCGCTCTTAGCTAACACTTCCCTTAATCTCTATAGAGCCTCAACGCAGCTATTGAATGTGTTACACGCCCCTCTCGTTGCCCTCGCTCATTTTTGTTATTGATGCTGTACATCCGAGTTAAACGGTAAGCAATATCCTGAGGAGGCATTGCAGAGTCAATACCAGGTAATTGGTATTGGATAAATTGACTGACTGCCCATCGCGAATCAACTACCACTCAGAAATAGCTGGTCGCTGAAGCGTCACCATCACTTCGCTGTCTAACAGCATGGAAAGAAATGGAAGAGGGGCGCATAGCCCTATTAATTATTCTCGCCGGAGCTCGTGGAGGCGTGGCTACAGGCCAATGGATATAGGGGGTTAAACTCAAAAAACGACCTTATTTGATCATTCCAACCTATAAAAATAGTGTCAAACTTTATATTTTATCTGATGGAACGGGGGCTGTAGCTCACAAAATCTACCTTTTAGAGTGTTTTGTGAATTTGGAAAAAGTACATTTACTATACTAATAGTACACCATAAGCAGTGGACAAAATTTATGGCCACTAAATCCCAAGCGGTAACGGCGCTTAAAAAACATTGCCGCAGTGCAAAGTTAATTCACGAAATCATGCCTTATGGATATGGGTACAACGTAAATTTAGAGGCACCACAAGGACAGCATTGGCGAGGGCATGTACATTGCCACAGTTGTGGCTTGTGGCTTCCTAATGACGGCAGTAAGGCACAATTCTGGGATTCCGTAATCGAGCACATCCAAAACTTGCCTGATGCGACGCCGTGTAATGACAAAGACTGTGACGGCATTAGAGATTATGACATTTGTAGATATTGGGCGGGTGATAGTGATGCACTCTAAATAATAGGCGCCGCATTTACGTATTTGCGTATTTGCGTAAATACGAAAATCCTTGAAAACGCATAACCGAATAACTATAAACCCAGATTTTGTTGGAAGAATAGTTTTATCTTATGGGAACCCCAATCTCTTATTGATACCGAAAAATCTCTTATAAGGCCCATTATTTGACATGCCCCCCAAAATCCATAATACTTTCCATACTGAACAAAAATGCGCACACACATAGGGAACTAAGTTCCTAGCCGACCTAGAGTCGGTTTTTTTGTTCCTGTTGTTTTTAGATTTAAACCCAAACCGCTCTCGTAGCGGTTTTTTTATGCCTGCTGTTTATCAAATCGAGGTAGCCAATATGCCAGTAAAAATCCTGAAGGCTTTGCAAGAAACACGCGCCTATAGAGGTGTTACGTCCCGTTTAACCAAAAGAAATACCCTGCTCTATATGGGTAACGCAATATTGCTCTTTAATGAGTTAGGGGAAATGGTAACGATTGTCTGTGAATATGATCCGGTACCGGTGTTAATGTATTCGCTTAGTTTGGCCATGGCTAAGTACCAATCCATTATTTAATAGAAGGAATTAATACCGCCTTTTGGGGTGTGACCCCATGACAAAACGCACCGCGACTTAGTAATAACACCTGTTCCAATGCCCCAGATAGGAACACTTCGATAGTTCACCACTGATTTACACTGTTTCTCTTCTTACCCTGGTACGCCCATGGTATACATTCCCATAATAACAAATTAAAATATTTATTAGAATGAGAATACATTCATAGGGAATATGACTGTCTTTAAAAAGATAGAGCAGGCAGAAACATTTAAAGCCAATAGGCTGAAATGTTAAACGGATTACTGCTTGAGACTGAGGCTATTCCTGGTGTTGATTATGTGAAGATATGGCTTAGCGGAAACCGCCCATCATTTGTAGATGGCTTAAATAGTAAAGATCAGTAATTCGTAAGCATGAAAAATACAGGATGAAAAGGCAATTTATACATGAGTAGCCCCATAGACATAATTCATGAGCGGATAGATAAACTGTTGGTTAAATCCTCAGAAAAAGAACTGAACAGCCGCAAGCTGGGCCGCAGTAAAAAAGGTGTTGCCCTCGATGAACTACGGGCAGGATTGGCAGGTATCCTTGAATATTTAGATGAACTGAGTGGTGAGGTTAAAGATCACACGCTTGATAAAGACACCGTTTCCAGGCTGGCCAACCAAAGCTGGGGGGCGGATCAACTAAAAAAACAACAGGCTTCTTTAAAACGCACTGCTACCGAACTAGGCAAGGCGACAGAAGTTATAGATAAACTAATCGGGGTTGTTTCGGATCAGTACACCGAGAACCAGTTCACCCACAACGATTTACAAAACGGAGTTGTCAGCGAAGGTGATTATTATGCTCAGAAAAATCCCACGTGGGGACTGAGAGCAAGGCGTGACGATCTTAATAAGTCCTATAAAATCGTTTGTGAGCTTAAAGACGCTATTGCATGGGCGAAGGATATCAAGAAACACGATGAAGCCCGTGAGCGAACCCGAAGAGACGGCATACGATTAAAGTTACGGACTGAAATATCAAAACAGGTTAACGACCTAGCCATTCTCGAATTGGTGCTAGCAATGAGCGCGGTTGACCGCCTTTATTTTAGTCCAAAAGATGCCTATTTAAACCTTGAAAAATACGCCTCAAAAACTCACATCGCATACCTTACAAACAAGAGAAATGATTTCATCGACGTACTTTTAGATGAAATGGATTACGAGTTTACGGCTAGACCTGGGCGGGTCGGCCTTGTACAGCCATCGCCTGTAGATAGTGAACATGTTGCATTACATATTAATCGTCTATGCCAGGGCACTGATTATATTAAGCAGCAAGCGGCTTACAAAGAGTACATTGAACTGTATAAATCGGAAAAGTCGGTACAGGCCATTAAATCAGCTCTTAAAATCGAACCCGAATAATGATTACCACAGCCTGTAACGGGGCAGAAAATACACCATGGGAATACACTGGATGGAGTTCATTTTGATATGGCTTTAGCGGAAAAACTTACATTAACTGGTTTATTAGCAAGACAATACTGGAATAAGCGTTTAGTCCGTAAATTACTTGGTGACCCAGATGAAATAGTTTTGCGTCCGGATGGCTCTGCTGCTAGAAAGTATTACTTTATTAATAGAGTAGTTATTGCTGAGGCAACCACTCAGTTTTTGTGCTACAAAAAAGAAAAAGATGAAGAGAGTCAGGAGCATGAGGTTAGATTGATCGAACTAAGAGAATCCATGAAATATGCGATTGAATCTGACCTTAATAATATTTCTGTGCCATTAAAAGGTGAGCTAAAAGAAATAGTTACTTCTATGTCTGCTCAAATGCAAATGTACAATACCATGTTAAAGTTAACAGATGAGATACTTGTTTGGGATGCACTAAATATAGTTGATCCACAATTAAAACCGATTTTTCAGATATGTAAGAAAGTGGGTTTACATAGGCAAGATCTCGCATTTGAAGCTGGTCGATTATACGAAAGGTCGAAATTTGAATCACATGATCATTTACTATTAGGTTGCTTTACGTAGGTAGTTAGGTCTATGAATGTAATATAAATTTAAATATGAGTGACATGCGGTAATCTCCCCTAGTAAGAAACCAAAGCGATATTAAATGTGTCGCTTCTATGCTCCATCCGACCACTTAAGGAATAGTAATTGAAATACTCAGGAAAATTTGGAGAGCACTTTACTCTGCTCAATCTACTTCAGAGAAATATAGAGTCATATATGGCCATAAAGGCAAATCAAGAAGACTATGACATCACTGTAGTTGTTAATGAAAGTTGTGTTAAACGTATTCAGGTCAAAACAGCCCTCCTGCAAAATTCAAATACTAATAATTCTTTCTCGGGTACTGATAAAAACTATGATTATCTTGTTATAGTTATCATTGATGAGTCTAGTGACCCTAGGGCGTTCATTCTAACAAAGCAAGAAGCTGATAAAGTTCGAGGTGATGCTATCCAATTACCATGCTCTCGAAAACTTAAGGGTATTGATAAATTCACAATTAGGGATAACCTAATCCCCTACGAAAACCAGTGGGATAAAATTTCCAACGTAAATCAACCTATGAAAGATGAATAATACAGTAGCTTTCTGACAAAAATCATCTTGAATAGAGAAACTATATTTATCTTTTACATCATGCGTCATATACCCCCAACATCATAAAGCAGTCTACTTATGAATATATTAGAAAAATTTTCAATAGAACAAGATAAAATTAATAAACTGGATTATAGAGGGTTCGATAATAACTCTGCTGAAATGTTAAAGCAGTACCAGCTAAGAAATTCATTCGGTTTAGACCAAAATACAAAAATTCACAGAATATTTCAGAAAGATTTCTACACAAGGGATATTGCCGAAGGGTATATAACTCTGCCGCAAGCCGCAGCCAGTGTTTGGCTTGACAACCTTGAGAACCCCTTAGCGGATGTTGTAGGATTTGATAGTCTTTCTGGGGGAGATATCGACATCGGATTTCTTGTTAGGTCTTTTTATGCTCTCTGCTGGACTGATCGAGCACTAGTGCGACCACAAGATTGGAATGCTTTCTCTCATGGTAAGAAGGCAGTAAGAATATCTACAACAGTGGGTAAACTAATGGATCGAATGATGACACAAAATGACGGAAGCTACATGCATCGTTCATGGGTCGTTAATGTGGAGTACAAAGATCCTACTGAAATCATGGCAATGAAAACCCCTGTCAATGCTTTCAATCATATGGAGTCCAGCGGCGCAATGCTTGCAGCTAGTGCGGCTGTAGTACAAACCAAATACTCCCATGAAAACGAAGTTCGACTTCTAATGGATGACTCATTTTCTCCATCAATACCAGGAATTATTTATGAGAGCAAAAAGAAGTTGGTTCGAATTCCTTTTGACTGGTCTGGTTTTGTCGATAAAATAGAATATCACTAACAAATATGATTATGATATTTTTTGATAAACATTCGAAAACTTTTATTGTTCTCACATAAAGTTATAAAAGACATTATCCAGATAAACTATTGCGAGACGACAAGGGCAGATCAAAATTGAGTATTATTAATACAAATATGGAACAACACGGATGAAATACATATTTTTGGCACTGATGTTAAATAGTGTCTTCTTGCACGCAGCCACAGGGATACAGCAAACTCAGGAAGCAATCTGTTCAGATCAAAATTCAATTTGCTTAGATGGAACCATCGAATTCGATAGCTTAACTGGTAAAGTCGTTTATTCTGGAAATGTAAGAAACGCCAAGCGAGCTGGTGAGGTAAGAGCTATTTTAAGTGGAAAATCAATTCTTAACGGAGATTTTACTTTTCTCACGCGCTCTCTTAGGTTTATAGTCTCTGGAATTGAATCGCAGAAAATAACCATAGAACTACAATTCAAAAAATCAATAGGCAAAACGGATATGATTTGGACATTGGCTAATGTTCTGTATCTTGACGAAATCATTAAAAATACCAAGATAGAAAATCCATTTAAAGGTGCAATAATTAGAAACAATCCCTCTGTGGATCAAGAGCAATAGGCAATCATTATCATCCTCTTGAACCCTTGAATGTAGATTGAGGTCCTGATGCCAATAAAGCGCCCCTTATCAATACTAAATATATAATGGAATATATATGTCATTATTAAGAATGATCTATGTAAGCATATTTATACTAGCAAGTTCCCTGGCTCAGTCAGATGATTTAGTTGGCCGTTGGACCTGGGATGGGAATAGCGAAAGTTCTACATTCACTATCCACATCGATCGTATTGAGAGTAAATATGTTGGATGGTACTGTGCCGTAGGAATATATGGAGCTCGAATCGATTGTTCACGTAACAAGAATAAATTTTTTGAATTCCCGGTCACAGGGATCAACATACATGAATTTATCTTTGTAACAAATTATAGTGGGTCTGTAGGAAAGGCTCGGATAACTCTACTGGACGACAAGATTTGGTGGGATATAGTTGACGAACCGTACGGCGAACATTATGCACGAAAGCAAGCTACTCTCAGCAAAACCTTACTGTAGTAATTTACCTCAGGCCTCATCTAACATTAAATATCTATGACTAATAAATACTATAAGTACAGATCAATATCTTTAGCAGACGACGGCGAAATTTCCGAGGAAACGCTTCGTTATGTATTATACCCCATACAAACAAGTCATTTTTATTTGCCAACAAGGAAGGAATTAAACGACCCATCCGAGGGCCTTCTCGACAATAACATCATGTCGCAAGTAAATAGCTTCTTAACTGGGGTAACCGGATTTGGTGAGCGCCAAGATCTTACTAAACAGATTATACTGAATGCCAAGGCTATTCCTACTTCTATTAATTCAACAGGGATATTCTCATTAACAAAAAACCCTACAGATGAATTGATGTGGGCCCATTACGCAAACGGTCATTGCGGTATAGCAATAGAGTATGATTTAGAGGGGCTAACTAGATTTGCCCCAAATACACATTTGCATCACTTTCCAATAATTTATGCCCAAACTCCTCCATCAATTGGAATTAATGATATTGAAGCCAGCAAGTTAATGAGGAATATGTTGGGTTATAAATCCATAGGATGGACATACGAATCTGAGTATCGTGTATTGGTAGACAATGTAAATGGGACATTCCCACATGACTACCAAGCAATTAAAAGCATAACATTTGGAATTAAACTTAAATCATCCATTAGAAAGAAAATTATTGCACTAACGAAGCATAGGGTGCCGACTTTTTATGAAATAAAAACAGATGGAAGAAGTTACGGGTTTCAACAAGTTCTCATGGAAAGTAATGTACTACCTAAGCCTACATCATGTATTGATGAAATAAACTGGGAAGAGCTCATTGGTCATCTAGGAATTGATATTCAACCAATAATAAAATCGAGCATAATTGGTAGATGTAGAAAAGATATTCACTTCAAAGAATTTGTTTCGGTAGACATGTCGACGAACAAACCAAACCATGTTTTCTTCCAATACAAAGTACATCACGAGCATAAAATCCTATCTGGTCAAAACCTAGTGAAGGAATACATCTCGCTGTCATAATCAGCGTGACCTCAAACCCAATTGAATAAGTTTTAGAGCTGCCGATAGACACGTATAAGGGTTAGCCTCTAACCCTTATACCTATTCCCAACACTTTTAAGAGCCTCCTGTAGGACTTCCTCGGGAGGTTCATCATAAAGAACTGTAGTGGCCGGGGTTTTATGACCGAGGGCCTTTTGTGCGACTCGAATTGTTTGATTTTGGCCATGCAGAATATCCGTAGCGACTGACCGGCGACCACTATGGGAACTTGCCTTCTCAATACCTGCCCACTCTTTCAAAATCAAACCCATATGATCCTGCAATGTGTTCGGGGAATACGGTCCTGATTTCTGGGTAACAAATAGCGGGTCAGTAGGTTTTAAGCCGGGGTCCTTGCTAATCCGTAGGTCCAAGTACCGAAACAGGGATTCCCGGAGTGCCTGGTCAAC
>MAAA01014348.1_pt1 | contig 11764 bp, 11 predicted proteins | sample 1115971 | NCBI WGS metagenome assembly MAAA01 (sample SAMN04961123, study PRJNA320927) | seawater metagenome | isolation source: sample BD02T6 sea water enriched with oil for 6 days | place: USA:Gulf of Mexico | collected 2013-07-27 | reverse complement strand
GCTATCGGTAAGCAGTTTATTAAAGTTAAACGAGTACATTACTCGCAGGTAGGTACCGACCCAGCCTTTGTCTTGGACTATGGAAAGCGTAAAGAAAAAAGTGGCATTATGGGCACGATCATTTCAGGGGGACGACCCTTCCCCGAGACCTTTAATGGCTTAGTTTTATTGGGTAGCGCCGCCTTTGTGATTGCAGATGATCACTTTAGAAGCCCTGAGTTTGCCGTAACGGCACAACACGCTTACCCCACATTATCTAATCCTGAAGCGGTTAAGTCGTTAGTGGTTGATTATATTTCGGGGCAGGTAGGCGCTGTTAGATCCACATTCCATTCTTATCGAGCCAAACCATTGGATGGTATTGCCTTTACAGGCCCATTTTTGCACAACGGCTCGGTAAGAACGTTACAAGACTTGTTGAAAAAACCGCAGGATCGACCCCGTCAATTTTACACTGGAAGCAAAGAATATGATGTGAAGGCGGGAGGTTACAAAAATGCAGGGTATTTCCTGTTAGACACTCGCATACGCGGCAATGGCAAAGAGGGGCACGTGTACGGCACCGACTTAAGCGCCCAAGACAAAGCCTCGTTACTTGAGTTTTTGAAGTCTATCTAATCCCGTTATAAGCTGATTGTTGATTTTGGCTGCGGGATCAGGTTTTGCTTTTTGCTTTTTGCCTTAGGGTATAAAGCAAAACCTAGCCTATTAAAAAATTCCAAGCTTTTTTCTTTTAATAGCAAAAACAACTTTACCCTGAATATATGAGTGGGCTACCCAGTCCATTTGCATGGGTGACACACTTTCAGCATGATCACCACTAAGCCAAATACCGCGCTCTGGGCAAATCCTAGCTACACGCTTAATAATTCGCTGATATTGTGGGTGATTTACCACCAAAACGTCATTTACGCGAATCGTAAAATAAAAGCGGCTCGCGATGACAAAGTCACCGCTGCCAAGCAAGGGCGTCATACTGATGCCCTGTACTTTATAAAAATTAACCACTTAAATTAAACGGCGGCAAGCTTAGGGTAAACCACCACCTCTGACGGTAAATAAGGGGCTACAGCCTTAAAGGTGGCTAGGCCCTTCGTTAACCAAAATGCTTCGGCAAATTCATTAACCAATTCTAACAAGGCCAAGCCATCGGCACGATCAACCCCTTGCTTAGCCTTAGAGGCCTGCAACATAATGTTATGTACTAGCTCATGGATATTAGGCACTTGCTCAAACTGTGGTTGTTTGAAGTAGTCTCCCCAAATAACTCGGACTTCTTCTTTTACCTTTTGACCATGTGTTTCTTTTTCGTTTACTAAACGTACCAGCTGAGCCTGATCCTTAATGGACAATGTGTCCTTGGCCCCCAGTTCATTGATTAAATCCATCATCCTAATCATGGTTAACACCGCAATTTGTGCAGTAGCCGGGTCATAAATTTTGCAGGGAATATCGCAATGGGCAGACACGGTTTTAATCTTTAATTTTTTTGCCGCGAACGTAATAAGGGAGTGCAACATATTAATCTTCCTTACCAGAGATCTTGGTTAATTTATTTTTAACTAAGAAGTAGCCACCCACAAGCGCAATGGCTGCAATCGCCATTACTGTGGCCACATGGATAGGGTCGCTTAACCAATGGCCGTGGTCATGGCCTGAATGAGCAAATGCACTGGACGGTACTAGGGCCATAACAGCAACAAGTTTAGTTCTCACAATAGAACTCCTTTTATTTTAGGTTAGTTTTATATTTATCTATAGTAGCGGCCCGGCCAAAACCGGCAGTGCCAGCTAGACCGAAAATCGCTCAGTTAAATCAAAATATTTAGTTTTTATTAGACTTCAATTTTTAATTTCATTGGCTGTCAATACGGATGTTAGATGCCGCCTAACGTTAACTTGGCCGGGTCTAATAAGCGTTCCAACTCCTCACGGGGCAGGTCAGTATTTTCTTCGGCCACGTCGATTACCGCTCGGCCCTCTTTATAGGCTTGCTTGGCAATTTTTGCCGCCGTCTCATAGCCAATAATAGGGTTAAGCGCCGTCACCAAAATGGGGTTACGGGCCAACGCCTCTTTAAGTTTGGCTTCGTTAACTGTAAAACTGCTGATGGCTTTATCGGCCAATAAGCGGCTAACATTGCTAATTAGCTGTATGCTTTCCAGCAGGTTACGGGCAATTACAGGCAGCATTACGTTTAATTCAAATATTCCGGATTGGCCCGCCACTGTGATAGTCGTGTCATTACCTATCACCTGTGCCGCCACCATGGCAGTGGCCTCCGGAATCACAGGGTTAACCTTGCCCGGCATGATGGATGAGCCAGGTTGTAAGGCCTCAAGCTCAATTTCTCCCAAGCCCGCCAAGGGGCCAGAATTCATCCAGCGCAAGTCATTGGCAATTTTCATTAAAGATACCGCTGTCATTTTCAACTGCCCCGACACCATTACCGCTATGTCTTGACTGCCTATATGGCAAAATAAATTTTTTGCAGGGGTGAAATCAATGTCGGTTAGTTGCGTTAATTCTTCATTAAAACACTGTGCAAAATCACCGTGTGCGTTAATACCCGTGCCCACAGCAGTGCCCCCTTGGGCCAGGCTTTGCAATGCGGGTAGAGTCTGTTTAATGGCGTGAATATTTTGCTCAACTTGCGTGGCCCAGCTTAATAATGACTGATCTAAACGTACCGGCATGGCATCCATCAAATGGGTACGACCTGTTTTAACATAGTGTTTAACGCTGTCAGCCTTAGTGCGAATACTGCTGGCCAAGTGTTCTAGTGCGGGTAACAGTTGTTGGTGAATTTCCAGTGCTGCACTGATGTGAATAGTACTGGGAATAATGTCATTACTGCTTTGCCCATAATTCACGTGATCATTGGGGTTTACCAGAGTTTGTGCAATGCGGCTTGCCAGGGTAGCCAATACTTCATTGGCATTCATATTTGAACTAGTGCCCGAACCCGTTTGAAAAACATCCACCGGAAAGTGCTGAATGAAATTGTCTTGTGCCAATAGATCATCTACCGCTTGGCTGATGGCATTAGCGGTGGTGCTGTTTAACAAATCTAATTTTAGGTTTGCTTTGGCGGCCGCTTTTTTTGCCAGCAATAGGGCGCGAATAAAAGCCGTGGGCAAGCCCTGACCGCTGATGGGGAAGTTATTAATCGCCCTTTGAGTTTGAGCCCCGTATAAAGCATTTTCAGGTACCTCTAGTTCACCCATGCTGTCTTTTTCAATTCGAGTATTCATATAAACTCCTTAACCATTAATTATTTTGTGGAATAAAATTTGGTGTAAAATAGTGTGAAAGCACATTAATTTCCATATGTAGGGCTTGCAACTGGGCGTGTTGTTTAGACCCGTAACAAATACGTTGTAAACAGGAAAGTGGTCGCGCCATATGATCCAAACAGGTAGCACGCCAATGAGCGGGATTAAGGGTGTCTGAATAACATTCCATTAGGAACTGCACTGTCGCTATGTAGGCTTTAAATTGTTTTTGCTGGCAACAGCCCTGGCACAAACTTTCTTCGAAGCTTAACCATATAGACAGCAATGCCGGGTTGTCGGGTTGAAGCCCATGGCGAATTTTGTTCTTTAGCCGCTCGATCATCATATTTGTATTTGCATCCTGCGTGTTTTGACAAGGACTAAACGCCACCGCGGTTTTTAACCCCATATTTTAGTGCAGTACTGGTTTACTCTTTTCTGTGGTGTTTTTTTGCTGAAGAAAGGGCATTGAACTGTATTTCATTCCCTGAGCAAAAAGGTCCTCTATTTCATGATAGTCCTTTTGTGAGAGTTTTATGGCTACATCGTTAAGCCAAAGCAGGTAACCATTTGCCACGCGCTCAACAGGCAGCTTTCCCGCCAGTGCCTTGTTCATTAATGCATCCAGTTTTTCAACGCTGATGCAAACTCGAGCAGTGCGCCAAAAAATATGGGCCGATCCATGGCTGCATACACCAATCCACTGGAATTTACTTTGAGTCGATATCTTGGTGATTTTGTTACACATGTTAGGCTGCCTTTACCAACTGGAATTCGCCTTGAAGTTGTTGCACCCAGCTTTTAATTCGCGCATCCGACTGCTCAAACTGCTGGTCTTCATCAATGGCCAGCCCATAAAAGTATGTTTTACAGGGGCTATAAGCTCGGCTGTCACTGACGTCATATCCCTCAACTGGCCAATAGCCTTTAATGTTGGCATTCATGGGCTCAATGATCTCGTGTAACCAGCCCACAGCATCAATAAAGTAATCGCCGTAACCAAATTGATCGCCCAATCCATACAAGGCAACCTTTTTGCCGGCTAGGTCGGCCGCTTCTAACTCTTCTTTAAAGTCCTCCCAGTCCGCCTGAATACCGCCAAAATCCCAAGTAGGAATACCAAAAATACAGATGTCGGCTTCACTGATACGGGCTGCCGAACAGTCGGTTACATCCATAATTTCAACATCTTGATCAAACTCGGAAAATTGCTGCTGAATTTTTTCTGCAACTTCCTCTGTATTCCCTGTATCGGTACCAAAAACTAATAAAATATCTGTCATTGCCTGCATTCGCGTGATTAATCTATGAAGCGCACGATACAGTAGTGATAATCATTCGCAACCAGTATTGACTGTATTACATGTGTGTTAGTCCAGTTTTTATATGAATAGTGGCGCAAGGCCTAGCCGTGAAGCGAGGAAATAGAGTGCTTTGCCAAGGCTTGTAAGTCAGCGAAGATCTTTTGCTCGAAGGGTTCCGACCGTAGGGGCAAGAAAAATAATCCAATAGTTGAATTAGCCCTGTAGTGCAAATGATTAGGAGCTTATAGGCCTAGAGGAATGGATATTTTTGCTGGTAACTTGTTAACAAGCCAAAGTGTCACTCATTAAGGGGGCGGGGCGCATTTATTTTGTTTTTTCTGATAAGGGCGCGTAACAATTCTTCCGATACCGATGCATTAATTTATTGAGTTAATAATAGCAAGGCTGCGGGGCCTTGCCTTTTGCCCACGCACACAATGTAAAGGATTCCCTTGGTAGTGATGGCCTTAACCAAGAGCATCCAGTCGCGGCTTATACAAGTTAAAGAGGCCGGGACTGGATATGAGTTTCTACACAAATTAAAATCGCCTGCTTGCTACGCGAGTAGCGCTTTGAAATTATATGTATCCGGCTAGTGACTGTATTTATTGAATCACCTAATATTCAACTTACATTGAACATTCTCGCCATTCATATTCAATGGCCAGAGTATTATCCATAGAGCTTACTAATATAGAACCTAACATAACGTTTTGCTCGCTATATCTTTTAATTGTGGTCTTAATGTCAATAACAGCATTCCCCCCACATTCAGAAAAAATAAGCTCTTCTTCACTGAATGTTTGTGGAAATCGAAACGCCTCCGTTAACCAGTCATCTTCTTCATTAAACCAGCTGTGATTGAGCTCTGCTTTGGATTTTTGACCTGACATAAAGTATTGACTACTTACAGAAGCCCCTGAACCTTTGGGAGCAAATATGAAACCAGCAAGTTCCACTCTTGATAGTGCCACTGCATATTCAGGGGGCACATCTACTGTTATTTGAACATTGCAACTAGCATTCTTTTTTCCATACACTTGGCCATCGCCGAATAATCCAAAAGAATCAAACATCACGCTCATGTTTCTATGATCATTTGATATTACACTTCCCACAGTACCCTCCATACAACCACTGCCGTCATAACTGATATTTTCGATAAATACCCCTGTATATTTTGGCGGTACGGGGTTGCCGTCATCACCCAATGCGCTGTTAATAAAGGTCGTAAATAAAAGACTATTTATTAAGGCAAAGTTAAATATAGATTTTGCAAATTTCATTGTAATTATTCCTTTATTAATATTTGTGCATAGCACCTTTGCTAAACCCCTAAGTACTAGGGAATCATGGTCTGCGTGATAATAGAGTCACAATTGGGTCAAGAAAACCTCATCAAGGTTGATGAAACTTTTTAGAATAAATAAAACCAAAGTGATATCCAAATGTTTTAGCATTTATATATAGCATCTCTATTGCAGGGTGGCTCTAAACTATAACAATAAATATCCTAGTAGATATTTGTAGTTTAAAATATATAGTTTTTAATAATAATCATTCTATCTAATGATTAAGACTAGCTATTAATTTCAGTAAGTGTCGACTCTCGTTTTATAGTATTAGCTTCATTTAGCCATATAGAAATACACCTAAAAAGTAAGGTGTAAATTTAAAGAGTCGAATAGAAGAGGGACTTAGCCTAAGTTGGCGAAAGAAGAAACTACACGTCAATCTTTAGAGCATCGTGAAGCAAGGCAAAAATTTACTCCTAAAGATCAGAACCGTATTGATCAAGTAATACAAATATTGAGTGCAGTTGGAATAATTGACTACCAAATTGATTCAACCGCCTCGCAATTACCCCTAATCCAGAGCCTGTTTATTTATCCATGACCTTTTAACATATTGATTAATCAAATTAAGCCCATTACTGTAGTACCTAAATCTAATACAAGATGCTGACCTGAAACTGAGGTTAAAAGAATAATAATGATGTTAGATCAATGGTTTGTTCCGGTAGGTTTTGCATGTGCCATGTTGGCCACTGTGGCGGTATTTTCTACTCCTAAATCATCCCTGCCTTGGAGCCTTCGATTTTTTGTGCTTCTTATGGGCATGGCTGCCTTACAAATGTCTTTGGTGCAAGCAGGCTACGTATTGCAGGTGCCATCCATGGCATTTCTAATGGATCCCATTGATATGGCTTTTGCGCCCTTGGCCTATATTTATTTACGGCAGTTAAATCATCAAAAATACCCGGCTTGGAAAATCGCCTTACATTTCACACCGGTATTAGTGGCGTTGGTGGCGTTTATCCCTTTTTGGCTAATGGACAGCGCCTCGCAATTACAGTATTACCAAGTGAGTCAAAACCTTAATTACTGGCGCTGGCCATCAGATAGAGTCACGGTTTGGATAATGTTAATTCAATTTCTTTTCTATTCTCCCTTCATTTTAATTGAGTACCAAAAACGCATTCGCCAATATGACAATCAGGTTCCCGCCCATCGATATTGGCTGCACTGGCTAGTGGGCATCTATTACGGTCTGTGGTTAGTGTTAGGTATTTTGGCCATCCTTCAATTTAAGGTAGATATATTATTGGTGGTTTTGGTGGGCTTGTTTACCTTTGTCACTAGCATCACCTGTGTCTTAATAAGGCAACCCTTAGCCATATTAGGCCAAGTACCTCATTCACAAATTAAAGAAAGCTGGAGCGCCAGTGTCAGTCAAGACGGTTTAAGCCACTTGGCAGACCGCTTACACCAATATATGCGTATAAGCCGTTGCTACCTAGATGCGGGCTTAACATTAAAACAACTGTCCGGCCAAATGAAAACGCAACCGGGCAAGTTAAGTAAGGTTTTTAGCCAGCATTTAAATGAGGGCTTTTACGATTACATTAATCGCCATCGGGTAGAAGCCGCTAAAAACATGCTGGTAGATAAAGGCCGTCAACACTATTCCGTGACTGATATTATGGCCATGGCGGGTTTTAGCAGTAATTCGGTATTTTATGAAAATTTTAAACGAGTAGAGGGCAAGACTCCGGCCCAGTATCGTAAGACAGAACTGGCCAATCAAGCAGCCGTTAACGAAAACTCTGTGCTAAACTAATTCTTAAGTAGTATTAAGTCATTGAAAATACTTAAGAAAAAATTTCTTATGGAAAAAATATTTAACAAGGAGGCATAACCATCTTTTATCTCTTAACTTTGAATCGAACATTTCAATTCATTTAGAGATAAAAATAATGAAAAAGACCCTTTCAGGCATTGGCCTAGTATTGGCACTGTCCTCAACGCAGGTAATGGCCGCTAGCTGTGGCGATACCGATGTTAAATACAATCTTTATGACATGCTGAGTGAAATTGCCAGCAGTAACGGTACCGGAACAATAGGTCCAAGAAGGCTAGTGACCAACCAGAAAACCAACATCATCGCCTTTTCAGATAAACGCTTTATCTCACCCACCCCGTTAGACATTGACTCCATGACGGTGAATTTTAAAAAAGAGAAAGGCTCATGGCTGGGCGGAGGCGTTATCAGTGTGGTGTGTGCTACCGATGCCAACGGTAACGTGAGTAAATTAGAAGAGGTCAAATATTCTGGGGGAAAAGGTAATGTAGGTGATAGTAAAACTCGCACCTATACCGGCTTAAAAGGCAAACGTCTTTCTATTCATGCGGTGGGCATTGGTGCAGTAGGATCCGCCACCATTCGCTATGACCTGATTCGAAGTGATGATCTAGGGCAACCCTGGACTCCCAATAAAACGGCACCTGCTGGCCCAGTAACTGGTTTTGCAGACTTGCATGTGCACCAAACCGCCGATCTTGCCTATAGTGAAGGCTGGTATTGGGGCGATCATCAGCCTGGTTTGTTAAGCGACCAGTTACCTCAATGCACAGGTGACAATCATGCCACCTTAACCCCTTTGGGAATTGAACTGCATGAAATAGCCAATCCACACCATGGCAAAACCCAGGGTTTTCCCGATTACAATGATTGGCCAAAATGGAACGATATTAAACACCAACAAGTAAGTAGCCAATGGTTAAAAGAGGCCCATGACAGAGGGTTAAGCTTAATGTTTGCTTCTGTGGTGAATAATCAAACACTCGCTGCCGGGGTAGTGGCCTCAGGGTTACATAATAACAAAGTGGCGCCCTTTGATATGGAATCGGTGCGCAACCAAATTACGCATATTAAAAAGATGGATGAATCAGAGGATTGGTTTGAAGTGGCCTTGGACCCTTGGCATGCCCGTCGCATTATTGGCGAGGGTAAGTTGGCAGTGGTGTTGGCAATAGAAGCCAGCCACCTGTTCCCCGACGATGACGGCCCGTGGATGGAACAGCTTCACGACGTTTATGATATGGGGGTGCGATCTTTACAAATTGCCCACGAAACCAATAATGATTTTTCGGGTGCGGCTTACCATGCCGATATCTTTGAAATTATAACCCAGTTAAAAGCCTGGTTTACCGGCAATGTGGAATATGCTGAAGCTTCCGACGGCGTGCACAATGATGTGGGCATGTCTTCAAAGGGTTATGAACTGCTAGAAGAAATGATTCGTCTTAATATGATTATAGATGTTTCACACTTGCCGCTAAAATCCATTAGAGAAATCTACACAAAAGTGTCAGAAGATCATAATTATTACCCTATGCTAAATTCCCATACACGCATTGAGCCGTTATTACTGCAAAGTGATCGTGAGCGCTTGGACGAACATGTGACTACAGATGAAACCTTAGAATATTATCGAGCCACAGGTGGCGTCATTGGCTTGCGCACCGGTATCGAAGGCATGTTGGATTATGCGGCCTCCGGCGTTGACAATAACTGTGATGGTTCGGTTCGTTCGTTAGCGCAGTTTTATCGTTATGCGGTTGATAAAGGTGTAAATACCGCCTTTGGTTCTGACTTTAATGGCTTCATTGAGATGTCGCCACCACGTTTTGGTGGCGACGCCTGTGCTACTGCCACCAGCGAGCTGGCCGAGCAAGTGGCCGCACAGGGCGCGCCTGCTGCAGATTTAGCGGACTACATTCAAGAGTACAACCTGAAAGGTTTGGCCCATGTGGGTCTATTGCCGGCTTACCTTTGGGATTTAAAAGAAGTGGGCGCCGATACTGAAAATCTGGAAGGTTCAGCCGAGTCCGTGATCGCCATGTGGGATCGTATTTACGATAGCCAGCGCTCTAAAGTCACCCAGTAGTTTTACTAACTTCTTCAAGATAGAACGGCCAAAAAACCTCTATTTTATAGAGGTTTTTTCGTCAACCATTGAGTTTAGGTCTTCTGGGGTGTAGTGGGGGAGTCAGGCTTTAAACGTACAAAAAATGTTAGATCTGTATCAATATGTACAATTAACCTTTTAGCTTATACATTTTTTTACACATCCCTAATTCAGATCCAGACTCCCTATAAAGCGAACTGTCGGTGATAATTCAACCTGCCCTGACTAGAATTTGTTATAGTATGGGTTCTACCTGCGGAATGTCCTTACTGATGAAAATGTCTAAAACCACTAAAAAGCTCAATGATCGCTTACTATTGGTACTCGAAAAATTAACACTACAAGCCAAAGAAGAACTCGAAGGTTTAGCGTCCGTTAGTCATACCGTTCAATTTGATTTGTTTCCTGGCAGCTTGCTGGTTAAATGTACGTTTAACACTCAGGGCTTATTGGATAAAGCCAAACTATCTGAGAAGCAATATCAAAAGAAGTTAAACAACATGCTTTTGAAACAAGGCATATTGCTAAAAACGCCAATCCATAACCTTAAGTTTGCTGTGAAAGAAGATTAACTAGAGTGTCTGCTGTATTGGGGGGGAGATCTGTTATTGCCTATTATTGAGAGTACAACGCAAGACCTGTGGCCTTTACGCGTATTTCATTGATAATATTCAAACAAGCCTGAATATAGCATTAACCTCAAATGCAGCCATTCAATTTATGATGTCAGGTTTGGCCTTTTCCTCTAGCCTGCAATGCGGCCCGATTTCTAATAAGCGACAGTACCGTACTTACTTTATTTCGTGAGTTCTACTCGCTAGTGCAACAGGTGGAATGAACCCTAAGAATAATTGGTTTGGGGTTTTATATCCTAAATATTTCCTTGGGCGGTTATTTACTTGTCTATTGCTATATTAATTTCTGCATTGATCAAGTTTGTGAAGTTAGACCCCTTTGGAATATCCTGTCTTCACAAGCCACTCGTGTTTTCATTTAGTCCTCGATCTCTTGAAGTATACGGATATGAAAAATAGGTTTTCGAGTCACAGTGTTTGGCGACTTCTTCATGGTCAGCAAACTCTCTTCCGTTATTATAAATGATCGTTTTTAGTTGACTCTGATTACCCTCAATAAAATTAAGTATAATTCGCGTGACCAATCAGCACTCTTATCTTTTGCTAATCCCACTAATGTAAAACGACTTTTTTGGTCAGCCAATATGATCAATCTTGGTCCTGTATACCTGTCGGTTAGTGTATCCGCCTCCCAATCTCCTATTGGTTTTTTAAATCAGGTTATAAGCGTAGCAGCCAATTTACGTAAGCCATATTTATTCAGACTGGTACGGTATTCCCCGTACACCGGTTTCAGTTTGAATTGCTAATGCCAATACTAAAGTGCTGAGTTTTTTAATGCAAAGTGAGGTATGTCTAATTATGCCTAATTATTCGATATTTCTTATTGATAGTTTATAAAAAATACATTCTATTGTAGCCAAAAACATACAACCAAAAGCTACTGGATAAAATTATGAATGCACCAATTGCAATGAATGATGTCGTTGAAACTCAAGAAGACCAGCTAATTATTATTGATGTTTTAGGGAATGATACAGACTCGGATAACGATGCATTAACAATATCCAGTGCTTTCTCGGTAAACGGTACTCTTGTTATAAATGAAGACGGTACTATAAGTTACACGCCGAATGAAAATTATAATGGCCTAGATACGATTACCTATGAAGTAAGTGACGGTAATGGTGGTTTTGATACGGCAATAGTTACGGTGAATGTTGTTGCTGTCAACGACGCCCCCAATGCAGTAGCTGATGCTTACACGGTGAACGCAGGTCACAATGCAAACGTAACCTACATCTATGGAGCTTATACCAATAACGTTTTAGTCAATGACAACGATGCCGAAGGCGATGC
>MAAA01025644.1_pt1 | contig 11765 bp, 10 predicted proteins | sample 1115971 | NCBI WGS metagenome assembly MAAA01 (sample SAMN04961123, study PRJNA320927) | seawater metagenome | isolation source: sample BD02T6 sea water enriched with oil for 6 days | place: USA:Gulf of Mexico | collected 2013-07-27 | reverse complement strand
TTGAGGGAGTGCAAGTCCGCCTTGAGCGGAAAGCCCAAATCAGATCAGGAACCACCTCCTTGGACCTCTCGGTTCAAGGCCTTTCTCTGACAGCGGCACAGTGGAGAGTCCTATTTTAATTGAATTTGCATGCCTGTCGGGTATCAAATTGATCGGGCGATGTTTTGACCGATAATTTATCACTACAGCGAAAAGCCATTCGTGAATCCATGCGCGAACAGCGTGCCTCCCTTTCGGCCCAGCAACAATTGTTGGCGTCTCGTAAACTCAGCCAGTTATTAATGAGCCAAGCCTGGTTTCAGCGCGCTCGCAATATTGCCATTTATTTAGCCCATGATGGTGAAATAGACCCTAGAGTCTTTGCCGACAAAGCCTTGTATCGTAAAAAGCGCTGCCATCTACCCGCCTTACACCCAGTGAAAGACAAACAATTGTGGTTTGCCGATTACGATGGACCCAGAGTCAACAATAAATTTGGCATCGAAGAGCCCGACCCCAAACGTAATCTAATGCTTAACGCAAACCAATTAGATGTGGTGTTACTGCCCTTAGTGGCATTTGACGAACAAGGGGGACGCTTGGGTATGGGGGGAGGGTATTACGATCGCACGTTTGCATTTTTAAATGGCCGTCAAGGCGCACAAAAGCCCAAGCTTATCGGCTTAGCCCACCACCTCCAACAGGTACCGCAATTACCTATTGAAAGCTGGGATGTACCACTTAATGCCATCGTGACCGATGAAAAAGTCATACAGATTTCTTAATTTAAAAATCTCTAAACACTCGATAAAATATTAACGAATGATGTGCTGGGTAACTTGAGAGTGAACATTTTGGTCTTCGCTGTTGGCACTAAGGCTAGTCGCCACTGCACCAATAACAAAGATAAAACTGATTATCACCATCAAATCTGGACGTTGTGATTTCATGTTTATTGCTCCGATCTTTGCTTTTACTACCTTGTAAAACAAACATCGTGATCTAGAAGCTATCCGTAACTTTATTCTTATTATTAACTGTATACGCTTAACAGAGAATCACCGTGACATCAGTCACAGCTTTGGTTGTGCCTAAGTAAGCGCTTAACCTATTTGTGACACACTTTGTAAACCACTGTAAATCGCCGTGGCAATGTAACCTATTCATCATCATTTGTTAAAGGTGCAAATTGCCCTTCAACCCCACTCCTGCTGTGTACTTTAAGCCACATCCACCTTAATTGACCTAGCCTGTCTTGTTACTTTTATACAGCCTACTAACGTATTTGAAAAACCCAAAGAAAGTACACCTGTCCCATTACACCCAACGCTTTTTCCCTCTGACCATCATCCAAAGGTATGAGGAAGTAGTGCTTACTAACATTGGGAGTGATTATATGTATTCCTAAAAAACGATATGGAATAACAGAGCCAGGGTGTAGAGCTAAAATGAAAGAATGTGCATTAAGGAATACAGGTTAAATGTTGGCGTGAAACAGCCAAATATTGGCGAGTTTAACCCAGTGCAAAATTGGGCCTTTTCCAAAAATAGACCAGCTAACCCTCTATCGTGTTATTTTCTGAAAGGCCTTTCATGGGCAAGGTAATATCAAAACGCACACCCTTGCCAACCTCACTGGCACATTGAATACGTCCACCCAACCCTTGCGTCACAAGATTATAAATAATATGGGTACCCAAGCCACTGCCACCCTGGCCTCGTTTAGTGGTAACGAATGGGTCAAACAATCGATTAAGTATCTCAGGCTCGATCCCTTGGCCATTATCAGCATAGCTTAAGTGCAGAGTATCACCCAGTTGGTGGGCCTGAATTTTTATCTGACCCGCTTGATCTGCTTTAAAGGCGTGATTCAGCGAGTTCATAATGAGATTAGTAAATATTTGCGAGATAAGGCCGGGGTCGCAATACAATTGTATGCCACTTTCTATTTCAATATTAATTTCATGTGAGGTGCGTTTAAGTTTGGGTCGCAGGGACGTCAAAATGTCGTGTAGATAATCTTCAAGGTCAATGGTTCTGCGCTCGGCACTGGATTGATCCACCGCCACCGCTTTAAATGCCTTCACTAAATCCGCGGCACGGCGCAAATTGCTATCTACAATACCCGCGCTCTCTGTAATGACTGAGATCATGTCTGCGAACTGCTGCTTAGTCAGTGAACCATCTTTAAACGCTTTCACTATCACAACAATGCTTTCCCCTAAGTGACTCACAGCGGTAATGCACACCCCAATGGGGGTGTTAATTTCATGGGCCACCCCAGCCACTAGCTCTCCTAGTGACGCCATTTTTTCTTGTTCCACCAGCTGCTGCTGCGTGAGTTTTAAATTATCCAGGCTGGTTTTTAACTCTTTGGTGCGATCAAACACTTTCTCTTCTAGATCGGCATTGAGCTTAATAATCTCGCCTTCTTTTTCTACCCGAAAGGCTTCATGTTGCGATAACTTACCCAGCATGTGATTAAACGCATTGCCCAGTTCCCCCAGTTCATCATCACTGACTATTTTAACTTGCTGGCCGTACTCTTGATTATACGCCACCTCGTGCACCGCGGCGGTCAGTTCGCTTAACGGGGCGGCGAGTCGACCGCGTACACTGCGTGAAACCACCCACACAACGATCATGCTCACCAGTAAAATGGGCAGCATATATTTTATGCTGTTTAAGGCAAAGCCGCTTAGGTAGGTATCTTCCTCCGTGATAATGAAGCGGCCGACCTCCTCATTGTCCACCAATATGGGCAGTCTTAGCACAAAGCTGCCATCTACCCATTCTTGTACTAGCCCCGCCCGAAACACAAAGTCGACTGCGGTTGCCGGCTCTCGGCTATAATGGGCAAAGTACTTATAATTAGCCAATCCCTCTTTTTTATACACCACTGCAGAGCGTACGTTTTCATCCACCGCTAAAGACCCAATAAGCATGGCCACAGACTCAGCCTGATCAAAGACCACACCCACGGCCGCAGCGTCAGCCAGCAAATTGCTTTGCTGTAACACTCTATGTTCTAAATTACGCTTAAATTCCCCATAAAAACCTAATCCTATGGCCACAATAGCAATTGTCAGTACGCTCATACTGACAAGGTTCATAAGCAGTTGTATCTTTTGCCCGAATCCAAGACGAGCAAACCATTGCCTCATTAAGGCTCACTCCCTTAGTGGCTAATCTCGGCGTTCTGACTGCACATAGCGACCTTCACTCCCTGACAGGGTTAGACACAGACAAGCCTTGGCCAAATTCGATTAAAAGCGTGCAAGGCCTCAAACTAATTTCGCTTCATTTATACAGAGTAGCAGCAGACTGCGAAGATATGTCTAAACTAATACTAAGCGCACATTTTTTGACGTAAGCCTAACGACTCAGGTTTATAGTCTTAGCCCTACAGGAGATATTATGTCGGATTCTGATCTGCTATTTGGCGCAGATGAACCGGTTATTGATGATAAACCTGAGCAACCCATGTGGTCGGGGAAGAAGTGGCGCCTGCTCATCGTAGACGATGAAGAACAGGTGCATAAGGTTACCTCATTAGTGTTGAGCCATTGCCGCTTTGATCATGCCCCTATCCACCTTGTGCATGCCTATTCCATGGCCGAAGCCAAACAAATATTAAATGAACAAGAGCCGTTCGCCTTAGCCTTAGTGGATGTGGTGATGGAAACGGATGATGCAGGCCTACTTTTAGTGCAGTACATCCGCGAAGAGCTTCAAGATAGTGATATCCGACTTGTGTTAAGAACCGGCCAGCCCGGTCAAGCACCTGAAGAGACGGTTATTGCTAAGTACGACATTAATGATTACAAAAACAAAACGGAGTTAACCAGCACTAAATTAAAAACCTTGTTGTACAGCACGCTGCGTAGCTATCGCGATATTCGAGCCATTGCTGCTAACCGCCAAGGTTTATATAACTTAATAGAAGCGACTTCCAAAATTGTGGATTCACACAAACTGCCTATCTTTGCCAGTGCGGTCTTGGCCGAAATGGGTACCTTACTAAATTTAGATGAGGGTGCTGTCTGTGCGCATACCCCCATTGATGCCGTTGCCGCCCGAGCGACTCAACAAAAATATTCAATATTGGCCGCTACCGGTAAAATTAAAGAACAACTTGATAACAATCAAAGTTTGCCCGATGAAATAGTACAATATTTTGATAAAGCCAAGGATGACCATCACAGCCTTTGTGAAGACAGTGTATATATTGGTTATTACAAAACCCCATTAGTTGGTGAAAACCTTTTATATGTTAAACCCAATGCCTCTTTGGATAAAATGGGCAGTCATCTGTTAGATATTTATACACGCTGTGTGGCTATTACCCATCACAATTTAAGCCAAAAAAGTAAAATTCAAGACAGTCGTGCCGAGCTGGTATATGTATTAAGTGAAACCATCGAAAGGCGCTCACCTAATGACAGCAGCCATGTACGCCACGTCAGCCAGATGGCCTATTTACTGGCTAAAAAATCAGGTTTAAATGAAAGTACCTGTGAGCGAATAAAACTGGCAGCGCCGTTACATGACATAGGCACCATTGGAATAAGTGATGAGTTACTTAACAAACCAGGAATATTTGAGCCTCAAGAGCGTGCAGCCATGAACCTACATACTGACATTGGCGCGACTATTTTAGGCAAGTCACAACGGCCTGTTTTAAAAATGGCCAGTACTATCGCTGCGCAACATCATGAACACTGGGATGGCCAAGGGCATCCTAAGCAACTTAAGGAAGAGCAAATTGATATTGCCGCACGTATTGTCTCGATTGTGGATACGATTGATTCACTGGGGCGCATTAAGAGCTACCGAGCAGCCTTTAACCAACAGGAAATAAACGAACATATCAGCCAAAGATCGGGCACCCAGTTTGACCCAACGTTAGCCGCTTTAGCGCTGGATTTAATGGATGAATTTGCACAAGTGAAATTTTTAAAAAAGCAAACAGTCTGAAAAGCGGGAACAACATCGCCAAAGAATTTGGCGATGTTTAAGATATCATAACGTTAAATTAATCTATTTTTTGCAATAAACTTACCGCTAATTCTTTACCTAGGCTTGCGGCCAAATTTTTCACCGCCTTTACTTGGGCTTGAGAGTTAGATGCTCCGCTTACGCCTTTAGCTTCCTTACTAAATTCACTTAACAGGCGACCATCGCTATCTTTAATTTGCACTTGCCCAGAGGCAAACACAATAAAGCGGCCGCCTTTTTCCACCGCGCGAAGTTGTGCGCCGTAAACAAGCTGTAAATCACCATTAGCACTGCTGATACGCAGTCCTAAATCGGTAAGATATTTCGACAAACCTGAACGGATAGTTTTACCTTGCTGATCACTGGCCGACAGCGTCACTACTAGGCTATCTAGCAATGCTTGGATACGCTTTTCAACCTTTACCAACATCTCATCTTTACGCGGGCGACGACTGTTTACATCGACCAACTGCGCTTGATCAGACAATTGCTCTCGTTGCTCAATGAACGTTAGGGCTGGCAGTAATCCTTGCAACTGTTTCAGTGTTGGCAAATTGGCCGATACGCTAGAGTCCAAGTCAGTGGCCTGAAGGTCTAGCTCAGCAATACGTTGTCGCAACAAACTGGTGGCCTTCACTCGGTCCAAGTGCACTAGGCTATAAGCCACACCCTGCCCCACAAAATTCTCTTGCACTTGCAAGTTATCAAATTGCGCGTCAGGAATGCTACTGGTAATGGTATTACGTACCGTTTGCACAAGCATGGTTTGCTTACCGGTTTGACGGGATTCAGTGATGTCTTGACTGAAAGATCCGCCCACCGTCACTTTAAGCTTTTGTACCATCGCCACACGCGCGGCATCACGCGCACGCTGCAAAGCTTCAGCATCGTTAGTATAAACCTGTGCACTGCCTACACCGTAAACATGGCCCGCCTGAGCCGGTTCATTAACGATCCAATCGGGCATGGCCTTGGATGTAGTCTTAGTGGGATTAGACCCACAAGCTGACAGAACTAAACTGGCTGCCAGTACCGCAAGAATTGATTTTGCATTTATCATTTTTCAGGCCTACCACCCGTAACTGGATTTTTCCTGGAATTTTTTAATCTTCTTCTGGCCGTTCCAAACTTCTTCATTGCTTTCCATGTTGATCAGTTTCAAATCAACCTGATAAGTGGTTACACGCGACCCATCTACCTGGTCCACAAAGGAGTTAATACTGCCTGACAATGCAAAATCAGCGGCAATTTCAACGCCCATTTCTTTAGCATTTTTAGCGTTTAATTCCTGATCGCTACGTTCATTACGAATATCATCACGCTCGGCGCCGGCGGCAATAAAGCGAGCATCGCCCGTGCGAATAATGGCGCGCTTTAAATCGTTAAGAAAAGTGTCAGCAGCAATGTGCTCATGAGACTTATTACGTACACGCTGAATAATTACCGTAGGTTTATCACCACCGTTGGCCGTTTTATGGTCGCTAATCCAAGGGAAGGACAACATGTCACCAATCATTTCTTTAGACACTAACTGCGAGTCGGTATCATTCCAACGGTCGGTTAGGGCAATCTCTTTATTGCTGTCAACTCTTTTTACCTGAGTGCCGCCACAAGCGGTTAACATGCCAGCAGACAATGCCGCTACCAGTGACAAACGTACAACTTTATTCATTTTGAGATCCTTGTCTAATTTTCCAATTTATATTTGAGGTTAAGGGCCGCTAAATACTAAGATTCATTTTAGGAGTTTGGCTAAGAATTGCGAGTCTTTTGAACTCGCGATTCACTAGTAATCTGCCAGCCATCAAAGGTTATAATTTATAAGCCAACTTGTTGCGTTTTTGCACCGGGTTTATGGCCAAAACTGCGTACTTTCCAAACCGACATTTTACCGTCTTTAATATTTACCTTGGCGCTTTGCTGAGCACCTTGGCCATTATTAAGTTCGCTAACCAGATTCACGTCATGTTCACCTGCAGGTAAAGGTATACGGGAAATCTTAATTTGCTTAGGCAATAACAACCAATTACGTGTTTCGGCAGCTGAGCTGGCGGTGGCGGCAATTTTACCGATAAACCCTAGCACAGCACTCGCATCACCACCCAGAGATGCCGCCTTAGCCACAGACAAGTTTTTAAACGCCGCACGGGCCATGGCCTCTTGTAAGTCGGTACTGGAAGATAATAGCTGCTGTTGAATGGCCATACTGGACACTGACTGACCCAGGATAAGCTGATGATCTTTTCCGTTCACCGATAAGGTAGAAGTGCCCGACTTAGCAAAGTCACTGATACGATAATAAGGCACCGTGATACGCATGCCATCTTTAAGCACATTCACCAATCCTAAGCCGTCGGCCACACCCCATAACGGGCCTAAATATTCACGCTTTACTAAACCAAACTGTAAAAGGGCTGGCACCATACGCTGCTCGTAAGCGGCGCTCAATAAATCTTTAATCCCCTTGTCGGCGTATAGGGCAAAAAACCAAAAACGTTGATCTAACTGACGCGCCTTATCACCCACCAAAATAGGAGAAACCACTATTTCCTGAGTATTAAGGTCTGCGGTCAGGATCATATTCATCTCGTCACGCTCAGGGACGATACCTGAATGCTCAATGACCAATAAATGGCCATTACGATTAAAATCACGAAGTGAAGTGCGCTTGGCCTTGCTTAGCTTGCTTTGACTTAATAACGGCCACTCGTTTTCCCAACCGCCCGCTTTTTGCATCATACGAATGGTATCGAACCAAGCTTGTTCGGTCATACCGCTGTCTAGGCCGTATTGCTTTTGATAGCCGCTTTCATAAAGAGAAGCCGATTGTTGGTAAGCCACTCGGGCATCGTCGTGTTCTTGATGTTGTTCGTAAATAACACCCGCAAGGTAATGGCCAAAGGCATCGTTACGATAAACAATGGCGTTTTTATCTATGATTTCGCCACTGATTAAATCAAAAATACGCATAAGCTTGCTGAACATGGATTTTTCTTTGTCGGCTTGTTCTTGGTAACTGCCTTTTTCATGCTCGATGGACGATAAAATCATGTCCATACGACGACTTTCTATACGCGCCCCTTCTAAGGCTTTTTCTTTTTGAGCAGCCGTTTGGCCATTGGCGGCCATCATGAAGTAGTTAAGAGCTTTATAATAATTAATAAATACACGTTCAAAATCGGCTGCTCGATATACTCCTTGACGAGGATTCGTCATGGCAGTGGTAAGCATATCGCTGATGCGTTTAGTGTATAGATCTTCGGCTATACGTTCGGCAGTTTGTAACAATTTATTAGATTTTTCATAGTCCCCTGCCAAGTGATATACCACCCCCAGTTCGGTGTAATACAACAGGCGATCATCACCCTTGGGGTCTAGCGCTTTTTCCAAGGCGCTGGCCGCTTGAGTATATTGACCATTTTGCGCCAGTGTTAAACCACCGCGAACATCTTGGCCGTAGGTGGCGCACCCAGCTAAGATTAAAGAAAAGATTACGAGGGCAACTACCCGAAAAGGCCTAAACATGACTACCGTGCTCCATGATACTTATCATCTTGTTATTTTGATTTTTCCTAGGGCCCAGTGTAACGGCAAAGCCCTGAAAGTACTACACGTACACGCCTTAGGGCTATAACAATGGCGTCATAATCGCGAATGCTTGCGCCCGCTTAACGGGCTCTTCATTCACTAGCTGATGACCGCCTTCAACAATATATTTAATCTTTAAGCCTATAAATTTTTCCTCCAATATTTTCATATTATGCAGGTAATCCACAGTACCGTCGTCGGTACCCTGTATTACCTGAACGTCTAAATTTACAGGGTTTGTGGCTTCAATAAACTTAATCCATTTCTTTAACGCCCCCACCCAACTGGTACGTAGCGCTAGAGGCTGCAATGGGTCTTGCTGACTTATAAATTTTAAGAAGTCTGCATTGCCTGAATTTTTGGCGAATACCCGCTTAACTTTACGGGTGAACGGGCGTACTAGGTAATAAAAAAATTGACCGCTTACCCAGCTCATTGGGCGCACGAGCGGGGCCATTAAATATACTTGCCTAAAAGGAGACGTTTCGTTAGTAATGCCGCGACTTAATAAATAATTAATAATCACCGCCCCGCCCGTACTCTGCCCCATTACGACTAACGGTTGCGGTAGGTACTCTTGTATTAGTTTTAAACCGCAGTCAAATACATCGTCATACTGAGAAAAAGAGGTAATACCCGCTCGTTCACCACTGCTTAAACCATGACCGGGCAAATCATAAATAAAGACATTAAAGCCCTGCTGTAAACAATGCTCAATTATATGATTATAAATACCCACATGATCGTAATAGCCATGATGGATATAAACGGTCCCATCGGCCTTTTGAAAGCGAAAAACATGAGCCACCACATCAAAACCCGCAGCTTTAAACTTACCCACAGCGTGCTCAAGACCCGTTATGCGTGTTTCAAAATCTAAACCGTAATATTGGTTATACGCCACAACTTCTGGCGCTAAAACGTGCTTGCCCTCCTCCAGATTTAACTCCGGGATGCTCGCCTTTACCTCTTCAGCCTGCCATACCATGGGGCATTCCTTGTCTTGTGAATATTTGCAGTATAGCTAAATTACGTTTCGTTTATTCAGGGCACTTCTATTAATTGATTACAGCCTCTGCGTGACCTGAAGCATGCAGTTACAAGACGCACTCCGCAGTGAAATGGTTATTCCATTTTCAAGGGGTGCAACGCCGTAAATGTATGCTCCAGGACTCGCCCTACGGGGCTTTACGTCTAATCTAGACTCAGCGTTGAGCTTCCTTGAAAGGCAATAAGCATTTCTTCGAAAGCCCGCCACCTCTTATAATTGAGAAGTGTATTAGACGTAAAGCCAGAGACTATAATCAATTAATAGAATTGCCCTAAAGCTTAAGGTTTTAGTTGTGTGGCCGATAAGGTCTACATTACATCACTCGGGGAGTCTTATATCGCTATGGGCGAGATAAGTTCTTAACTGGGAGGCAAACATGAAGATTAACCAAGCCTTGATACATCAAGGTACTTTCCATGAAAAGACGCAGTTATCATCCATGACCCGCAAAAATGAGCTTTTGAACAGCTCTGATTTAGCGGGTCAAGCCGTAGTCGCCAAGCGTATGCATTTGCAAGAGTATCAATCTCGACTTTATGCAATAACCCAAAGCGTCATTGAGTATCAAGACCACAGCCAATTTTTAATGCAGCAAGATGAACACCATGAACAGGTGCAAAGTTACACCGAGCAAGAAGTGAAAGTAGAGACATGGAGAAGCCCACAAGCCAATGACAATGAGTCTGAAGGGATGAACGATGTTTTACACACTCAGCTATATAAAGTATACGACAGCTCTGAACGACTTATATTTGAGTCTGTAGGGGAGGTTAAAACTGAAGATGGCCGCACCATCGACTTTATGATGCAATTGGATTTTGCAAATACGTTTCACCAAGAATCTACGGGAGAAATATTTCAAAATGCACAAGACTGGGTAGACCCTTTAGTGATCTCGCTCACGGGACAAGTGCCCACCATTGCCGAGGGCTCTTTTGAATTTGATTTAAACAGCGACGGTCAGCCAGAACACTTAAAGCAATTAGGCGCGGGACTTGGTTACATTGCATTTGATAAAAATGGCGACGGCAAAATTACCAGCGGCAATGAATTATTTGGTGCAACGTCGGGGCAAGGTTTTAGTGAGCTGGCCCAATACGACAGTGATGGTAATGGCTGGATAGATGAAAACGACAGCATTTATCATCAGCTAAAAGTGTGGCAACCCGCTAATCAAGATCAACCTGAACGCTTAATATCTTTTAGCGAGGCTCAAGTAGGCGCGATTTTTTTACACGCAAGCGACACTCAGTACACCTTCAACGACGAGAATAACAACGCCCAAGCACGTATTACGCAAGGCAGTGCGGCATTAATGGAATCAGGTAAGGCCACTTACGTATTTCAAATGGAATGGGCGATGCCATTGGCCGCGGGGGAGCACGCTCTTACTTTTGAATTAGCCAGAGAATCTGTCGGCGTTATTATTACTGAAGGCTCTGTACTTACTAGCAACCCTCAAGTTAATGCCTTTACTCAAACACCTCTGTCTCAAACGATCTTTAGAACGGCCAATATCACCAGCAATTTTTCCTCCAGTAGTTCAACACGAAGTAATAACCACCCTGAAAGTGACACATTAAACAGCAGTACAGCTTCGCTAAAAAAGAGGGAAACGGAATTAGACTCTGTAGTCCAATTACCCACAACGTTAGAATTGCTTGAAAAAGAAGACACTAAGATTCTTGAATTACGGGCCATGATCGATGTGTTGAAAGATATTCGTGAGGGAAACTTTATTCAAATGAAGTTATTACAAAAGTATCTAATTGATGGTGATTAAAGTACTTGGGGATGATTTTGCTATTAATTTTGTTTTGATACTTGCACGTAGATGCCTTCAGTAGGCAGCTCATCACCAAATGGATGTAAGTACTTAGGGTTTGTCTGGAGCAATAACCCTGACCGTTCATCCTGAACATACCCTAAAATATCGCTCCTCGGCTCTGGCTCCTGCTTCTCTCTACCAGCTACGTCCCTGTAGTCGTGTAATTTTAGGATACCGCCCATCCATGGACATACCCTAAAATATTGCTTATATGGACCCGTCCTGTTGTTGCAAGTTATTTCGACATCTTAGAATGAGATTGCACGCTTATATTCGACCTCTTAATTGAGCGTATCCGCCCAGGGCCATTATGAGATGTGC
>MAAA01014347.1_pt1 | contig 11783 bp, 9 predicted proteins | sample 1115971 | NCBI WGS metagenome assembly MAAA01 (sample SAMN04961123, study PRJNA320927) | seawater metagenome | isolation source: sample BD02T6 sea water enriched with oil for 6 days | place: USA:Gulf of Mexico | collected 2013-07-27 | reverse complement strand
TCAGGGTGTATTGGCACAGGCTCAGCACTATTTATCCTCGAGCCAACATATAAAGCGGCCACCACTATATTGTTTTATCCTACTAGTCAGGTGTTAGCTTCTAGCTGGAAGTTTACAAACGTGAAAAATGAGCACCTATTGGCGCCTAATGAATTAAACAGTAATTGAATGTAGAAAAGCCTTGCCAGATTTGGCGTGGCGGTATGAGGAATATTTAACTAGAGCAGAATAAGCTTATTTGGCCTTAGAAATTTAACCGGAATACTCCAGCATCACTTACGTTTAACGGGAGTATTCACTTCTCTTTATTTTTCAGGTAGCTCTATCAAGGGGTTCGCCTTTTTAAGCGCCGCATACATATTCTTTAAAGAGTAATTATAGTTTCTGCAAATTTCAAAACTGTCACCATTTTTTAGCCATATCCTTTTAAATGCAATAGCCCCTTCTGAGTTATGATGCACCGCATGGGTAATCTTACTGATATCGCTTGGTGATACATCAATACAAAAAACCTTGCTGGTGGGGTGTTCAATTTTAAACCTGTCTTTATTTACACTCACCACAAAGCCACTGGGCTTGGTTAAACGCCAAAGAATATAAGCAAACAAAACAAGTTCAATCGCGATCACTACCGTCGTCATTAACTCAGAAAGGTTGGAAAACTCTGGCAACTTTACCGCGTATTTTTCAAATAAAAATAAATAGAATGCCACCACTAGCATATTCATTGAAACAACTAGAATCGCCTTTTTTCTGGTGTACTCATAAAAAAACAGCATAGCGATTCCCATATCAAAAAGTACTCAAAAAAAAGGGCTAACAATGTAGCCCTTTCAATTGGATTTAACCGTAAGCAATTTACGGTTTATTTTAGAATTAGATAAGCCCTAATTTAAAAACCCTTTAATGCCATTAAACGTTAACGCAAACAAAGGCACGTTGGATAAAGCAAACAAGGCAAACCGTAACTCAATAACATTAATGCAAGCCTGAAACAGACTGTGAATAACTCGAAGAACCACATAAGCCCAGGCCAGATACAAATTAGCCCCACTGCCCTCACCCAGTACCGCTAAGGATATGGCCAGCGCATAAAATAAAATAGGTTGCTCCAATAAATGATTATAATTATCGGCCTTCCAACGTACCTTGGCTGGTAGGGTTGCCATTTGAGAGCCGTGAGCCGCATGAGGGTTTAGCTCCATCTTGGCTGCTTTTATGGCAGGTATGCGCGTTAAATACATCCACACCCACATGACCATGGTCCATGCTACTAGGGTAAAAACAGGTAGTAGAATCTGTTTATCTATCATTATCGTGCCTTGTTATTTTTAATTTTCATGATGGTACTCGAACATGCTCCCGGCGACCATGGCACTTAACGTTAAACTTAATGACATCGCCGCTGAGTACTATTGAAACTAAAGCTAAAATTAAAGACAGAGCTAAACCAGTTCACCTGAATTCGAAATGGCCTGTATCTGATCGGATTGGTATACCTGCCTACCCTGGGGCTTGGATTTGGCTGCTACCACCATGGCAGTGGCCACCGCTTTAGCCTCAATGGGGTGAAATTTCTTTAAAGATCCAGACAATAACCACGGCAGTGCTGTGAATACCTTAATAGCGGTACCTTCGGCCAAACGATATTTGTCACGCTTGCCCATTAATAAACTGGGCCTAAAAATGTAAGTACCATTAAAAGGGAACTGGCATACAGCTTGTTCCATCTCGGCCTTGGCGCGACCATAAAATAACAAAGACTTGTCATTGGATTCGGGTGCACTGATCACCAAAAATTGTTCACTGCCATTTTTAGCCGCTATCTGAGCTATAGTGGTTGGATATTCCACATCTACTTTACGAAATGCTTGTTTGGAACCCGCTGTTTTAATGGTGGTACCCAGACAACAAAAAATATCATCTGCCTTTATAAGATCGCTAGAAGCTTCTAGATTATCAAAATCCACAAGATGTTGAATCAATTTGTCATGACGAATATCCAGAGCGCGACGTGTTAATACGGTGACACTTTGGTATGAATCATCGTTAAGCAGAATATTTAAACAGTGGTTACCGGTGAGGCCGGTGGCGCCAATTAATAAAGCGGTTCGCATTTCAAAATCCAAAATATTAAATAGATGTTAGCGGGCATTGGGGCCTGACGGCATAAAGCGTCAGGAAATTTTATTGCCAGCGATGTTAACATAAACCCGCTGTTGTGAACTTGATAATACCATAATGAAAATTCGTCAATTAACCACACAGCCGCAAAAGACTCATGCCCTGAATTAACACCTGAACCCAATACTCGACTTTGCCTTGGCAAGGTCATCCTTGGTAAAGAAATGCTGACATTTAAGAGGGATGGTTCTTTGTTATTGCTCTAGCAATATAAGAATGTGGCGGCCATAGTTGGGGCAGCAGGAAGTGGCCTTTCTCGCTGCTATTTCTCCAATAATTTGTCGGCTGTAATTTTAAGTTTGTTTAAGCAAGGCCAGGCTCTTTCATATACATTTCCTAACTAAAAAAAGGTACCTTTCATTACCATTTAAACTAGAGAATCCCTTAGCCATTAAGGAAAACGTTTTTAACACCTTTTAGTTTATTGGCGCTGCACTTTAGCCCTTATATACCTGTACTTTAGCCACTTCTATTGTAAAATTTTATAGATACCTACGTAGATAATTTGTAATTAATTTTGATTTAAAGGTTATTTTTTTAAATCAAAAAAAATCTATGGAGTAAGGCTAATATCCTATTCATACTGAAATAAGCGCTTTTCGCCAGGGATGACTGCACCGAGGTATTTCAATGTCACATGCAGTTAATACTTTCATAGGAACCGCTGAAGCCGACGCACTCACAGGTACCGAAGATCACGACTATTTATCCGGTAGAGGCGATGACGATTCTCTCATGGGAGGAGCGGGTGATGATGTAATTCTGGGCGGCTGGGGTAACGATGTTATCTTTGGCCAAGACGGTGATGACATATTACATGGCGGTGGCTCCCTTCCTTTTCTCAATATGGCCGACCTTACCATGGGCTCTGATTATGCCGGCTCTATTACTTTTGAATCGGAAGACGCTGGCTACAAAAATACCCTGGGCAGCTACAAGATCGGAGCCGATGGCACCATTACCGATATTCAAATTCATTTTAACAATGCCAGCGCCGAGGGTTCCGGTGGCAATTTAATCGGTGGCGTCAGCAGCAGTACCCTAGACATAAGCGCAGGAGATCAAATTGGTTTCTTTATCATTGCCAACGGCTTTAATGAAAACTCCGAATATAAACGCATGGATTTCTCCGAAGGTAATTTATCCTTTGCCAATGAATCCGGCGATCCGGCCTCTATTTTAGATTCATCCCCCCAATTGTTTTTTACCAATAGCCATGGCAAGCAGACTGAGGTTAAAGGTGATGTATTCCATTCTGCCGCCGGTAGCGACGGTGAAAATTTCAATTTAAACCAAGACAACTTTGACCATACTTTTGGCATCATTAACGCTGGAGACGGCATCATCACCCTGGCCATAGAAGACTTGCTAAATGGTGGTGATGAGGATTTTAACGACATTATTTTCAGCGTTGATGTGGGTACCAACAATGCCGATATTCTGGCAGAAAACTCCCTTAAAAATATTATTTCAGATGACCCAATCTCTTTTGAAGAAAACGATCAAATTTACGGCGGCCTGGGTAACGATGAAATATACGGCGGCGTCGATGACGACCTTTTGCTGGGTGACGAAGGCGATGACCTTATCTTTGGTGATACCGGCAACGATACCCTGTATGGCGGTATTGGAAACGATGAACTTTATGGCGGCGAAGACAACGATTTCATAAAAGGTGAACTGGGAGACGATATTTTATCTGGCGGCGAAGGCCATGACGAATTATACGGCGGGTTTGATAACGACACCTTAAACGGCAACAGTGGTAACGACCAATTAAAAGGCGGTTTGGGCGACGATATTTTATCCGGTGACAAAGGCGATGACAGCCTTGAAGGCGGAGCCGGTAGCGATATTTTAAACGGTGGCTCAGGCAATGACCTGTTAAGTGGTGACAGCGGCGATGACACCTTAACCGGCGGCTCAGATAACGACAGCCTGTTTGGCGACATGGGCAATGACAACCTTAAAGGTGGCTCGGGCATTGATGCCTTGGATGGCGGCTCGGGTAACGACTTCTTATACGGAGATTCAGGTACAGACCAGTTAAGTGGTGGCGACGGTGATGACACCATACAAGGCGGATCAGGTGACGATCACCTGGATGGTGGCTCAGGCAATGACTTACTGGGTGGCGGCAGCGGCAGCGATACGTTAAGCGGCGGCAGTGGTGATGACAGCTTAATTGGAGGTGCCAGTAACGACATCTTAAACGGCGGCTCCGATAACGATTATTTATCCGGCGGCGATGGCAACGACCTCTTAAATGGCGGCACCGGTAACGATGAATTATGGGGCGGAAAAGATAATGACACCTTGATAGGAGAAGGCGGTGATGACGCCTTAAGAGGCAGCTCAGGTGACGATTCGTTAAACGGCGGCTCTGGGCAAGATATGTTATGGGGTGGATCGGATAACGATACCCTAGTAGGTGGTAGCGGCGATGACACCCTCATTGGTGGCTCAGGGTTAGATACGTTATACGGCGGCTCTAATGACGATATCCTGGCCGGTGGCGATGGCGATGACAGTTTATACGGCGGCTCCGATAACGATCACCTGGTAGCAGGCAGTGGTAACGACTGGCTAGGCGGCGGCAGTGGCCACGATATTTTAGACGGCGAGACAGGCGACGATATCTTAAGCGCCGGCAGTGGTGATGACATATTGTACGGCGGTGAAGGTAACGATGTGCTTTCTGGTGGCTCGGGTAACGATACTTTTTATGCCGATATAGGCCAAGACCAAATAGACGGTGGCGGCGGCTCTGACACTGTGGATTATTCACAAACCCTGGGGGCGGTTCTGGTAGACCTCCTTAACCACGTTACCCGTCAGGGGGATTATGATGGCTTAAAATCCATCGAAAATGTGGTGGGCACAAATTACGATGACACCCTGTTTGGCAACGAACAAGATAATCGGCTAGATGGCGGTATGGGCAACGATTTAATAACCGGTGGCATGGGCATGGATACATTATCAGGTGGTGATGGCATGGATGTTTTTATCTTTAACGACACCGATTTTAACGCAGTGGATGTGATTAAAGACTTTAGTTTTCTCGACGACGCTTTAGAGTTTAACCTTACGGGCTCACAGACCAGTGAAAACATTAACGACTGGTTAAGCCTTAGTGACGATGGCAGCGCTATATTACTGGCCATTGATCTAAACGGGGACAATGTCTTTGAAGATTTTGCTCAACTGGATAATGCCACCGGTATGAGCTTAGAAGACATTAATATTATCGTGTAATTAATGACTTTATTTCTCAATTGTAAAAACAATCTGGTGAGATTTGACTAAAATCTATTAGGTAGACTTTATGAAAGGATTGCTTTGATGTTTTCAATGAATCGACAATTCTATTTAAGCCTACTGCTATTACTGTTTTTAACCCTCATCTGTAATATCTCCTTACTGGCAGTGCCGCTATTTAGCCTGCAAATATTTGATCGTGTACTGGGCAGCGGCAGTGTTGAAACCCTGTACATGTTATTGGCAGCGGCTGTTATTGTGGGCATGTTCCACGTTTATTTTGAATACCGCCGCCAATCCCTTCCCATAAAGCTGCTGCACCAATACTTTAGCCAGCATTATCAGGCGGCGGCCATTAATGCCTGTCGTGCCTCAAATACTAATAACTACCAGCAGCTAGGACAGCTGCTTAACGCCAATACCAATACGGTTTTAACAGCAGCGTTAGATGCACTGTTTAGTCCGCTGTTTATTCTGGTTTTGTATTTTTTACACCCTATGTTTGCCATCCTAGTTAGCTTCATTAATTTGTTATTTTTAATCATCATTTACGCGCAGAACAATGTATTGGCCCAACAAAAAATACAATTAAATGAACAGCAGGTCTTACAGAAGTCTCACCTGGCAGAGCTGATTTACAGCGCAAAGAGTTTATTGGCCGATAATCGTCTCTTGGAGTGGTTGGGTCATTCACAATCCCCACAGTTTAATGATCAATCAGCCCAGGTTAAAAAGATAGAGAATTACTTTAAGGGAATATTTATTTTTTTAAAGTGGTGTTTACAGCTATCGTTACCCACCATTGGCGCCCTGCTATTGCTTAATAATCAAATTACCTCGGGCACTTTGTTGGCCGCTGTCATTATAGGCTTTCGTGGTTTAATTCCATTTGAAGTTTTGCTTAATCAATGGCAACTCAGCGATAAAATTATATCCCTGGTTAAAACACAAAATGCCTTTGAAGAAGATAATAGCCGGGAAAAAAACCGGCCATTAACACCGCTGGAAGGAGCCATTAAAATAGATAAGTTATCTATTCAGCAGGCCAAAAGAGTGTTATTAAACGTGCCCGATCTCGTCATTAAACCCTGCGAAAAAGTCGCCATCATTGGTGCTAATGGCTCGGGTAAGAGTTTATTAATAGACAGCCTGGTAGGAGTGGTGACGGGTGTGAAGAGTGAGGGGCATATTTATTTTGATCAATACCCTACAGATACAATAGACAAAGACTGGTTAGGCAAACAGCTGGGCTATGTACCACAAAATTTGCGCATGGCCAGCTCTACAATTGCCCAACTTATTTGCCGTTATCAAACAATGAATAAAGACAGGTTAGTGCAGGTGGCCAAACAATTAGCCATACATCAAAGCATCTTGGCCCTGCCTAAAGGTTACGACACACCCGTGGGGTTGCAAGCAGCAAGTTTGCCGGCCGGTATTGTTCAGCGCATATTAATTGCCAGCGCCATTTACCCCAAACCCAAGTACGTATTTTTTGATGAATCTGACGCTTTTCTCGATCAGGCTGGCCAGCATATTTACAAACAGTTGTTAATAGACTTACAACAACAAGGCACCACTGTCGTGTACGCCACGCAAAGACGTTCACTGGTAGATGTGGCCGATAAAGTATTACTAATGGACAATGGTCGTTGTGGATATTTAGACGCCGCAAACGTGCACAACATAAGTTTAATAAAGGGGCCGTCATGAAGGTGTTTTCCCTACAAAAAACGCTAATAGAAGTATTGCTTTTTACCCTTATGTTATTTGCCCTGTTATTTACCTGGGCAAATTTAGCCCCCATACAATCTGCTACTCTGGTACAGGGACATGTGCGGGTGGAAGGCTTTCGTAAGAAAGTGGTGCCCATGGAAGGCGGCGTAGTCAAAGCCATTTATGTTCAGGAAAATGATCGGGTACAAAAAGATCAGCTGCTGTTAGAATTTAACTCTAACTTACAAAGCGCCAGTCTCACCGAAGCCAATAAGCAGCTTTTAAAGGTGGAGCTTGATCTGCTACGCCACCAGGCATTGTTAGATCAATTGCCCATGCAACCTTCCCCCCAGCTAAACACCACTTATGCTATTGAACATAACAATCCAATTTTTAACCATGTTAAAAAATTATTCGAAGCCGAACATGAGCAGCTTTTACAAAACCAAGGCGAGTTGGAGCAGCAAAAAGAGCAGATACAAAGCAATATTAATTGGGATAAAGTGGCCCTTAAGCAGTTAGAGACTAAACGCAGCATTTTTGATGAAGAATATCAGCGTCTTAGCCAGCTCAATAAAAATCAATTTAGCTCGGCACAAGAATTAAATGCATTGAAAATAAAAATAAGCGAGATTAGCAGTGAATCTATCGCCAAGAATGCCAGCCTGAGTAAACAGTCATTGGCATTAAGCGCTATTCAAATAGAAAAAAGTAAGTTACTCAGTGACTTTAATACTCTGCACCTAAAAAACATTCACGAGCTAAATGGAAAAAAATGGCAGCTGCAAAAACAGTTTAACGACATTAAACATAAAGTATTGTTAACCAAGGTACTGGCTCCTGTTGCGGGAAGTGTTATTAACTTGCAATACCATACACAGGGGGAGGCCATTAAACGCGGTGCCTATCTCATGGACATAGTGCCCAGCTCGGCGCCATTAATCATAGAAGCGCAGTTATCAGACAAAGACATTGAGCTAGTCCAGGCGGGTAACCTGGCCAGGGTGCGGTTATTAAATTTTAACCAGCGCCAGTTAAACCCCTTGGCAGCCAAGGTAACCCAGGTATCGGCCGATCGTTTTGTAAATGCAGATGGCAGTGGCTTTTATCGGCTTTTATTAGAAGTGGATGCAAAAGAGCTTTTGGAAAATTCGCATATTAAATTGCAACCGGGCATGCCTATTCAAGCCCATATTCAGGGAAGGGAACGCACCCTGTTAGATTATATATTAGGGCCTGTATTGGCAGGCATAGATAATTCACTTAGAGAGTGATTTTATTTTTGATGATTTAAAATACAGCCAACTTCTTCTTAACCACTTTCTGGCCCAAAATATCACTATAAATAGTTTTCTCATCTACGTATTCTAAATCCCGTAAACTGCGAATATTATTATAAAGCACACTTTTTGGGTTATTGTTTAGTGACTCATTAAAATGCATCAAACCAATAGTTTTAGACACTATTTTTCTTAAATTGGGTTTTACTTCTTCAACGTCAATGTAGTTCCATTCTTCCTTGCTTTGCAGCCTGTGATTGGAAACCACCGCGAAATTACGTCCACTTCGCTGAGCGAATACAAACCCTTTAGGCTTGTCAGCGGTATGCAGGTCTATATGGGTAATACCAATATAAATAGCACCTTCATTAAATGAGCGATTCCAATATTGGTACCTCATTTGTCGAATAAGCCCGTCGGATTCTATTTGTCGGCGGTCTATATCATACAAGCTTTCAATGGCAGTCAGCGGCTCGGTTACGCCCATTTTTATTTTGAAAGTCTTTTCATAATAATCGGCCAAGTCGATTAAATATTCAGGGGCCACCAAACCAATAGGCACCAAGTAAACATCGGCCGACAACTCTTCTTCGTAGGCATCCAGCTTGGGGTAATTAAATGCACAGGCGGTGATGGCCAGGCTCATGGCCAATATACACATCACTCTGGTTAATCGGTACATTGTGAATCCCTTCATTTAAATAGGGCGGCATGATACGTGGAATCGGGCATACAGCAATTAAAAGTGCATTAAGTTTGCTCTCATGCGGGAATGCCAAATATTGGCTGATATACACATATATAATATTGGCTATTGCAGCTTATAGCGCTTGGGAATTAACCAAGGGAGGTTTACCCCCCTATACTTTACTGAATTACCTTTAGTTATTTATATATGAGCAGGTTCTTCATCTGTTAAATAAGAGTTCAAAATTGGGATGCATTATCTACTGTCTGCACAGACAGTGAACTTGGAAGATTATGATCATCAGGACTGTTTTTGTAATATTGCTGTTTATTGCAAGTCTTAATTTTGTGAGTGCTGAAGAGCATCGTATGGAGTATTTTGTCCTTTCTCCCCATATCATCACTGAAAAAGGAAAGCCTACAAAAGGGGCAATCCTTGATTATTTCAATCGCTATATAATACCAAGATTAAGCAAACCTATAACATGGAGTGCTCAAGAAACCCCTTTGGCCAGAATACTGGTCATGTTGAAACAAGGAGAAATACCCTTTATTCCCTTCCTGTTAAAAAAACCTGAACGTGAAAGTTATTTGCACTACTCAAAAAAACCTTATTTTATAACCAGGCCCGCCATTCTGGTTCGATCAGACTTTCCACTTAAAAAAATTAAAAATATTAACGATCTTAGAAATTTTAAAATTGGTTTTTTTCAGCATGGGGCCATGCCCCCTGCCATGATTAAAGCAGGCATTGTTATAAAAGGAGTCGCCGGTAAGGATGCCTTTCAAAGAATGATAGTTATGCTTAAATATGAACGAATTGATGCCATATTTGATTATCAGGTGCTAACGCTTAGTTTCATGAAAAAGCAGTTTGATTACTCAGCCGGACAGGTGTTGCCCCTCCCTTTACCCGTTAGTAACAGTTATTTTGTAGCCTCTAAAAAGGCGATATCTAAAGAATATTTTTCGGAATTTGAAGAAGCGCTGCTTACGGCTCCGTCATACAACGAATTTGTTAATGACTATATAGAAAATTATCAGCCTTAGTCCGAGGGCAAAATAATGGGGATAAGTGTTCAAATCATTGCGGTATATGGAGGCAGTATGCGTTGTACTCTATTGATGTTTGGCCTTGTATTTTTTGTCTTGACTATGATTTTTAAGGCGCCCTACTCCCATGCTCAAACCGAATTTACCATAGGAGTTGAAGACACCAAAACATTCCCAATATATGAGGTAAGAGATGGTGAGTATGTTGGAGTGGCAAGAGACATCCTGGATCTTTTTGCACAAAACTACGGCTATCAATTTACCTACACGCCATTGCCTATAAAGCGGCTATTCTACGACTTCCTGGGTGGTCGACTGGACTTCAAATTCCCGGACAATAAATTTTGGAAATTCGGTGACAAAAAAGCATCAGGAAAAAAAATCATCTACAACCAGGAAGGTGTCATCTTTGTTCATGACGTGATGCTCACCAGAAAATCAAATCTTTCCAAGGATATGAGTTATTTGAAAAAAATGGCTATTGTTCGCGGCGTTACACCAACAAGATATAATGCCTTGATCAAGAAAGGGCAACTGGAGCTGGTTGAGTACTCAAGCGTTCACGCCATCATCGTTAGCGCCATGACAGGTAGAGTGGATGGAGCACATACTTGGAGTGAAATTGCACATTATTATCTGGCAAAAATAAAGAAAGAAAAATGGTTTAACAAGGAAGCGAATCAAGTAGAAATGGTATCAGATACTCGTTTTTTTGATAAACATGAAGGGGTCTTTTATTTATCAACGATAAAGCACCCTGAAGTCATCAAAAACTTTGATGACTTCAGGGTTAAATATCAAAGCCAAATAATCGCTATAAAAAACAAGTACCATTTAAAGAAATAGCAAAAACTAAAATTACTGGAAGTTGAAGCGTTATGGCCAGCTACCTGCATCGCTTTCACGATAGGAACTATTGAAATGTACTTTAAAATTAGCGCTCTTATTTTCCTTTTATTAATTCACATAGCTGTTTCCGCAGATACCATTACTGTGGCGTGCAGCCCATGGAAACCTCACTATTACAGTGAAAATGGCGTGATTAAAGGAACGGGCTATGAAATTGCCAAGGTGGTTATGGAGCAGGCTAAGATTGATACCCGATTTGTGGTTCAACCCTGGAAGCGGGTTTATGAGTCAGGCCTAAAAAAATCTAACTACATGATTGCCTGCCTAGGCAGGATTGCCAAGAGAGAGAACTCTTTTCACTGGATTGGTCCCATCACAAAAACCACTTATTATAATTTTTACAAACTTAAAACATCAAGGATCACATTAGAGTCACATAAAGACATACTTAAATATAAGGTGGGCGTTATGCGTGGTAGCCTTACTCATGACTTTATTAAAGAGATGTCTCATAAAAAAATTCAGGATGTCAGCAAGGCTGAACAATTAATACGATTATTAAAAAAAGGCAGAGTGGATTTTATTTTGGAAGCCACTAATGTCATTGAAAATGAGAGTAAGTTAGCGAATATTAACCCCGAAATATTTCAAATGGCTCTTAAAGGTTATGGGATATCAATTAATATGGCCTTGGGGAAATCAACCCCCTTACCTGTGGTGCAAGCTATTCAACAAGCTTATAAGACGTTACAA
>MAAA01014346.1_pt1 | contig 11789 bp, 13 predicted proteins | sample 1115971 | NCBI WGS metagenome assembly MAAA01 (sample SAMN04961123, study PRJNA320927) | seawater metagenome | isolation source: sample BD02T6 sea water enriched with oil for 6 days | place: USA:Gulf of Mexico | collected 2013-07-27 | reverse complement strand
GGCATGAGTGCGCTTGAAAATTCCTTTGGGTCAGTTAAGTGATCCACTAATTCCTGCTTTGAGTCCCAACCGTGTAGCCATCCCATAATAATTACCTCGTACCTGATTGATTGTTAGTCCAGTGCTACGCTCTTAACTCAAAGAATTTAGTACCAGCGTGATCTTTCACCTCGCACATGTCCTTGTATACATAACTAGAACAGTAGTCATTGCACACAAAGATATTGGCCTCCCCCTCACTTTCAAAGAATTGTTTATCATGGCAAAGCACATCATGGGGATACCCACTTGTGAAATACTTAGCACCACGACCCATTAGCTCATTGAGCATTGATTCATAATGTTTATGTGTTGATTCAAACTCCAATGTGCGGCGTGATTCTATGTATTTCAGTAGCTCACTGATTAGGTTGCATGTTTCAAATTCATACTGTGGGGATGGTGAATTGGGATGGCTTATTGATTGTTGGAATTCACGCCATTGATTCAGGCTCAAAGTGCCAAATAAAACATCACTAAACTTGCGCCCTCTTGGCACTGTGAATTTTATATCTGGCTGGTTTATATTTGATTTTATGTATCGGTCAATCCCCACACTTGCAAAGCCTAGTTTTTCTTGTGTGGTACTGGCTCGCTTTATTTCACCGCTGGCAATATTGTAAGGAATTGATTGTTTTAATTGATACAGAAAATCCCCCAGTATTTTTATATTGATCTGGTTAACACTGGCAAGGTTAAACCGTGATTGTTTTATAGGGCTTGTGAGCCACCTAGCAAAGCGAGGCTGTACAATTAGATTTGAGATATAGGATAGGTTTAACATGTGATTTTCTCCAGCCCTTGGGGCTTGTGTGAGGTTTAAAGATACAAAAAAGCCCTAGTACAATTAAGCACTAGGGCAAGGCCAATCCATGGCTGACTGCTAAAAGAATAAGGTTTGATTATTGGCCAGTGCTAAGAGTATCAACGGCACATAAGACAAAATGATTTTGATTAGTGTTGGCATGTTCACATTCTCAAAGACACAAAAAAGCCCAGCTAAAAAGCTGGGCAATGGGTTGGCAAGTTGAACTATTTATTCATAGCATCTTGCATGGTTTGTATCATGACTGCAAAGGCCGCCTTTTCTTCTGGAGTGCCTTGTTCAGCCATTTCTGCCATTCTGCCTAGGGCACTATCAAAACCCTCTTTTGTGGCTTGTGGTGCCGTTTCAGCTTGTGACTTTTTGGCGGCCTTCTTAGCTGGTTTGGCTGGCTTGGTTGTAGTGACTTGTTGGCCACCGTTTGCCCTGCTATCCAGTTCAGCCTGTATCATTTCCTTTTTAGGTGACTGGGCTTTTCTTAACCAGTTATTTAATTGTTTTTCGCTTGTCTTAGCATATCTGGCTGTTAATTCTTCAGTGGTAGCCACTGGCTTGTCTGCCTTGTCACTACTGGCTGATTTTTTAGCGGCCTTGTTGTTTTTGTGAAAGTCACAATCATATTCAGGCCATACCGCTTTTTTGTGCTCTTTTATTAAACTGGGCTTGCCAGTCAATTTGGCATAGGCTGAATAAGTGTAGTTAGTGGCAAGCAAAAACATTTTGCCTGCCTTCTTGGCTGTTTCTAAATGGTCAGCTATTCTTGACCATAAGAATTTAACGGCGCAATCCGCTGTTACTCGTTTTGCTTCTACCAATAATAAAACCTTCTCAGCGCTTGTTCCTTTCTCAATTGTTGTAGCAGTCATGTTATTTACTCTTCGTTGGTTTAGCCATTGTTGGCAGAAGTAGGACTCCTATTTCATACACACGCCCGCGATAGTACATATATTGATCAAGTCAAATAAATAATGGTTAGCAAACTATTAATAATTGTTTTGAGGGATACCGCCGATTGGTTTTTAGTGTAAAAGTAATTTTTATTTACACAGATATTTTGTCGAAAATTAGGGCTTTTTTTTCACTTTATATATAAATAGCTTAAAAATACGAGTTCAGCCCCTAGTCCTAGGGACTGAAAACCCCCATTTTACGGGGCTTTTAGAGGGATTGGGCCAGATTTTGGGGCATTTTCTCTGAAAGAAAAGAAATGCGAATTGTTTTTAAATTGAAGGGGGGGCATAGGGCGTCCCCGCCGATGGCTCTTTGGTATGACAGTTACTAGCGTCTGTACCAGTTTTCAGAAATTGAAAACTAACTCGCATAACTTTGCGAATGAAGTGAACTTAGCGAGAAAAAAACTTATTCAGAGGGTATGGAACAAGAAGAATGGGTGTGATGGTTTTTTCTTCTGGCTGCGAGAACAGCCGCTTGATCCCTCACCAAAAGCGAGGTACCCATAGGCTTTCTTAAACTGCACTTCAAAATAGGGTACATAGGATCAGTCCTATAACCGACTTCCTGGGGCGAAAGCCAGGTCGATTGAGTCGCTTGATCCTGATGAGTGAATGTTGACGCTATGAATTTACGCCAACAAATATTGAAGTAACGAGTGCGTACATATTATTAACTCAATAAACAGTCGCACCCGGTGTTCGGGATAAAAATTAACGGCCTATTAAGGGAGAAAACCTAATGGGTGTCCCTCGCGCCCTAAACCTAATGGGTGATCCCACGCCTCTTTCGTGCATATTTAATTTTATTCTCGATCGAATAACTGTAATGTGGCGAACACCAACCAATATCACTCAGATGAAAAAATATTAAGGAAAATTTATGTGTAATGAGAAAAAAACTGGTGAGGATCAACTCCCCCCTCAACCCGCCAGTAAAGCTGACCAGTTTGCAGATGGAATTAACAAGCCAGTAAAAGAACTGAAATATTTTGTTGTCGGATTTTCAATGGTAATTGTAACAATCGAATTTTTGAACGGTTGGTATACACATGGTTACACAATTGGTTGGGTTTTAGCCATTATGTTGGTTATGTATGCGATTTATGAAATAACTATTTTCGAAGTTAATAATAGTGATAAGACGAAATTTGTGAGTGTATTGGCCAAGGTAGTTAGTGTGATCGCAGTCCTGCTAGTACTCTTTAAAGCAGGCCCTTTTACTAATACCGATATTACAGATCTTAATAAAATAATCTGTGAACTCAATAATAGAGTTGTATCATTAGAATCGAAACAGGAAGGAAATACGCTGGATGCCGCTATAGCTAAAGACTGCAACAACCTCTAACTACAAGGCCGCACCCCGGTTACTCTCTTAGAGGAAAGGCGCGAGGGGCAGGTATTTTTTTATTCGTTTATTCGAAAAAGGTACAACGCAAGACCAGCCCCTCGCGCCTTTAGACCTGACCCTCGACACTTCTTAAAAAAAGATAAGACTTGCTCCCGCAGCTTACTAGCACTTATTTCAATTTTATCAGTAGAGTTCACTAATAATTTTAGGAATGTCAGCCATAGTTATTACACCGAGCAGCTTCTGTTCCGGCCTGCCTGAATGCGTAACCAATATAGCGTCCAATTGCTTGCCCTGTGCTGTTGCTTTTTCAAATTCTGCAACTGCTTTTCCATAATTTTCATCTTTGGATAAAACAACATAATTGTCTACGCATTCTTGATGCCTCATCACCTCTTCTATCGTAGCTTCTGAAGTGCAAAATAGACCATCTGTTTCGTCAGATCCAAGCCACCTAGCTATAGTGTTTGCAGATAACACACCGTAAAGCGATCCCTCGAAGGTAATTGGAACTTGCGAAAAATCTTGCTCTCTCATATCCAAAAGAACCTGCTGTATAGTCGTACATTTATCAAAAGCTAAAAGCACCTTACTGCACAAAGCCTGGAGTTTTGGCTGGGATATTATTTTAATATTAAGTTCATGTATTTTATCGACAACATGCTGCGACGGTATAGCAACGTATTCGCCCCCTATTCTGTCATGGCTTAGTAAGTTTCTTAGCTTGGCGAACGAGGCCAATTCCGAGGCATATCTATAGATCACCCTGTTTTTAACCTTTGCCTCATTCAGTAATTCATTGAATGGTTTATAATCATTGCTTCGTGTTAATTCCCGAATGTACTTCTCTATCGCACAGAATTCATTTAAAAAGTCATCTACTAGCTTCATTATACCCCCGAAAACATAACGCCGGAGGGCAGACAATACCCCCCCGTCATGTTTATTCTTTACATTTCTAAGTTAGATAAGTATATTCATTTCTAATGAATTTTAGTGATTTTTTTTGGTCACTCAGCATTGGGGTTAATGATGTCCCATGACTGGAAGTTAACTAGTATTTTATCTGTTGTAGCAGATCTTGTAACCGTATGTCTTTTTTTGTACGCAACTATGGGAGTCTACTTTATGGAAATGATTACAGTATTTGTATGGTGCGGTACGGCGCTGCGGGTCTGACTTTGACATTGCGAATACAGTAAACTTCAAGTACAGACATCATCCAATAGTTGCCGAGGGGTTCGAATCCCCTGACCCGCACCAACTCCCAATAATGGACAGCTATTTTTCGGCGAAGACTATAGTTCGGCCCAGCTGAAACCATCTAAACTTAATCATTTTCCACCATGCGAACGTCGCGCAATATCATTTTTTTGTACACTTAAGGAACAGCCCCCTATTCACACCCTAAGCAAGAGCAATAAGTGCCCCTTAGGACCTTTTAGCATACTCAATTATTAGAATCCCCAACATGAATTCGGTATACCAACCTGGCTTATTGAAATTGTACTTTTTTTGAAGCTGAATAAGCTCTTCTTTGGCACGTTCTTTAGAATAATTACTTGAATTTCCTTTTACTATCTCGAGCTCTTCGAAAAATAATAGGAGTTTTTTTGCAAGCATATCTTTAGGCAAGCAATGCTCGTAATCCTCACTAGCAGGGTGGGTAAAGTTTAAGCTTCTGCCATAACAAACTGCTGAGTTATGAAACTTTAACAGTTGTTTTAGCTTAGTATTTGAAATTAAATCAAATGGATCCTTCAGTTTTATAATTTCAGAGTTTAATTTCAATATTTCTTTAGATTGGTTCGATACCAACAATTCACTGCCTTGTAATTTTCTTAGCGATTCATCATGCATCACAACCAATAAGTCATACTTTTCTCTTTCAATCATGGCTACTTTTGGGGGTTCTGCTTGCACTTCGCCAAACCAGTCACCCCAATTTGTAATCAAGGCCGCCCCCCAACCACTGAACATGGCAATCAGTGCAAGGGTCACTTGTATTCTGCCACTTTCCATTTTTTCTCTCCCTACACCAATGTAAACCAAGTCGCGAATGCCAGGTTTTGCATTGTATGTTATTGGAAAAAGGCACGATGCAAGACCTGATAATCATATAGGAAGCCCCAGTGTCCGTAAAACTACTCAAGATGAGAGTAAGATGACCAGCCTTTATTAGGGTTTTACTTGGGAGCAGCCCAGTGATAGAACTGCCTTAGACTAATGATTGACATAAAATCCTCCTTCCGAAGGTTTTTATGTGGGTTAAATGTATCCAAAAAGGCAGCTATGGTTTTGTCCGCCTAGAGGAGAAAACCTAATGGGTGTCCCTCGCAATTCCTCGCGCCCCGCAGCACGCAAGACCAGCCCCTCGCGCCCTTAGCTCATTAGGGCTTTTTTTGAGGCACTCATATCTATGAAGCCAGAACTGCATAACTTGAAATCTGGAAGGTTGTCATACATATAATCAGAACTTTCCGGCAATTTATCCAAAGCAGGAGTAGTACGAAGATTGCTGACAATCTTTGACCTATTCAAAAAATCAGATTTAGAATTTACCGATGTTTTTTTCATTTTCCTAAAAACTCTATTATTTCTTTATCTTCTATCAATTCTTTACAAAAGTCTTTGACTCGTCTAGCTGGTGATTGAGAGCCATGTTTATAAGCTTTTGATGTTCGTTCCTTACACACTTCGATCATTTTAACAGTACCGTCAATTTCTTGCCGCCATGTTCTTTTATGATTATCAAAAGTATACTGCCAGTGTAGAATACTTCCGTCAATATCAGCAAAGGCATTTACAATTTCAATAGGTGAATTGTAACGTTCGATAGGGTTAGGCTTTAAGCACTTATTAATAACGGTTTTGAGCTTTTTAGGGATATGTAATGGGTATGCTTTACGATCAGGAAACTTACCAGACCTCACATCACCACCAAACTCTGGCCACGATGTATACTTGCTAAACTGCTGATTAAATTCTTCGTCACCAACACACATACGATACATTGTTAAGCCTGCCTGATAAATATCAAATCTATTATCAAATATACATTGAGCATTGCCAAAAAATTCAGGTGGATACTGTTTCCCATATAGCATTGGCTGTTGTGCTAGGCCATATTTATTAATAGGCTTGGACTGGCCAAAATCAGATAGTAAAGCTTCGTTCCTGTTAGATATAAGTATGTTATCAGGCTTAATATCAAAATGTATCAATCCTTTAGAGTGCACATTATGCAACCCATTTAAAAAATGAGTAGAAAATCTGATAATCTCTTTTACTGTAAGGCTCTTTCGGGCCATCAGTTTTTTAAGTGAGCCATTCCGATAGTAAGGTGTAGCGACATAGACCATTTTGTCATCGTCACAGGCATAGCAAATCTGAACTATATTTGGGTGTGTACTTTTATACAGAGCTTGAGCTTCCTTAAAGTAATCATCCGAAGAAAACCCATCTTTTTTTTCAATCTCTTTTATAACAATTTCAGCATCTAGATTTTTATCATGAGCTCTATAAACTTTTGAATTTCGGCCTTCATGCCCAATCTCTTCTAGCTTTTTAAACGCTACTTGTGCCTTTTGGTACGCAAACATTAAGCAAATGCTCCCATCGCTGTTAAAACAGACTCTCTAGCAGGCCTTGTTGTACAAGCATTCCAGTTCTCAATCAAATTAAACCGCTCCTCTCCTTTAAACAATACTTCCAATTCATTCCCTGTCATATTCAGTTTCGAAGCGATAGAGTTCTTTCTTCCAACAAAATATTGATCTACATTACTACTTGAAAATGCCTCTTGTATTACACCTTCAATATGTAATCTTGTAACGTCTAAATTTTGTGCATTACTTTCTGCAACTCGAATCCCTGCAATTGAGATATCATATTCACGCAATATATCTAAAACACAATTTCTAATGTATTTAAGTTTCTCTGGAAAATCTAATGCAGCCGGAAGCTTAATAAGTTCAATATTAACTATTTCATATTTATCATCTTCTGACTTAACAACTGAAAATGTTGTTTTTTTAGGTTCTACTCTAATTCCTAAAATATTCATGACATTCCTTTTTGTTATCGGGAGAGTCCCCAACGCTAGCCGAATCTGCTGGCAAATCTGGCGCTTAAATTGCGTAATAAATTTTAGTGACAGGTTTGTCAGTCTGATTGCCAACTCTTATTAGGCATTGTACTTTTTAATCACAAAATAGCACATTGAAGCACATAAATTCCTGCCTAACCTTACGAACTCCTCTTCACTAAATCCAATAGGTATATGTGCCCCATTACTTATAAATGTAAATACAGAGGCTAGAGCTTTCTCTTCTTTATCCGTCAAGAAGCCATCCTTTTTTAAATGTGCAAGAGATGGCCCCCATGTATTTCCAGATGAGCTCCCAACAAAATCGCTTAGCTTGGCAATTTTCCTGACTATCGTTTCCAGTGCAATTCTAATATTGGTTAAGCTACCATTGAAGTCTGGCTGCTGTTTGACGAAATCTGAAGCAGAAGCTAAAACACACATCTTAACTGCCTCATCATTATCTATGCCTGATTTCTTTAGTTCATCAAGGAGAGCATCCTCGACAAGCTCCTTTCCTTCATAATTAGGATCTAGCGACTTTATAATTGTATTTTCTATCAAGTATCCATCAAGTAGTAATGACTTTCTTAATTCTTCAAACTGATCATCATACTTGTACTTTGGGGACGTATGATTTCTTAATGTCTGCCCTGTGCTGATCACTTCTACTAACAGATCAGATAATTTAGCGATATTTGTTGCTTGAATATCCTCACTTAGCGCAACGACTGAACTAGCAGAATAGGAATCCATTCCATACTTATCTAAAAGCACATGAACATATTTTGTGTCAATTACTCCAAGCAATTGGGATAACGATATTCTTGATCTTCTTGAAATTTGCATATTTTTGAATTAATTCACCTGGGTTTACTTGTTACACTTCGACTGATAGTTTTCTGTACAATTCAACAATTACTTTACGTATGATGATTGTTACTGGTTTAAGCAGAGCCACTTGTACCTGATCAAATTGCTTATTTCCATGAAACATATTGCATCTCACAGAATAGATTAAATCTAAAACTGCTTCTACCTTTGTCTTAGCACCAGTTGACCTCATTCTTTGAGCTAAATCACGATCCTTGTTAGGTTGACGCTCCCCGTAAGGCATACTTAGTTTGATATAGAAGTTCTCAATATTAATATGTTCAATTAATTCAGATATTGAGCTAGTGCACTCTTGGTCATTACTAAATATATTCATCAAGTGATCATGGCCCATGAACTTAGGAGCATATTCAGTTGCTCCTTTACGATCAGGAAAGCCTCTTCGCTCGTTTAATGTAATTTCACCATTTCTAGCAAGAATGAATGTTGCTTCAGCATATAGCTTGTTATATAGAGTAAAGAGAGAAAAAGCTTTATTAAAATAACTAGAAAGATTCTCTTCTTGGTAATTATCAGCTTTTCCTAACCATTCCCTATAGAAATCCTGTACATGAGGGTGTAATGCCATTTCTCTCTCCATTTTAGAAATACTGCTGGCACAGTGTTGGTTTTAGGAGTGTAACGAGGCTGTAGAAAAACCCCAAATAGCCGGTATTCCCTACGCCAAATTCTTAATTTAATTTGTGCATCAATTTGCCAGGTTTTTGATAAGGTACAAATTAATATAACTTAATTTATCATTCTTAGCTTAATATGACTGAGAACTGATTATATTGACCCTCATCAGTGCATTAACTGCCCGCAGTTCGTTATTTCTCAATTTCGGCAGAGGCTCTGGTCTTATTTTATGCTCTTATTGCAAAAAACCGACTGACTACCCTCCTTACACTCACCCACCAAACCCCGGCACCTTAAAATACCTAACCACATCAATCCGCTTCAACGTCGCCACCATCTTATAAGGCACCAACTCCTCCGCCGGATAAAACATCTGGTCCAAACTCGCCTGCTTCTGAAATGACTGATACACAATGGGCTCGAGGATCAGATCTTTTTTTGTGCATTTAAGGCAAAAGGCAAATCCAGCCCCTCGCACTCTATGTCGATTTCATGATTAATGTAAAATAATGCGGTAGCACGGACCCTATGGTCCGTATATTCGCTCTTTATGAGCAAAGGTGGCCTTCATTCCACAATGATACAACTACATCCATTTGATGGTTCTCAGTCTTTTCTGGCCCGGCTACTTTCTTCCAAAGAAGCGTTGGCTGTGACGCTAAAAAACGATTTTCTTTAAGGATACTGACTGCTTTTAGTGCATATCCTTTGTTTTTCTCAGATCTAGAGTAATTACCAGCCGGGATATCATTAACAACACCATCACTGCATAACCCTAGAAAAGCCCCTTTCGGACACCCTTTATTCTGAGACTCAATATTTCCAGGGAATACTTTCTTAACTGCTGACTTCCACGCTGCTTCAGGGCACGGCTCACTCATAGCAACATATTTATTTACCGCTATAACTGCAGCCTCACCATACTTACCCATTTCCATCTCCGTGGTTTAAAATTTCACCGCTGGAAACTACTCATAGCGGCCAACTAATCTGAGAAAAAACTTATTGGCTATACTCGTATAGTTACGAACCGAATCCAACAATTTTTTCATTAAAATAATTGGTTAAGCGCTATTTCTTTAATCTGTACGCAACAATGTTAGCTGATCCTTTTCCTTTATATTTTTTCATATCAAAATGTTTATTAAGGATGGAAATAATTTCAGTAAACTTACTAACCCCATAAGTTCGAGGGTCAAAGTCAGGTGTAGATCTTTTCACAAAACTACCTGCTACTGATACATTTGCCCAGCCATCATCATCTTGATATTTTTTCCATGCTTTTTTTAGAACGGGAATTAGGGGTGCTGCCGTAATATCTTTCGATTTACTCACGACAGTCAGTTTCTCTTTTGAATTACTTACCACGTCAGAATCTAAATTCTCAGTAAAAATGAAATCATCACATGCATTTCTAAATGCTATTGGAGTCTTTTTTTCACCAACCCCGAAAACTAATATTTCTGACTCTCGTAACCTAGAAGCTAGCTTAGTGAAATCGCTATCGCTAGATACAAGTGCGAACGCGTCAAATTTTTTAGAATATAGTAAATCCATAGCATCAATTATCAGCGAAGCATCAGTTGAATTTTTACCTGTAGTGTACGCAAACTGTTGAATTGGTTGAATTGCTAACTCATTTAAAGAAACTTTCCAGTTTTTCAAATATTCACTTGACCAATCGCCATAAGCCCTTTTAATTACGACGTGACCGTAAGAAGAAATTTCATCCATTATTGTTTTTATTTTTGAATATTGAGCATTATCTGCATCAATTAGTACTGCAATTTTTTTATGGTTATCTAAATCTTTCATTAAAATTCTCGAAAATAACGGTCATAACACAGGCGTTTAACAATTCAGTCATACGGCTCGAGTGTTGACAAGGAGTAATACGCGGCTTGGGGAAGGATGGCGTTTTCCCTTTACGCTCAAACACTTACACAGCATTTCCTTGGCCGCTTCAAAGTTACCCACAACCATAACAGTTAATTTTCAAAAAACAATTTATAAGCACCTACAAGCCTGTGCACAGATTCCTACAGGCCTTTAAATACAACTGTTCCACAGGTAAACCGCAAGAATGGATATACGCAAGCGATCAACGCTTTCTCTAGCTTTTTGCATTGTTTGAAACTCCACATTCCAAGGCATTATTTTTTTATGATATTCCAGTGACCTAGCTTTGGATAACTTGGAGGCAGCCAGATGTACCCCTATCAACCATTTACCCTCAGGTTTTTTTTCAACAACTTCCAGCCGATGCCTTGAAGTGCTTTTCTTTTTTCTGGCTGTATATTGACCAGTTGCCGCGATCTTAACTCACTCACCAACTGCGGGGCATACTCATTGGGTACCCCAGCCAATACAGTCAGCTGCTCCAAGTAAATGGCTTATCCAGGACAGTTAATTCTTTCATTAAATCATCCACCAGCACTCTACCCTTATAAATTTTTGAATGTATTCTAAATGGCTCACAATCTGATTGATTCAATCTTCACATACACCACCCTGGCATCAATATACAAACTTGTTGCCGTTACCCTGAATCTTCATAATTCTCAGATTCCGTTTACGCTCCCAGACATCAACTGGGTCTTGCTTGCCCCAAGCAGTCATTAACTGGGTTTGCTGTTTACTCAGAGGCACACCGTAGCGATCAGACATATAAAAATAGATGCGGGCGATATCCCCTCTCACACCTGGCTCAGGCTCGACACGCTTCGCTTTAAAGTTAATCTCCACATCACACTGACCATAGGCGCGTTTCTCACCATCGATCATGCCGAACTTATAGTTAGAGCGATCACCGTTAACCTCACCCACCGCGGGCACCAGGTTATGCATGTCGGATTCAAGTTGTTTGAATAGAGGGTCTTTCCTACAGGCTTTACGGCCACCCTTTCGCCAGCACTGCATATGCTGACCAAAGTGATGGGCTGGCATGACATGCTCCCATTCGATACGACTGGCGCGCTTGGCTTGCTTCCGAGGCTCATAACCACAACTGGCCCAGTCCGGGGT
>MAAA01011090.1_pt1 | contig 11794 bp, 9 predicted proteins | sample 1115971 | NCBI WGS metagenome assembly MAAA01 (sample SAMN04961123, study PRJNA320927) | seawater metagenome | isolation source: sample BD02T6 sea water enriched with oil for 6 days | place: USA:Gulf of Mexico | collected 2013-07-27 | reverse complement strand
CGACACTATGGCTATTTCACTGTCTGCTTCACCATCATTTACCACCAGTGTGACTCGATAAGTCCCCACATCTGTGGGCGTAAACGTAGGATTAACGGTAGTGGCTGCCGTGATCTCGGGCTCAGTAGTACCAGTGGGTACGGCGGTGAAGCTCCACAGGTAAGTAATCGGGTCGCCATCTAAATCAAAACTGTCGCTGCCGTCTAGGGTTACTAAACGTTCAACTCGCTCGGTTTGATCGGGCCCAGCATCCGCCACTGGAATATTATTTTCTATGGCGGTTAAGGTAATAACGTTAGGCACGCTTCTATCAAATCCGTCACTTACTACTAGCTCAATGCTATAGATGCCGTCTAAATCCGGTACAAAAGAAGGTGTTATGGTATCGCCGTCAGTTAGGTTGGCTGTACTTAACAAAGGTTTGGCCGTCATGAGCCAAGTGTAGGTTAAGGGGTCGCCATCGGCGTCAGAACTACCATCGCCATTTAAGGTAAACTCATTACCCGTTTTAATGAAACGGGAATCGCCAGCATCGGCCAGCGGTATGGTATTGGTGCCAGGGATTTTACTGGTCACGGTCATCGTGCTCTCTTCACTGTTGACGGTGCCGTCGTTCACCACCAGCGTTAACAGATATACACCACTCACGTCGGCAATAAAGGTGGGCGTGGGCGAAGTATCGTCATTTAACGTGGCTTGGCTAGTACTGGGCAGGGATGTGAGTACCCATAAATAACTAAGCGTATCGTTTTCGTTGTCAAAGCTGTCACGGCCATCCAAATTAACCGCTTGGCCGGTGTCGGCAATTTGCGGCAAACCCGCATAGGCGGTGGGAGCGGTATTGGGCGGTGCGTCACTGTCACTAGAGCTACAGCCGCTTAATGCTATAAAAGTGATCCCCCATGTTATGGCGGTAAAAATATGTTTGATGCAAAAAATGCATGTATGCAAATTATTCACAATAGCGCGCTTCTATTACTCCTATGGTATTAAGTATGGCAGCGAACCCTAGAAAAATGCCGTGATAAACGAATGGTTGTAAGAATGATATTACTTATTACGAAATCGTTATAGTAAGACGTTTTACGGTTAAAGTGGCACGCAGTGTTCGTCTAAACTTTGTGTAATGAATTATGAAGCACAAGAGAGGTGTCATGAATAAACACTGTTTGACGATGTTTTTCTGGATGATGATGGCCAGCCCGTTATGGGCCGGTAGCCTAGGCGGTACCAGTGGCCTCATTCCGGCCACGCCACCGGTGAATGTGTATACCAGCTCTATAGATGTTGATTATAGCGGGGTGGGCTATTTAAAATTTGATGTGCTCTTGCCTGGAAAGTTAACCCCTGAATTTACACTTGGTAACGACGAAGATGCGCGTTGGACCACAGAGGACAATAAATTTACCTCAAACGGTTTAGTATATGTTTACGAGGGTCGCCTGCGAAAAAAAGCCTCCATTGAGAAAGCCTGGATAGGCGGCACTATAAAAGGCACTCAAGACAACAATAGTTTTAGCCGCGACGGCGTCACTTTTAACAATCATTATGAACGCACTGGACTGTATTTTGGCAACCGCCATACCACCACTAAGCGACTCACTCAGACCGGTTCTTATGTGGTGGATTATTCTATCACCCAAATGTGGGCGACGTTTCAAATGTCGGGTAATACACGCATAGACTCCCAGTCTATCCCTAATGAATCTAATCGCTATATTTCGGATTTTGATGTAGACAGTTACGGTATTGTGTACCGCCCTATGGTGACCATTCAACCTGTGTTTACGCTTAACGATGCGGTGAAGATTATTCCTTTTGTAGGGGCCAGCTCCTTTGTAAGTGTGGAATTAAGTTTTTGGGAAAACAGCGAATGGGAAGATGTTTTATACGGGCAAGATTGTTTTGACGGCTGTGCCGACAGCGACTTTTTTCTGAACCTTATTCCGCTGGAATTATTCGCCGGCTTCGACGTGGAATTTTTAGTGAGTCAAAGTGATCGTTTATCTTTGTCGTCATTTTTCAGTGCTGGCGGCGGCACCGATACTGACAGTACCTCTGAAATTTATGTGGTGTATACCCGGCAGTTAGAGTAATAACCTGTCATAACGTGCTACACCACTCGAAGCACCTGCCAATAAGCCGAGCCCGATACTATGTTTGGCTCCAGCTCTTTAATCCACTCCCTCATTGAACTATGGCTTAAATTGTCTACACTTTGAACACCCCAAAAAAAATGAAACGGTGGAAGTTATGAGCTCTCGTTTACCAATTAATCTCTATTCCCTTTGTACCGTGTTGCTGTGTTTAAGCCAGATAGCCTGTACGCAAGACCAGCAAACGTTAATCGATCAGGCCCGTGCGGCTGCCCCTTCTATGGTCAGTGCTGATGCCACTATCATGTACCGCGGCAAGGTATTGGTGGAGGGCACTAATGGCTGGACCTGCATGCCCGAAGCCATGCCAGATGATATGGCAGCCATGTGTAACGATGCCACTTGGATGGAGATGATGGGCGCAGTGGGAAAAAAGGCCCCTTATACTGCCACTAAGGTGGGTGTGTCCTATATGCTGCAAGGAGACGGCGGTGTAAGTAACTCCGACCCCTATCACCCAGACCCAAAGAACGCTAAAGACTTCATTAAGGAAGGGCCTCACTTGATGGTTATCTTGCCCAAGGCAATGTTAAAAGGCATCACAGATGACCCTCATAAAGGCGGCCCCTATGTCATGTGGAAGGACACCCCCTACGCGCACATTATGATTCCGGTTGCTGATAGGAAGTAATCTTCTATTAGCGTCTGAACAACCGCTTGGCCTGAGACTTTGGGGCCAAGCACCTGAATTTAAAAATATTTGGATCATAGCAGGAGAGCGTTTTGATCACTGCCATGAAGCCAGTAGTGCAATGTATATTCGGCTAGTTTGAGGACATATTTATGCCTGCGTATCCCATTCCTGAAAATGAGTCTTCCCGATTACAGGCCTTGTATGAATATGAGATTTTAGACACACCCAAAGAAAATTTGTATGACGCAATATCTCAGATGGCGGCCGAAGTTTGCGGTTGCGTCATAGGGTACGTGAGCTTCATAGACAAAGATCGGCAGTGGATGAAATCCACCTATGCCATGCCAGACGATTTTTGTGAGGTACCGAGGGAGGTGGCATTTTGTAATGTATCTATTTGCAAGACCTCCATCACGCAAATACCGGATCTGACCCAACACGAGATACTGGGCAGCAATCAATATGTCACCGGGGAGCCTCACTTTCGTTTCTATTGCGGGGCACCGCTCATTAATCCGCAAGGTTATGCCCTGGGTACCCTGTGTGTGCTGGACTTCAATGTGAAAGAGCTGGACCTGGGTAAGCAGGAACAATTACGCAAACTGGCCCACCAGGTCATGTGTTTGCTGGAGTTACATAAAAGCATCAGCCATATTCAAACCGCTAAAGATAGCTATCAAAAAGAAAAACATGAGTATGACCAATTACTGTATTCCATGATGCCCGCCAGCATTGCGCGGGAACTGGAAGAGCAGGGCACAGTAGCCCCCAAGTTTCATGACAGCACTTCGGTGATGTTTAGCGATTTTGTTAACTTTTCTAGCCTAACTAAAAATCAATCGCCGGCCGAGTTAATTGCTGGCCTTAATCGTCACTTTGCCCATTTTGATCACTTGGCAGAAGACTTAAATGCAGTACGCATAAAAACCATCGGGGATGCTTATTTGAGCGCCTGCGGGATTCCGGAGCATCAACCGGATCACGGGGTACTTAAATGTCTGTTGGCCTTGCAGTGCATCGAATACTGTCAGCAACAAAATAATTGGGATATTAGGGTGGGTATCCACAGCAGCGCAAGTTATAGCGGCATCGTGGGCAGTCATAAATTTGCTTATGATGTGTGGGGGGATTGCCGCGACATCAGTGAACAACTGCAAAGTCTGGCCCCGGACAACGGCATACTGATTTCGTCACAAACCCTGGAACTCATTCAGCCCTACTTTGAGGTGGCGGCCATGCCGGAGCTTTGTCTGAGCCAAACGCCCAATCTAAAAATTTACCGTTTGTTGCAGCTTAAGCCGGAAATTAGTCCACAAAAAATTAGTTATCTGGCCAAACAGGGAGAATTAAAAGCAGGGGGGCTTGTATGAATATGCAGACGCCTAATTATGAGAGTCAACGGCTCAATGCGCTCTATGAATATAAAATACTAGACAGTCAACGGGAGGAGGCCTACGACAACATAACGGAACTTGCCAGCCAGCTGTGTGATTGTCACTTTGCCTTTATTAGTTTCATCGACAAAGAGAGGCAATGGTTAAAGTCGTCGTTTCACATCCCTCAAGAGTACCGAGAGGGCCCCCGTGAATTATCGTTTTGCACACGCACCATAGAGCAAACCGACACTGTGGTGATTGAAGACACTCTGTTGCATGATATTTATAAGGATCATCCTCAGGTACTGGGGGAGCCCTATATACGTTTTTATTGTGGCATTCCCATCATCAACCAGGATGGTTATGCCTTGGGTACCTTGTGTGTCATGGATCAAAAACCCAGTACTATGAGTGCGCTAAAACTATCCTATTTGGATCGCCTAGCAAAATTGGTATTGGCTCAAATTGAGCTGAATAAAAACCTCAAGACTCTCAATCAGCTCAATGAAAAACAAGCCCTAGCCACCGAGAAAACCCAAGCGTTGATTTTAAATATACTGCCGAAAAAGATCATGCGCGAATTAAAGCAGCATGGATCGGTTGAACCTCATTATTTTGAATCGGCCTCTGTGGTGTTTGCTAAGTTAATCAACAGTGAGTTCGCACTACAGCGCCAGCCTGCCATCATGTTGCGACGCCTAGATCAGTTTTTTAATATCCTAGATGATCTTACCCGGGCTTTTTCCATCGAAAAAATTAAAACCAATGGCAATCAATTTATGGCGGCGGCCGGCATTCCTAACATAGATCGTAGTCATGCCATGAAGAGCTGCCTGAGTGCCTTGAGCATTTTAAAATTTATGGAAAAAGCAGAGCGGAATTCGCAAGTTCAAGTGGGCGAAAAAGTAAACTTAGAGGCCGGTATTGCCATCCATAGTGGTAGTGTCATCGCCGGGGTGGTGGGCAGTCAGAAATTCAGTTACGACCTGTGGGGCGATAGCGTGAATACCGCGGCGCGTATTCTGGAGTGCACCGACGCCGGTGAAATACATGTATCCGAGATTACCTATCATCTTTGTCAGGCGTATTTTGAGTTTGATGATATAGGTCACATGGAAGTGAAAAATATGCCCCCTATTCATATTTTTCGACTGCAACGCATTAAAGCGCAATACGCCTACGACCCCCAGGGGAATTTGGCCAATGAAGACTTTATGAAACTGTTAGATACCCTTTGATTGAATAAAAAATAGTGAATTGATCCGCTAGCTATTTAGGAGTCAATATGAGCGAAAAAATTCATTGTGAATCTTGCCGAAGTTGGTCGGCGGGGCCGGTGAATGCGTTTACCTTGTGGGACCCCTTGGCCATCACCATAAGTGAGGGCGTCGATAAGATAGACAGCTTTAATAAAACCGCCAACAGCACTCGAAAATGGTGTACAAAATGTGGCGGCCATATTTATACCGAACACCCCGGCATGGGTTTGATTGATGTATACGCCGCGTCTATTCCTAGCCTTAAATTTGAACCCGGTGTGCATGTTCATTATCAGCAACATGTTTTATCCATCAAGGACGGGCTACCCAAGATGAAAGATATGCCCAGTGAAATGGGAGGCTCGGGTGAAACGATGGTGGAATGATTAATTCGCTCCTTAGTAGTTTAAACATTGGTGGAGTTTCATATGAAAAGTAAATTGGTGGTGGTAGGCAATGGCATGGCGGGCATGCGCTGTGTAGAAGAGTTGTTAAAGTTAGTGCACGATAAATACGACATTACTGTCTTTGGCAGTGAGCCCTACGGTAACTACAACCGCATCATGCTTTCTCCTGTGCTCACCGGTGAAAAAACCATTGAACAAATCATGATTAACGATTTTCCCTGGTATCAAGATAATAATATTGACTTGCACGTGGGCAGTGACAAAGAAGTGGTGGCCATAGACAGGCGCAATAGAATCGTGGAGTCGGCGGATGGCAACAAAGTGCCCTACGACCGATTATTAATGGCCACCGGTTCCCTGCCTTTTATTATTCCTTTACCCGGTCATGGCTTAGAAGGGGTGATTGCTTTTCGCGACATAAACGACGTAGATATTATGCTGGCCAGTGCCAAACACCATACCCATGCGGTGGTTATAGGGGGGGGGTTATTAGGGTTGGAGGCGGCCAACGGCTTAATGAAACAGGGCATGAAAGTCACTGTGGTGCATAACCTAGATGTACTGATGAACCGCCAACTGGATGAACCTGCCGCTAAGATGTTGCAAGCATCCTTAGAAGAGCGTGGTTTAAAATTTAAGATGGACGCGGCCAGCAAGGAGATTTTGGGTGACGAACATGGCCGTGTGAGTGGTATCACCTTTGAAGACGGCAGTGAATTGTCCGCCGACTTATTGGTAATGGCGGTGGGCATTCGGCCCAATATAAAACTGGCAAAAAAAGTGGGGTTGCAATGTGATAAAGGCATTATAGTGAACGATACTATGCAAACGTTTGATCCCAGAATTTATGCGGTGGGTGAGTGTGTGCAACACCGTGGCGATATTTTTGGCCTAGTGGCGCCCTTATTTGAGCAAGCCAAAGTGTGCGCCAATCACTTGGCTGAATACGGCATCGCTAACTATGAAAGCTCTGTGGTGTCTACTAAGTTAAAAGTCACCGGCATAGATTTATTTTCAGCAGGTGATTTCAGTACCAGTAAAAACAGCGAAGAAATTATTTTTCAGGATGCCCACCGAGGGGTCTACAAAAAAGTGGTATTGGAAGATAACAAAATTAAGGGGGCCGTGTTGTACGGCGATACCATGGACGGTGCTTGGTATTTTCAGTTAATGAAAGACGGTACCGATGTATCGCAAATGCGTGAACGATTATTGTTTGGTCAAGCCCATCTAGGCGACTCTGGTACTCAGGGAGTAAGCGCGGTGGCTAACCTACCCGATGATGCCGAGATTTGTGGCTGTAACGGGGTATGCAAGAGCGACGTAGTGAACGCCATTTCCGCGCAACAATTATTTACCCTAGATGACGTACGCGACGCCACTAAAGCCTCAGCCTCGTGCGGTTCTTGTACTGGCTTAGTGGAGCAACTTATCGCCGATTCTTTGGGCGGCGATTTCAATGAATCTAAACAAAGAAAATCCATTTGTCGCTGCTGCGATCATACTCACGATGAAATTCGTGCCGCCATTTCTGAACAGAATTTAAAATCTTTTCATCAAGTAAGTAACGCATTAAGTTTTTCAAGCCCCGACGGTTGTCATGTGTGCCGGCCCGCCATTAATTATTATTTACTGGCTCAGTGGCCTGGAGAGTATAAAGACGATACGCGATCGCGATTTATTAATGAGCGCGCCCACGCCAATATTCAAAAAGACAATACCTATTCGGTGGTGCCACGCATGTGGGGGGGCTTAACCACGCCGACAGAATTACGTGCCATTGCCGATGCTGCCGACAAATACAATGTGCCCACGGTGAAGGTCACCGGCGGTCAACGCATCGATTTATTGGGTGTTAAAAAAGAAGACCTGCCAAGAATGTGGAAAGACTTGAATGATGCCGGCATGGTGTCTGGCCATGCCTATGGTAAGTCGTTACGGACCGTTAAAACGTGCGTGGGGGCTGAACACTGTCGTTTCGGTACACAAGACTCCATGGCCATGGGCGTGGCCATCGAAAAAATGAGCTGGGGTTCTTGGACACCAGCCAAAGTAAAAATTGCAGTGTCGGGCTGCCCACGTAATTGTGCCGAGGCCACCATCAAAGATTTTGGGGTGGTGGCGGTGGATTCCGGTTGGGAATTGTATGTGGGCGGCAACGGCGGCATGAAAGTAGTGGTGAGTGAATTTTTAACTAAGGTCAGCACCGATGAGGAGGTCATGGAATACACCGCCGCTTTTATGCAGATGTATCGTGAGCAGGGACACCACAACGAGCGCAGCGCCCCTTGGATAGAAAGGGTGGGCTTAAACTATATTAAAAATGAACTAGTGGAAAACGCTCAGCAACGTAAACAGTTTTGTGAACGTTTTCATGAGTCGCAGAAATACTCCCAAGAGGATCCGTGGGCACAGCGGGCCAGTAAGGGGCTTGAGGTGACTGATTTTATACCGCTTAAGGTCATAGGTTAGGGGATAGAGATATGAGCAAATGGATTGAAATTGGTACCTTAAAAGACATTCCCAAACTTGGCTCACGCATCGTGCAAACCAAAAAGGGCGACATCGCTATCTTTCGTACCGCTAAGGATACGGTATTTGCTTTGCATGATGAGTGCCCCCATAAAAAAGGCGCTTTATCGCAAGGTATTGTGCACGGCGAGCAGGTAACGTGCCCCATGCATAATTGGGTGATTAGTTTACTGGATGGTGAGGCCCAAGGACGCGACACGGGTTGCACTAAAACCTATGAGGTAAAGCTAAAAGGAGAAACTATATTGCTGGCGCTTTAGTGAGTGCCTGCCGGTAAACTACTATTCTTTAGAATCTACCAGAGCAGGGGTGGCTATATTATTATTGAGGTCGCCGTGAACTCGTCCATGAGTGCTTGATGCGGCATCCATGCCTCATACACCTCAAGAAGAACATAGCCATCTCTAGGCTAATTTTCATGCCCTGAATGTCTGTCCTTTATTTTTACCTAGCCGGTAAAATTCAGTGACTCTGCTTGAGGGCGTCTTTGCAACCTCATAATAGAAGGTCACTAATAAGATCATTTTAGGATGCAATGTGGTCAGAGTGAGGAGCGTGATGACTTTGTTGCGGTAGGAAATATTTCGGATTTACTCCTCCCTAACCCAGCCCATTTTTTATTCGTGACGTTAAGCCTGCTTTGTCTTGTTTAAGCGCCTGTTGAAAATCAGCTGGCGTGTTGGTAAGGGCGTCGTACTGGCTGCTCCATTGGGTAATCTCCAGCATCACGGGCAGCAAATCTTTACCTTTTTGGGTGAGGTTATAGATGATTTTCGAGCGATTATTTTCATCCATTGTTTTTGTTATGAGGCCATGGGCTTCTAGGCCCTGTAAACGATTGGCTAATATATTAGTGGAAATTTTTTCATTTGATTGCAAAAACTCCCCAAAGTAGCGTTTCTCCTTAAACATCAGGTCGCGAATCACTAACAGGCTCCACTTGTCTCCCACTAGTTCTAGCAGGTAGTTAATGGGGCAATTTGAGCGACAATTTTCTGAATTATGTTCCATGGTCGGATTATAGCGATCAGCACTTGCATTATGCAAGTGGGTTGCTTAGGCTTTAGGTGCTTGCATTTTGCAAGTGCTTTATTGGTGATTGCTTTAGGTGTTAAAAATGACAAAAAATGGCAAGAAAATAGCGGGGTTATTAGCGGTTGGCCTAATAATGCTGACAGGACTATGGATTTATGTGGGCACAGGGCAGGCGCTAACCCAGCAAGAGGTTGATGACTATATTGAGCGCATTGAAGCGCATGTTGGCAACCCAGGCAGGCACGATATTACCCACCTTAGGGACTTTTTAGAGCAAGACGATGGCCAACCTTTTTATACGGTAAACCTGTACCAGTATTATGAAAATGCCAACTATGCCCACGGCCAAAACCAGCAGCTAAGCGGTCGCGAAGCTTTTAACAAGTTTAGTATGGTCATGGTGGGTTTATTGGCACAGCACGCCTCTCACCCTATATTTGGCAGTGACTGGGCCGACTCTCATTTAAACCCTTGGCACAGGTTAGTGATTGTTCGCTACCGCAGTCGCCGTGATATAGCCGCTATATTTGCCAGCAGCGAGTTTGCTCAGGCCAGTATTCATAAGTGGGCAGGGTTAAAAATGAACCAGCGCCTGCTGATGCAGGGACTGCATATTCCTGAAATAACGCCTTTTCTTATATTGTTTCTGGCGCTATTAGGGCTGTATTTATTAAGCCTAAAGCCATGGACTCTAAGCCGCCAGTAGGCCCAAAGGAGGCGTATTTTCAGGAGGCGAACAAGCTCAAACAGGTTCCGCGCGTAGACTATTTACTATTATTATCTTTACGGTGTATACATATCTTGTCTTTACAGTGTATATTCAAAATACAGGTATGAGGCTAGTGGGTTGTGAGCCTTGATTAAGAATAATAAATAACTACATTCAGTGGAGTTCAGCTATGCCAGACTATGATGCCATCGTCATTGGTGCCGGTAACGGTGGTTTAACCGCCGCCACCGCCTTACAAAGAGGCGGCGCACGCACCCTATTATTAGAACGTCACAATATTCCCGGCGGTTGCGCCACCAGTGCCCTGCACCAGTTAAGTGGTCTGGGAACCGAAAAGAAGCCCTTCATCATGCGCAAGATTTTTGCCGATCTTGGGGTAATGGACAAGGTTGAGTTTATTGAAGAGGGTGAGCTGTATCGGATCCTAGTGAACGACGGTGTAAACCCAAAGCTGGATGTGACTCTGCCTGCCAGTTGGTCTGGTATTCATAAAGTATTAAAGGAACATTTCCCAGCACAAAGTGACAACATCGATCAATTTTTAAAATTGTGTGCCGATATTTCCTTGGAAAGCTTTATGGGCTTGCCCAGAGCACGCAAGCAAAAAGATGAGGCCCTGTTAAAGTCCAGCTGTCCTAACTATGTTAAGTACGGTCAACAAAACCTTAAGTCGGTATTGGACGAATTTTTTGATGACGAACAAATTAAAACCGTGTTGGCTGCTTACTGGTGTTATGTGGGTTTGCCTCCCAGCCAAATTACCTTTATTGACCTGGCTGTGATGCTGTACTGCTATGGCGCCTTTAAGCCTTGGCACATTGTGGGTGGTTCACAAGCGTTATCAAGCGCATTGCTTGAGTCATTTTTAGAAGCGGGCGGTGAAGTGCGTTTCAACACCGCTGTGGATAAAATATTAACCTCCGACACACACGAGAAACCAACCGCTGTTGGCATTCGCACCGAATTTGGTGACGAAATTAGCAGTGAATGGGTTATATCCAATGCCAGTTCCGTTTTAACGTATGGCGAATTACTTGATACCCCCACTATGCCAAAAGAGATTCAACAAGATTTTAAATCTCGTGAAATTGGCACCTCGGCCTTTTGCCTTTACATTGGCCTCGATCGCACCCCAGAAGAATTGGGCATTAAAAACGCGTCTACTTTCATGTGTAACACTATGGATGAAGAGTTGATGCACGCCAAAATGTCCACCATGGAAGATCCAGTCGCCACTATGTTGACCTGCTATAACGTGGATGATCCAAGTTTTGCACCACCGGGCAAGAGCCAAGTTTCATTACTGTGCCTGCAGTACGGTGAGGTGTGGGACAACATGGCGCCGGAAGATTATGCGCAGGCCAAATATAAATTTGCCGATGTATTAATTGATCAAGCTGAAAAAATATTCCCGGGTTTACGCGACAGCATCGAAGAAATAGAAGTGGCCACGCCATTAACCATGATGCGTTATTTAAACACACCGGGCGGTGCTATCTACGGCTTCAGACAGAACGCACAAGATTCTATCTTGTATCGCAAGCCTTATAAGAGTGTTGATAATTTACAAGTGGTGGGCAGCTGGAACGGCGTGGGCGGTTTCCAACCCACCTACATGGCAGGTCCCGCTATTGCCCATAAAGTTCTTAAAACCCTGAAAGCTAA
>MAAA01014345.1_pt1 | contig 11836 bp, 9 predicted proteins | sample 1115971 | NCBI WGS metagenome assembly MAAA01 (sample SAMN04961123, study PRJNA320927) | seawater metagenome | isolation source: sample BD02T6 sea water enriched with oil for 6 days | place: USA:Gulf of Mexico | collected 2013-07-27 | reverse complement strand
CACCGGAGTGATCTCCGCGCCGTTCGTCGAGACCATGGGCACCGTAGTACTGCTGACTTCGAACACCTTCCTCAAGTGGCTGGTCGTGCTGAACGTCGGCCTGCTCCTACTGGTGGCCATGATGGTTGTCCCCGAGAAGGAGAACTGGCGTCACGTGTTCGATCTAACCAAATTCAACCAACGACCCAACAAGCTCGACCCGAGCACCTACCGCCTGCGCGTCCAGCAGTCTCTATTCACTAAAATCAGGGTCCACCACGACCTGACTCGTGACCAAATGGCCGCAAAGCCGCCATCTGAAATCCAATCGATGATTGGTGACCCCCGGCTCGTAGAACTGGCATACAGCCAGAGCCGAACCTACTCCCCCAAGGAACTGCGCCAGCTAATGCAGGCAATCAGGCGATGGGGCAAAAATAGTTGAAATAATGGAGAGATGAATATGAATGCAACACCACCAGCAAAGAAAACTGAAAAAGCCCCGCCAGATGATGTCGCGAAGGGTTACGCGAAGAAGGCTGAAGCCGCACGTGGAAAGAAGAAGATGAGCGAAAAGCTGACTGCGGTCGGCGCGATCGGAGGAGCCATTAGCACCGAAGTGCAGAAGGTCATCATCGGAAAGGCACACGTTATCGACAACGTCATGGTGGACATCCTATCGAACGGCAACCTGCTGTTTGAGGACTACCCCGGACTAGCTAAGACCCTGATGACCAACACCTTCGCAGATGCGTTGGGATGCGACTTCAAGCGTGTACAGTTCACACCCGACCTGCTCCCAGCAGACATCACCGGCACGAACATCTACGACGCGAAGAAGGGCGAGTTTACCTTCAAGCCAGGGCCCATCTTCTGCAATCTACTGCTTTCTGACGAAATCAACAGGGCGCCACCGAAGACACAAGCGGCCCTTCTAGAAGCCATGCAGGAGTTGCAAGTAACGGTCGGCGTAATTACTCACAAACTGCCGGCGCCATTCCTGACCATGGCAACCCAAAACCCGGTCGAACAGGAGGGTACCTACCCGCTGCCTGAGGCTCAGCTCGACCGTTTCATGATGAAGATGAGTGTCGGATATCCAGACCGCGCTGACGAGGTCGAAATCCTCAACCGCCGTATCGCTAGGAAGAAGGACGCGGTCGAAGTAGAGACCATCACCGACCCAGCCCGAGTCGTCGCCATGCAGCAGGCTATCGAGGATGTCTACGTCGATCCCGCTGTCAGACTGTACATGGTCGAGATAGTCGCCAGAACCCGCGAGGACGCACGAGTGCTCGTCGGCTCCTCGCCGAGAGGTTCTCAGGCTCTGCTCAAGACCTCTCGCGCCGCCGCAGCGATGCGCGGTCGCGACTTCGTAACGCCTGACGATGTCAAGTCAATCGCAGAATTGGCAGTGGCACACCGACTTATCCTGAAGCCAGAACATCAGATCAAGGGACTCGAGAGCGGGGAAGTCATCCAAGACGTCCTCCGCCAAGTACCCGTTCCTACCGTTTGAGGAAGATGCAGAGGGGTCCGGAGCAGGAGGTGGAGGACCGTGGCATGGAGTCGAAAGTCAGCGATGTTCGCAGCGCTGGCTGTCGCTCTCTACCTGCTCGGCCTCGTCCTACGCAACCCCCAGTTAGTGACAGTCGCTGTGGTGCTGCTGTCTTTCCTAACCTGGGCGGCGTTCCGAACCTCGCACGCTGATGTCGCGGCATCCGGGAGGAGGATGGATGATGCCGAAGGCGATGAGGGAATCCAGTTGCACTCACTTTCGGCACTTCGTCGAGTCTCCTCTGTTAGGATATTCGAGGATGGCGAGATCGACGTCACTCTGAGAATCCAGAACCGTTCAAATCTCTCCAAGGTTCTGGAGGTCCGTGACAGAGTACCAGATGTGATGCGCATCAAGAAGGGCGCTAACTACGTGCTGATGGAGCTCGGCCCCCAGCGAGAGACGGAAATCTCGTACACCATCGAGACGCCCCTGAGGGGCTTCTACACGCTCGGCCCAGTGTGCATACGGGTTCAGGACGCCTTCGGGCTGTTCCACAACGAGCGTGAGATACACCTCTACGACGACTTCCTAGTCTTCCCCAAGATGGAGGACATCAAGGACGCCATGATCAAGAGCAGGGTTCCGAAAATCTTCACCGGAGCCGTAAATATCCGCAACCCGGGCGAGGGCTCAAACTTCTACAACCTGCGAGAGTACGTCCCTGGAGACCCGATGAGGAAGGTCAACTGGAACGCCACCGCTCGCAGTGGCGGCAAGATGATGGTGAACGAGTACGAACGCGACGCCGTCAGCGACATCATCCTGATTGTCGACAGCAGGTCGGTCGCAGAGACCGGCCCTGTGAGCCGGAACTCACTGGTGTACAGCACCAGAGCAGCGGCGAGCCTGGCGCAGTACTTCTTGGCCCGCCGTGATTCGGTCGGTCTCGTCACCTACGGTGATGAGATTGTCTCAGTCGACCGAGACACCGGGAAAAAACAACTGTATGTCCTCCTGACAAAACTGGCAGGTGCGATGGCCAGGGGCAACACACCACTGAGAGTGGTGACCAACAGAATCATGCCACACATCAACCGAGGCAGCCCGGTCATCATCATGAGTCCGCTCGAAGACGATCCAACGGTTATCGACGCTGTGCGTGATCTCAGAGCGAGGAACTTCGATGTGACTATCCTATCACCGAGCAGCCTCGAGTTCGAGTTCGACGCAAGGCGACTCGACAGGACCGGTTATGAGGTCCTCAAGACCGAGCGGGACATCCTGCTCAGCGAGTTGCGTGGCCTAGGTGCGAACGTGATGGATTGGGAGCCAGACATGCTGCTCAACACCGCTCTAGGAGGAGCGAGGGGATTCTAGGAGGTGAGACGGTATGGCCGACGACGATATGCCTGTGGAAGATGCCAGCGACACTGCTCACCTGTACGAAGGCAAGACTGTGAAGTCTGCGCCCCCGAGCCGCAGGAAGGCAGCGGGGAACCTGAAGTATAGTTCCGAAATTCCGGCGGATGCGATTCCAGAAGTCCATGTTCCAAGCGTCATCGAGTCGTTCTTCGGAGGGCCGATCGTCAGCACGATGAAATTCCTGCCGCCGGACAGAATGGTCTCCTCGCTGCAGATGGGTTCGGCCGGAGTGCTGTTCGTGCTCTGCTTCCTGACCTTCATGGTGACCCCTGTATCGGGAACCGTCTGGTTCACAATCACCAACACGCTGGGATTCCCCGCCTTCGGTGGCGTTCTCCACATGGTCATCATACTGTCCGGACTGGTAGGTGGGATGTACGGAATCTTCCAGCGGGACCAGCGGGCGATACTGGCCTCCTATGTCCTGCTCATCCTAGTGACTCTGCGATTCGCCGGTAGCAAGGTCGAGTTCGGACTCGACCTTCTCCCCGAAGGGGAGATATCGCAGAAAATCCTGCTAATCTTCTACGCGGTATTCCTAGTAATGTACATGGAACTGACCAGCGGCATCATCCGATTCTCTATGCTGGACACATCTATTCGGACCGGTGAGGTGTACGTGATGCAAGTCACCAAGATCACCTCGCGCTACCACAGGGCGCTGGCCATCACACCTGTCATCGCTGGCATGGTTGCACTGGTGACGCTGATGATCAACCTGATCATCCCTGCTTTCGTTGGGCTCTTCGACGAGGTGTCAGCAGAAAGGCTGGGGGAGAGCGTCGAGCTGACGAGCGTCTACGGAGTCGCTCTCGGCACCATCATGGTGTTCACGGTGATAGCGGCTATGTTCGCGGTCAACCTGCCTCTGCGAATCCAGCAGATGCGCGAGAAGAACGCCTGATCACTCAGCCTCGCCGATGAAGCCGCCGAGCATCCCGAGGTCCGCGATGACCAGCATCGCGACTGCCTCTACGATGGGAGCGGCCCTTGGGCCGATGACCGGGTCATGCCTGCCTCCGACCTTGAGTGGGCGCACCTGATTGCTGGGTAGATGCAGGGTGAACTGCTCTCGAGGCAGACTGCTGGGCGGCTTGAAGTGAACTTTGGCCCTGATGGGAGCGCTGGTGGAACGGCCTCCGAGGATGCCGTCGGCCTGACCGGTCTGGGCACCCTCGGGAACTGGCTCGGCATCGCCTGGAAGCCAAGCGTCGTTGTGCTGTGAGCCGCGCATCGATGACGAGTCGACGCCATGGGCGAACTCGACGGCGCGGGCTCCGGGTATCGCCATCAGCCCGCGTGCGAGAGCTGGCTCGATGCCGTCGAACCACGGCTCGCCCACGCCGATGGGGAGGCCTTCAATGAGGAGCTCGACGGTCGAGCCAACGGTGTCGAGCTCTTTTTTGACTGATTCAAGGTGCTCCGACATCCTAGCCGCCGCCTCCGGATCTCTGCAGTTCAGACGACCCATGTCACTGGCTGGGTCCAAAGCCGCGGTCCTCTCCAACTCGAAAAGAGGCTTGGCACTGACTTCACCAATGCTGTGGAGATGAGCGGCACAGGACCAGCCGACGTCATCTAGCAGAGCTCTGACCTGGCTGCCGGCGGAGACCAGTCCGAAAGTTAGGCGAGCGGACTGTGAGCCTCCGCCGCGAGGGTCGTTGGCGCCACCCAAGCGGATGCCCTCGGCCATGTCTGCGTGACCTGGGCGGGGATGGTCCGGGAGGAAGGAGTAGTCGGACGAGCGCACATCTGAGTTGCGGGTGAGCAGGAGTATCGGCCAGCCGGTGGCCCTGCCTTCGTAGACACCGGAGAGGATCTCACACTCGTCGCGCTCAGAGCGAGTGGAGAGGCCCTTGCGCCCTGGACGCCGCCTAGCTATGTCCTCGGCTAGGGCAGCTGGGTCGATCGGGGTGCCTGCTGGCATCCCCTCGATGAGAGCACCGACACAAGAGCCGTGACTCTCACCGAAGAGTGTGACTTGGAGGCTGTCCCCGAACCTCATTCCCATTGGGACGCCTCCTCGCTCTGCATCCGTGATTGGGTGAATGTCGTCGCTATGACTTCCATTCCGGATTCACGCACGAACTCGACGAGCGAATCCGCGTGCTGTTCGTAGCAGATGATTGCGATCGCTGGCCCAGATCCGGTAACCCCAGCAGAAATCGCGCCTCTGGCAATAGTCGAGTTGCATATTCGAAGGGCCTCGTCATCCCCGGTCGCCGCGGCCACCGCCATCCCGTTGGCGGACATTGCTGCGAAGATGGAGCCGCTGGAAAGCGAGGCCAGAGCCCGCTCGAACAATTTCGACTGATTTGCGAAGGCTTCAGGCTCGACGCGCCCGTTCCTAGGGCCCCTGAGGGCTACGAGGGTAGACAAGCCGGTCTCGATGTCGCCTTCAAGCAGAATTGAGTCATGCGAAGCCTGCTCAGGGTCTACTAACTTCCACCCGGGCGAGATTGCAGCCCATGCATCGTCCATGCTGCCCGTGAGTGTGCAGCCCGACCTTCTCTGTGCAGCGACGGCAATGTCGACTATCTGAGGGTCGGAAAGCCCCGTCCACGATGCCTCGTTAAGAGCTCGAGCAGCTGCGCAGGCCAGTGCAGCGCTCGATTTCAGACCCTGCCCCACAGGAACCTCGGTTTCGACCCTCCATCCGGTGCCGTCAGGCGTCGGGTAGCCGAACTCGCCCCATACAGCAAGCACTGAGTCGAGCACCCTGTGCTCGTCCTGCGGTACGAAAGCCGGCCCTTCGACCAGCCTGACCTGGGTTTCTAGTTGGAGGCCGACGGAGCAGCCCTTGCCTAGCCCTGCGGCGTGGAGTATCGATATCCCACCGTTGGCTCGACCAGTTCCGAAGGACGTCATCTCTCACTCACCTCCCCCGGCAGTGCTTGCCCGATGTGCCTCATGCTACTGTCGAGACGGATCAGCATCTCGTCGCCGGACTCCAGCCCGGTCACTGACAGCGCCTCGCCGGTAGGGGAGACTAGGCGGGCGGTCTCCGCCTGCTGAGCCATGAGTTGGCTCTCTACGGAGCCACACTCGAATCGGACTAGGAGGAATGGGCGGCGCTCGATCTTGAGTCGTCCGATGCTGGCCGAGCGCCGACTGCCGTCCGCAGATAGCACAGCCACCACATCACCGGCACGAAGCTCGCTGAGGTACCTGGTCGAACCGTCTGCCATGAGGGCGTATGCATGCACCGCCCCGGCATTAATGCGGAAGGGTCGGGACGGCACATACTCCGAGGGCAGGGTCTCGCCGTGGATTAGGCATAGAGCCCCTGAGGCGGAGCCGATTGCCATTCCCTCACCCGGAGCGAGCCTCTCGATCAGGTCGACGCAGAGCCTCTCACCGACGCCACCTGACTCTACTGAGAGCACGGTGGCAGTCGACAGCTCGCTGGAAGTTGGCTCGGCCTCGTCTTCATCGGTGCTCGTTGATGCCAACTCCCTAGCTGCAGCCCAGAGGGCTCCTGAGTCTGTCTCTGGTGGTAGCAAGACGGCATCGACGCCGTGCTCGAGCGCGAAGGCCGCACCAGGTAGGTCAACCTCATCCGAGATGGCCGCAGCCACACGTGTCCCGCTGCCACAGGCAGCGGCGACGATGTTCTCCAATGGAATCATCGTCCAGTCGGAGCATCGGAGGAGGATCCATGGCACCATCCCGACGAGGGAGCGAGCCTCGTCCTGTCCGCGGTAGTCACCCAGTGCGACCTCGGCGACATCCGGTGCTCTGCCATCCCAGACACGACTGGCCCCCTCCGGGAGGGAGTTTGAGTCGGTGTTGGTAGCATCCAGCCAGAGTTCCATCAGATCACTACCCAAGGAGTTCCGCAGCCTCAGCTGCGCTCGCCCCATCGTGGATTATCGCTCGCAGAGCGGCCACGTGGGCTGCAGTATCGTCAGTTCCAAACACCTGTCTACCCATGCAGACTCCACTGCCTCCGACGCCCATAGCAGCCTCCACAATGTCGAGGAGTTCGCGGAACGGGATGCCTCGAGGCCCTCCCGCGATGAGAACTGGAATCGGGACCGCTTCAGTGACTTGGTGAAATGAGTCGGCTGAGCCGGTCCATGGCACCTTGACGACACTGCAACCGAGTTCCCAGGCAATCCGGGCAGCGTGAGCTACACCGCCTGTGTCATCGTCATCAGCAATCTTGAGGTTCGGACCGCGGGGGTAGATCATGCCCAGTACGGGCATTCCTAGCGGGAACGCCTCGGTGGTCAGCGTGCCCAGTTGCGATATCATCTCGGGCTCGGCCTCGTCACCGAGGTTGACCTGTCCCGATACTCCCATAGCGCCACGCTGCCAGCACTCCTCAGCGTTGGCGACACTGACCTTGGACTGCGATCGTGGCCCTCCGTGGACAGTCGAGGCGGAGACATGGCAGACGAAGCCGCCCCAACCAGTTCTGTCGGCTTGTTGGCTCAGCACCCCCTTGTGCAGGACGATAGCATCAGCACCCCCTTCGATTACCGAATCGACCGTCGAATCCATTCTCTCGAGGCCTGCCTCGGGATACTCTCCGACCCCATGGTCCATAGGGATCCAGACTCCCTTGCCACCCGGTAGGATTCGGGCCAGCCTGTCTTCTAAGGTATCCGTCATGCGTCCTCGCCAGTGCTTCATCACTTGAAAGGTGGCGCATGCCACCTTTTGAGGTAAAACCCGCTCCCAAAGGGAGCGGATCACATGTCTAGGTCGACTATCAGAGGCGCGTGGTCAGAGACGGTCAGCCCCCCCTCACGAAGCACCTCGGCCGATTTGAACAGGGGTCTTGCGGCGGCATTGGCTAGCACGTAGTCGATCCTCCAGCCGCGGTCAAGCTCCCTTGCACGACCGCGGTTCGACCACCATGTGTACGGGCCTTTTCTAGGTCCGACGTGGATCCTCAGCAGGTCGTGCCAGCCGTTGTCGAGCAATCGGGTGAACCACTCGCGTTCGCAGTCGAGGAACCCGGAGGTCTTACGGTTGCCCGATGGGTTCCAGATGTCGTCCTCTTCATGGGCGATGTTGAGATCGCCACAGAGCAGTGCAGGCTCATCTGAGTCGATGAAGCGCTTGGACCAGGTCAACATGTCCTCAATCCATTGTTCCTTGTACGCCTGGCGCTCGGGACCGGACGAGCCGTTAGGCAGGTACATGTTGACACAGTGCAAATCTCCGTGCTTGGTGTGCAGTACCCTACCATCGGGGTCACTGGTCTCGTCAAGCTCCGTGTCTATACCACGCCCGACCTCAGAAAGACCCACCCGAGAGCATGTCATAACGCCTGAGTATCCCTTCTTCTCAGCCGGGTGCCAGAGCACCTCATGACCGTCCGGAGGCGCCCAGTCAGGGGGCATCTGCTCTGGAAGAGCTCGCGTCTCCTGAAACAGCCAGATGTCGGCATCTATGAGGTCGATGAATCGATCTAGTCCCTTCCGATGGGCTGCCCTGATGCCATTTAGGTTCCAAGTGACGACTCGCACAGACGGCCACTACTGAGAGAGGTCTTTGACCTTCTCGACTAGGTCCATCCTGCTCACGCGGTAAGTTCCGTAGGGAGTGCATATCACTGAAATCACAACGACGATCAGAATCAGTTTGAGTGCGGCCATGGTGTCGGGTTGCAGAGTGAAGAAGAAGGCCCACTGGACCATTGCGGAAATTAGGTACTGGGCCATGACAATTGTGAACATCGCAGCGAGAACTCCTCCAATCAGGCCAATCGCCAGATGCTCACCCAGCATCATCGACCTGATTCTCGATATCGGGGCACCTAGTACTCTTAGGGTGGCCAACTCCGAGTCGCGCTCGGAGAGGTTCATCAACAGGGTGTTGAAGAGTACTGCGATGGCTATGATGACTCCCAATCCAAGAATGGCGTTGTAGATTCCCTGCTGCTTCTCTAGCAGCGAGTCGAAGGAGTCCAACATATCCTGCTTCTGGGTGATTCCGATTGACATCTCGCCAATCTGCTCGTCCAATTCGACCCCTTCTGGTAGACTCAGGAGAACTGTAGTCGCTTCTAGCCCAATTGCATCAGAGAGGTCTGAGCGGTGGAAGTAGATAGTTCGAGAGATCTCGCCCCTAGTTACCCCGGCAATCTCGACATCGAGAGAGAACGGTCCGAACATGACGGTCTGGGTCTGACCGACCTCCCATTCGAGGAACATCATGGTTCCTTCGTCGACTAGTACCTGAGTGATTGTCGCTCCGGATGCAGGGAGTGAGCCTTCCTTCAGATTGAGTGGCAACATAGCATCATCACCGGTCGAGATGACATCGAGTCCGTAGGCTAGGAACTGCCTCGTGTCCCCCTCGGCATTCCCTGGGAAAACCAGCATTGACTCGTGGCCCGCCCCGTTCTCCTCGGCCCATCCGATTACCGCGTCCTCTCCTCCGAACGGCACGTTGACCTGAGCGTCCCAGTTCTGACCATCTACTCCGAAGACCTCGCCCATGGAGTCCATCATCAGGGACATAGTACCGAAGATTAGCATGGAAAGTCCTACTGCGAAGAAAGTGAATATCAGTCTCATCGGCTTCCTCATGCTCGATCTGATGGTCAGACCAACTGTGGCCGGCAGACGCGAGGTCAGCCTCTGAATCCCCCGTGAGGAGAGTCTGACTTCATGCTGGCCCCTCAGTATCTCGAGAGGTTGCATCCTCGAAGCATCTAGGGCCGGTTTAATCCCGGCGATCAGGACTACTCCCATCGCGATTACGAAGTTCTGCACAATGAGGGGGGCGTCAGTGTGGAAGCCTATGGCTGGGATGCCGAGGATGTCCTCGTACATCGCGACCATCGCGGGCCCTCCGAATGCAGCACCCAGCACGATGCCGATGGAAGAGCCAATCAGCCCTATGGCGATAGGCGCAAGTATGAATCCCGGCATAATCGCCGACTTCGGTACTCCCAGAGTCCGCAGGATGGCGATCTCCCGGGCCTGCGACTGAATCAACCTCTGCAGGCTCAGGAAGATGGTGATGCCGGCAACCATCGCAATCATTCCTGTAATGATTGGATAGGTTTTACTCGCTCCCTCAGCGTCTGCACGCAGGAGCTCGACAGAATAAACTCCCGATCTGTCGTAGGTGGGGAAGGAGGCATCGTCGGCGGCCATCACGGTGTCCCTGACTGAGGAGATGATCTCGCTCAAACGCTCGCCCTCGACTTCTTCGGTCGACTGCAGGTCATACTCAGGTGAACCTGCCACGTCTAGGAGGAGCAGGTTGGCCGAGCCAGCGCTGAGGTTGGCCAGACGCTCAATCCCGGTGTCCGAGAGATAGCCAGTAGCAAAGGTGCCCGGGTCGGCAGGGAGGATTGAGCCATGTTGGGAGAAGAAGAGGTGTTGGGAGTGGTACCCAATCCCGACCACTGTGAAGTCCATACTGCCATGTCCGGCACCTATCGATACGATGTCCCCGATGCCAATCTCCATCCCCGAGGCTGCGTGCTCGTCGAGCACTATCTCGTCATCTGCAGAAGCGAGTCTTCCTGAACAGCAGTCGTTCTCAGGCATCCAGACTCGATCGACTCGGCCCTCGTCGATGCCGTGCCACACCGCCGGAATCAGCTTCTCCTCGCCCTCGTTGATATGGAACATCAGCCCGTCGATGACCATTCTGGGCTCACAGTTCTCCAGAGGCATCGAGGCATCGGGCCATTGCTCGGAGATGGTCTGGCAGAGCGAGGCGGCGGTAGCTCCGTCCCAAGTAGCTGCTGAGTTCTCGACCCAGATGTCCGGGAGGTTCACTCCGTCCTCATCGTCAGCGTATATGTTGTCGTACAGGGTCTGAGTGGAATTGGCGTATGTGCCGAAGGAGATTCCCGCGAAGACGCCGACGGCGATCATCAGGACGACGGAGTAGAGCCTGAGCTTGGTGCGCCACAGGCTTCTAGCGAGCCTCTTGGTCAAGAGCGTGGACACCCAAGCACCTCACTAGATCCCCGGAGCCGAGTCGGACATTATCCGGCCGCTGTCCAACCTCACGATCCTAGTCGCGTAGTCGATCAGAGATTCATCGTGGGTAACGAAGACGCAGGTGATTCCCTCGGCCTCACAGGCCTTGACGAGGACTTCCATGACCATCGCCGAAGTCTTGGAATCGAGGTTTCCGGTCAGTTCGTCGCCCAGTAGCAGCCTCGGGCTCTTGGCGAGGCTCCTTGCTATCGCCACCCGTTGCTGCTGGCCACCGCTGATCTCAGCGGGGAAGCGGTCGACCTCGGCCTCTAGACCTACGAGATTGAGCAACTGGCGTGCCCTGGCCTCATCGCGCCCTCCGGCCAACTCCTGTATGAGCAGGATGTTCTCGAGCACGGTGAGGTCCTGTAGGAGGTTGAAGAACTGGAAGACGTAGCCGATGTTTTTCCTGCGAAAAGTCGTCATGGCCTCAGAGTCGTTCTTGGGCACGGCGGAGCCTGCGAAGGAGTAACTGCCGGCAGTAGGGCTGTCCAAGGCCGAGATGCAGTTCAGCAGAGTCGTCTTGCCCGAGCCGGACGGACCGAGCAGGATGATGCGTTCCCCCTCATGGACGTCGAGATCTATCCCATCCAGCGCCTTGATTGTCTCAGAGGACATCACGTAGTGCCTCTCCATGCCCCTGATACTGACCATCGGCCCCGACATCTGAACTACTCCGTAGTTCAACCGAGGGCCGCGAACTAATCAACCTCACGCGAGCAAAATTAGGACTTTGAGGCCCCGGCGAAGAAGGCCATCGAGTCACGGAACAACTCTTCCCTGCGACGAATCTTATTGTCCCTTACCTTGAGCCAGGTGAATGCGACTGCGATGAACAGCAAGATCGGGAGGAAGACCTCCGCGTGGTACCTCTCCATGAACTCGATTATCCCCCTGGCTGTGTAGGCCCAAGTCAGCGAAGCAGCGGTCCCCCCTATCAGACAAGCTGCGAAGACACGTTCGAATGGCATTCTGG